>ERZ1049444.1118-NODE-1118-length-21131-cov-5.142010_pt1 | contig 21131 bp, 20 predicted proteins | sample MGYA00383101_ERZ1049444 | MGnify/ENA primary metagenome ERZ1049444 (study PRJEB29581, sample SAMEA5548371) | metagenome | biome: marine; feature: coastal; material: water | depth 50 m | study: Short-term variability in the microbial, nano- and picoplankton...
TTCCCACTCCCGAGACCATCAAATGCCTAGCTTTGGAGTAATCCTCGTCGCAGCTGGAAAGAGCAGCCGATTTGGTGATACCAATTACAAAAAACCTTTTGCGCCCCTGTCTGGACGCTCGGTCTGGCTGCATGCTGCAGAAAAATTCCTTGACCACCCTGACGTAAAACAACTCATCGTTGTCATTGCTCCTGAGGACCGTGAATACTTCATGGACAAATTTGGTCCCGACCTCGCATTTATGGGCATAAAGGTCGCCGAAGGAGGCAAACAGCGAGCTGACTCCGTCTACAACGGCTTTAGTAAACTGAATGAAGAAATTGACTTTGTTGCCATTCATGATGCCGCGCGTCCTTGTCTGGCAAGCCGATGGATTGAGGATGTGTTCACGGCATCCACCAAGACGGGCGCAGCAATTCTGGCTACACCTGTTGTAAGCACGCTCAAACGTATCAACGAGCAGCAATGCGTCACAGGCACCGTTGACAGAAATAGTCTTTGGGAAGCACAGGCGCCTCAGGTTTTCCGTCGTACAATGCTCGCCGAAGCTTTCACAAAAGACACCCACCGAACTGCCACGGATGAAGCTCAGATGGTCGAAGCAGCAGGTCACGCTGTTACGGTAGTCCGTGGATCACCAATGAATATCAAAATCACTTCAAAAGAAGACGTTCGCCTCGCTGAACAAATTTTGAAGGTTTTGCCAAAGCCAACTCTTAATAATCAAAGTCACCCTTTTTCTGATGGTGATATTTGGCGGTAGCTAAAACACTTTCAAACACTATATCTATGCCTAAAAATCTTCTCAACGAATTCACTGAACGTGGCTTGGTACACCAGACCACGGATGCTGATGGGCTCCATGACTGGCTCGCAACACCAGGAAGGCGAATCTACGCTGGGTTCGACCCCACTGCAGACAGCCTGCATGTGGGACACCTCGTTGCAATTATTCTGCTCAGACGGGTTGCTCTTGCTGGCCACGAACCCATTGCACTGATTGGTGGCGCTACCGGCATGATCGGTGACCCTAGTGGGCGTAGCGAAGAGCGAAATCTTCTCTCACACGAGACACTCAATGCAAACATTGCGGCTGTTGGAGAACAAATCAAAGGTCTTTTGGAGTCAACCAACCAAACGATCCATATTGTAAATAATGCCGATTGGATGCGTGGCGTAAGCTACCTTGAATTTCTTCGTGATGTCGGAAAGCATGTCCCACTCTCTCAGATGCTTGGCAAGGATTCAGTCAAGAGTCGTCTCGATCGTGAAGGCGGGCTTTCGTATACCGAATTTAGCTACATGCTCCTCCAATCCTGGGACTTCGTTCACCTTGCAGACAAGTACAACTGTCACGTCCAGATCGGGGGCAGCGATCAGTGGGGCAACATCACGGCAGGCATTGAGCTTGGGCGACGTTTACGCGGCCTGAATCTCCACGGCATCACATGCCCACTACTGACAAAGGCTGATGGTTCGAAAATGGGAAAAACTGCAAGCGGTGCAGTCTGGCTGGATCCATCGAGAACAAGCCCTTATCGGTTTTACCAATATTGGATGAACCTCAGTGACGGTGATGCACAGACATGCTTATTAAGACTGACTGAAATGTCACTGGAGGAATGTCAGGCGATCCTTCAAGAGCAGGAAGAGAACCCTGGTGGCAGAGCATCTCAGCGACGACTCGCGGAGGAACTGACTCAACTTGTCCACGGCAACAGCGGGCTCCGTACAGCACAGCAAGCCACCGCTGCTTTTTTTGGCGCAGCTATTGACAACCTCACCGACGCAGCATTGACTGAAATCTTCGCTGATGTCCCAAGCCATCAATTTTCATTAGCAACACTCAACGGCGAAGGCCTCCCGCTCATAGAAGTAATGTCATCAACGAAACTTGCTGCCAGCCGCTCGGCGGCTCGGCGCACGATAGAGCAAGGCGGGGCCTACATTAACAATGTCCGAGTCTCTGATTCGTCCTACCACATCACTTCTGATGATTTGGCAGGGCGGACGGCTCTCGTATTGCGTTCTGGAAAAAAGTCGTACGCACTGGCACGATTCCAATAATGTTCATGTAAAAGATATGCAGTGCATTACAAAACTTCATTCACATGTACGAAAGAGACAAGGAGCGTCACCTCATGTCGTTGAATAAGCTGGCTACTGTAATCGCTATCGGTATCTTGACTGCACTTCTCCCTAGGTTTGTTGCTGCTGAAGTTCCTAAAACAACAAACACGGAAGTATCTCTCAAAGACCGGCTGATTACAGGACTGCGTGCAACCAGGCCAGAGGATATTCAGTATTGTGAACGAGTTGCAAATGCTACACGCATCGGAAAACTACCACCAAAAATAGTTGATTCCACTTACTTTTGGGCAACTGCAAAACAGACTAATTATCCTCTTCCCGCCTTTGCAAAAGCTCTTGACTTGCAGTGCCAAAAACTGGGCATTCGCTGGCAGTAGCGATACTCATTGCGACGCTACTCTATTGAATTTTCAACCGGGATTTTGATAACGACGTAGTGCTTATTCCTGTACATTGCCTGTGGCTGACGAGGCATTGCGTTAAAACTTTTTAACGGCGCAACGATGAAATCCGCGTTATATGTATTCGCGATATGGTTTAGTTGAGATATTCCTAAACTACATGTGCTTCCTGCCAAATTTTTGATTGTCCCGTCATAAGAAAAACAGTCAATAATGCGGTCTCGCCACTCTACAATTGAAATTGGGTCTTGCGGCACATTCTTCCACGCAACAACCTCTGATCGCTGTGCACGCCAAAGAAAACTTGCCGCACCACGTGGTGTAAGAAAACGGGCTGTTGGTGGCGTTTCTTTCTGAACCCATTGGCAAACCTCGTCCCATGAAACTGACTCAACGCGTTTATCACTCCGCGGATGAAAGGAGTCCGAAAGCAATGGCCAATGCCTCGACTGAAGAACAGAATCGTATGCGAAAAGGCAGAGAATTAAGGCCACTAAACAACTTCGTCTGCTACGAAGGAGTCCACCAAGACGACTTGACTGTGTCAGAAAAAGAAAATGAGTAAGCAGCACACAAAGCCCAAGAGGAACAAGACCATCGGCAAGCCGGAACCAGTAAAATCGCAATAAACCGTACGTAAAATACGGTGCAATCGGCTCGCACAGGCTTATCACGAAACCACTGCAAGAAATCAAAACAGCTGCCAGAACCATCATCAGCCCTCTTTGACGACGTGAATCAGAAGGCAAGGCTGCGTAAAGCACTCCACAAAATATGACGGCGAGCAGATGCCGAGTCACCAGTGACTCCTGAAACGAACCAGGGAGAAGGTGATGCGGCAACCTATCAACAACGTAGATCGCAGCGGCTTGCTCACGAATAGCCGTAGCTACCCCACGCGACATCTGCATGGCCGGCCAGACGCCATACAATGCCACAACAAGACCAGCGATCACACAAGAAAGATCACGAAGGTTCAACCAGTCAATTTGGCATCTCCTTTTCATTGACTGGATGAATGCTACGAAACCGATTGAGATCATCATCCAACCACCTACTAGTGGATGAAACGCCGTCGCGGCCCCACTCAGTAACCAGGCATAAGCCCAGCGACCACGAACAGCCTCGCCCCATGCACCGAGGACAAAGGCCCATGCAAATACCTTTGCCTCACATCCTCCAATCATCCATTCTCCAGCCATGGTGGTATAGCGGGCCGCCAAGGAAAACACGGTGATTGCAAATAACCGATGAAGAAAAGACGGGAAGAGTTGTACGGCTGCATGACGAAACCCTACGGCCAAGGCCAACCAGCCAGCCCATCGCCCAACCCAGGCTGCTGTTGAAAGCGTGGCTGAAGCAGCAAGAGGACCAAGGGTCAGGAAAAAAAGCCCATGTGCATCTTCCGAATTGAGAAAAAAGTCATTTTCACACCATTCGGGATTCACCGAGTGCCGAGCTTTTGCCAGATAGTAACCTTCGTTCACGTCCGGTGCTGGCCATGCTCCTGCTACCGCAAAAACACATGTAAAGATCGCCCATTCAGTCAACGCTACAAGCACGACATTCAAGAAGCCATGGCGTGTTTTTTCTCCTTCCATCTGGCCCACCAAAAACCTTCTTACTGTTGGGTGTTTATCCGGCATTTCTTTTACGAGTCGTTACGGTACTCTACGTAGCATATCGCCTCGGTTCTTCCCTGTTCACGAGTACCAATTTGATGACTGACTACGCGACGCCCCAGCCTGTAGGACAAAGCGGTAAAGATCTTCGTATTTCCCTAGAAAATCAACCGATCACCATCGTCGGGGCACCTTTCCCACTTGCAGCGAGAGAGATTGAACGTCAAGGGTTTTCAGCAATCTATCTCTCTGGAGCAGCACTCTCAGCCGGGCTACTTGGAATTCCTGACGTCGGGCTTATTCCCTTCGAAGAACTCGAGCGGCAGACGTTTCGACTTACACAAAACGTATGCCTGCCCGTCATTGTTGACGCTGACACCGGTTACGGTGATGCTGCTGCCATCGAAAAAAACATTTGCCACCTCGAAGCTGCTGGAGCGGCGGCGATCCAGATTGAAGACCAGGTGCTCGAAAGGCGATGCGGGCATCTCAATGGCAAACAAGTCATCCCAGAAAGTGAAATGGCTGAAAAAATTCATGCTGCCTGCGAAGGTAGGCAAAGTGACAACACCGTCATTATTGCTCGAACTGACGTCCGAGGTGTCGGGTCGATGAAAGACTGTCTTTCTCGTATAGAGGCGTACCACAACGCTGGGGCTGATTGGATTTTCCCTGAGGCCCTTCAAAGCCAAGACGAATTTTCTGAAGCAGGAGCACTTCTAAAAGAACTTCAATCAATGGGACTTGCCAATATGACCGAGTTTGGGCGGGGTCCGCTTTTATCTCGTGAAACACTTGGGGCTATGGGTTTCGCAGCAGTACTCTACCCGGTCACACTTCTTCGGCTGGCAATGAAAGCGATTGAAGTTGGGCTCGAAGTTCTTGGAGATGAAGGAAGTCAGGAAACTCTTCTTGACTTAATGCAGACACGTGAAGAACTCTACGAATTGCTAGACTACGACCCGACCCTCGGGAACAAAAAAAACCCCTGACACAACTCATCAATTTGATCCACCACCCCCATTTCTTTTCCAACACGTAGCAATAAAAGTTCACACACCTCAACTCTTTCCCATGCCTGACCCATCGTCTCATAGCAAAGATTCTAGAAATGGACTCGCTGGTGTCACAGCGGGCAATACCAGCATCTGTTCACTCGATAGCACCCTGCGATACCGAGGGTACGCGATTACAGATCTCTTGGAATGTAGCTTTGAAGAAGTGGCATACCTTCTCTTGTGGGGTGATCTTCCCACCGAGAATCAACTTCGAGAGTTCGCCATGCGTCTCCATACGCATGCACAGTCTTTGCCTGAAACAGTCTTGTGGTGCTTCGAGCGACTTGCCAAAACTTCTCCCCAATGTTCAATCATGGATGTGCTTCGCACTGGCGTAAGCATTCTTGGCCAACTTGAATGTGACAATGGACCTGAGGGCATGCCTCATAACCGAGACCTTTCCAGAGAGCGGTTGAAAGCTGAACAACTTCTCGGACACGTTCCCGCTTTACTGGCCACATGGATTGATTGTATCTCTGGCAGGCAGCCTACCCCTTGGCCAAAAAAACCTCTTGCAACTGCCCTGCTTGAAAAACTGTGTCACACGCGAATTCCGGACAATGCTGCAAATGTGTTCACCAAAACACTCATTTTGTATGCCGAGCATGAATTTAATGCCTCGACATTTGCGGCCCGGACCGTGACGTCTACGGGTTCTGATATGCACTCAGCAATCGCTACGGCTATTGGCGCACTCAAAGGCCCTCTTCATGGCGGTGCAAATGAAAAAGTCCTTGAACAACTTATGGATATAGGCACACTAGAAAACGTAGAGCCTTGGGTTGCCCGACAACTTGAAAACAAAGATGTCATCATGGGATTTGGGCACCGAATATATAAATCAGGTGATATTCGGGCAATTCTTTTGCGTGAAGCAGGACATCAGTTGGATAACAACAGTCCTTCGTTCGAACCGCACCGCAAACTAGAAAAACTCGCGCACAAAGTCGAGTCAGTGCTGTTTGAACAAAAACGTCTCAAACCAAACCTCGACTGGCCTGCAGCCAGGATCTACCACGCTCTTGGGCTTCCTATCAATCTTTTCACGCCGCTTTTTGTCGTTGCACGAATGAGTGGATGGACATCACACATTATTGAGCAAATGAGTGACAACCGGTTGATCCGCCCGGTCGCACAATACATTGGTCCATCAGCTCGAAAATTTATCGCCATAGAGAACCGGTGAAGACTTAAGCCTAACGGAGACTTACCGACTGCTCGGGAGAAGACGTCCGACGGGCTGAAGCGCCATCGGCAGGGGCACCATCGACTAACGCTTGAACGGTAACAACAGGAACCGCCCCATCGCCCAGGTCAGTCGTAATTGTCAACTCCCGCTCAATGCGGCCACCAACATCTCCGGCTTGAAAAGTAACGGGTAATATATGCACCTTCGCTGGTGTTTCTTTTGCTGGGCAACTCAAGCAGCCGTCATTGCACACAATACCGGTGACACAGAACGGTCTATTCGCTCGCACAACAATATTTTTTGTGACGGTGCCCCCCGGTACAACATTTCCCAAAGCTAAAAGTTGTGGGCTTACAGTTACCTCGGCGACAACACGGCCCTCGACATCCATCGGAATCTGTGAAGCTCGTGGATCGTTCGTGACAAGAATGAGCTGGTCATTGATATATCCGGCCGGAGCATCCGGTTTCAGTCGAAGTGTGAGCTCGTATGCGGACTGAGAGCCAGTATGCTGGGGTTTGGAAAGCAAAACTTCAAAATTAACATTTGCACTTCGAACATCCGTTATCTCCCAGGGTGTTGAACCAATATGGGACACTCGTACAACTTGTTCTGCCCCACGGCCGAGATCAACATTGCCAAGATTTACTGACGATGGTTCGAACGTGACGTCTCCCCGAACATTGCCGGCCACTCGCAGTTGTACTTCTGCCTGAAAGGGTTGATCAAACGTCACGGTGAGCGTTGCACCATGTTGTCCGAGAAAAGTTCGCGTATTGAACACCGCAACAATTTCCCCCGTCTCATGAGTCTCAATCAACTTCTTCGTGATTGCTGGCTGAGTGCAGCCACAACTCGTACGGACGCTGCTCACATGGACATCCTCTTCGTATAGATTCCGGTATACGAATCGAAATTCTGTTTTTGAGCCTTTGGCAACCGTGCCAAAATTATGGCTTGTCACCGAGAACATTTTTTCTGCCCATTCTTGGGCTAAGACTGAAGGTGCTGACGCAGCTACCCCCACGCTGGTGATGACACACCACATGCATAGTCGACCGATTCGTGACGGCTTTAAAACTGGCAATCGATTCGATACTGCCTGTCGAGACATGGCTTGACCACTCGTATGCTGCAAAGAGTTCGATGCAAAACGCCATAAAGACTTATGAAAGAGTACGGGCTGCATATTATCACCGTCAAATCGGGAAGGAATTTGGCACCGAGACATTTCCGTCAAAGTGCATCCGAAGATGACTTCCAGTATGAGTCGGCACAACCATTTTTTCAGTCTTTTTCTGAGAAAATCAGCCTATTTCCAGCAAGCCGCGTCGACAAAACCGACACAAGTGGACAAGTTTCCGCCACAACTCTGCCGGTAGACGTATACTGACCGGTAGGGCTAAATTTGGCGATTATTGAATTCAGCCCAAATGACGACATATTGAGTGACCGAACTTATTGTTCGTATAAAGAATTCCAACTTCATTAAAGGGGGCGTACTGGTTTCGACCGGATTGTAAGAGGTTCAGATCGCGTGTCGTGGTTGGTCGGCAGGCCACGCAAAAAGTCGACCACAGCTTCAATTGCCGAAGCTCAGTTTTCTCTGGCAGCTTAGTTAAGTTGCTCCGAGCGATGGCCCCAGTCGGAAGGGCCTACCAATCGGTCGCCAAATCCGACTCGTTCTGTTTCATCGCCTAGTACGGGCAGGACTAAATTTGTTCCGGGCTGGTGAAGGACACACCCTGTCGGCCGGGGGGTTTTTCACGAGATTTAAATTGACCGAATACACACGTAGAAGTTTGTTCTGAAACGTCACGGGACGCGGGTTCGATTCCCGCCGCCTCCACTCGCTAAGGCCACTTACGATTTTTGTAAGTGGCCTTTTTTTTGGACTCTGGCGAATTCCATCATTCGGCCGCCGCATGTGACATGAAGTCAATTTACTTATTCAGGAGCCAATTTACTTATTCAGGAGCCATTAGCGCAGTAAAGCAAGACGTCCGCTTTGCTTGAAGCTGTACTTGCGATTTCAGTTTCTTCACTATCTTTGGTTGCTTGTTCGTGTAGGAGTGGTCGGAAGAAGGTCACAGTCCATTTGGCCATGTCATCAATGGCGATGGACAGGATGCCAGGTTCTTGCTCTGCGAAAACCCATTTACGGACCTGTAAACTGCGGCAAGAATTTGCGTTTCAAAAACTGTTCCCCAAAAGGCAAAGTACTCTTAGGCCAAAATGTCGCGGAGCACCTCTCCATGCACATCGGTCAGTCGCACGTCACGGCCAGCGTAGCGGTAGGTGAGAGCTTTGTGATTAATACCAATCTGATGGAGGACGGTGGCCCACAGGTCATAGATGGATGCCGGTTTCTCAACCGCGTGGTAGCCGAGTTCGTCAGTCGCGCCGTACGTTGTTCCGCCCTTCACGCCGCCTCCAGCGAGCCAGACGCTGAAGCCGAAAGGATTGTGGTCGCGGCCGTTCGAGCCTTGGGTGAAAGGAGTGCGGCCAAATTCACCAGTGAAGACAATGAGTGTCTGGTCTAGCAGTCCCCGTGCTCGGAGGTCCTTGATCAATCCGGCAATCGGCTGATCGACCTGGTAGCCCATCGCGCGGTGTCCCTTCTCAAGATCACCGTGCTGATCCCACGGATTAGCCGCGCCTCCGGCGCCGAACTTCTTGGTCAAACATGACAACTCAATAAATCGAACGCCCTTTTCCGTCAGGCGACGGGCCAGCAAAGCTTGGCGGGCATAGGCGGCTTTCTCAGGATCGACATCATCCAGCCCGTACAGTTTCCTCATAGCTTCGCTTTCGCTTGAAATATCACATACATCAGGCACGGCAGATTGCATTCGAAACGCGGTCTCGTAGTTATTAATAGCTGCTTCAACCTTCTGATTGCCACCAAATTCGTTACTGAAGCCTCTATCCTGACGGCGCACGAAGTCCAGCCACTGCGTTTGAATTTGGTTCGGTTGGGCGGGCTTGATGTTAAGGACGGCCGGTTGCTTGTCGGCCTTCAGGATGGATGCCTCGTAGTGGGCGGGCAGGAATCCGCTGCTAAATAGCCCAACCCCACCATGCGGAGGAACGGCGTGACCGCTTTGCAAAACGACATAGCTAGGCAAGTTGTCGTTGGCAGATCCAAGACCATAACTGATCCAGGCACCGGCGCTGGGATAACCAAGAAAAGGAAAGCCAGAATGCATTGCAAAGTTGCCCTGAGCATGTTCGTTCACCGGTGTTGTCATTGAACGAATGACGGTGAGTTCATCTGCCACTTCTCTCAACCGTGGAAATATACTGCTGACCTCCAACCCACTCTGACCACACTTTCTGAATTCAAAGGGTGATGCAAACACGTTGCCGTTCTTGTTGAACTGTGTGCGCTCCACCTTCACAGGCATCGGCTGGCCATGGAGTTCCCGGAGTTTCGGCTTCGGATCAAACGAATCAATATGCGATACACCTCCGGACATGTAGCAGAGAATCACAGTCTTCACCTTCCCAGAAGGCGCGGCACCCAGAGCGTTGCGGGCGTTCAGGCCGGCAAGGGCGAGCAGACCGAATCCGCTTGAACTGCGTCGCAGCCACTCGCGACGCGAAGACAGGTGGTCAGCGAACATAGATGAACTCCTTCATGTTGAAGATGGAGAGAACTAGATCAGCGTAAGCCTGATTGGCCAAAACTGGCTTCCCTAATGACGCAAGTTCGACCTCCCAAGACCGAATCATCTGGTTCAACTCCTCAAGTCGTTGCTTCTGTGCGGGAGTCATGGCAGCAAGCATCATTGCCTTGGACACATAACCATTATTACCCTTTACTGAGGACAGGACCTCTTCGGGTGTCAGGGCCCGATCGTAAAGCGTTGCATCCAGAATTCTGCCATGCAGCATACGGCCTCTTCTAAAGCTGGTTCCATGTCGAATACCGAAGACGACTTGGGTCTTTTCATTGCCAAAGATCTGACGATCGGTTCTATAGGGGTTCCCATAGGGCTTACCATTTCGATACCCTGCGACCATGCCGTCATCTTGATAGACGATGGTGATAGCGACGGGTTTATTGACCGCCTCGAGTTCATCAGTTCCGTCGAAACGTTGGGTACGCTGATGGTGGTCACTGCCGGCCAGCCATCGCTTTGGACGGTTCTCTGCAAAAACGATCGAATCAAACTGTACACCATCGAGCGTCTGAACAGTAATGACACCACCACCCCGCTGCTTTAGATCATTCAGGACGACACGAGCCTGAAGTGTCTTTGCGCTAAGCGTCTTTGGCAGCGGAGGCGTGTTAGCCCAACCATAGCCATCTACAATGAGAGCACCGTTTTCGACACGCGCGCTCTCTCTGGCCTCAGCGTGCAGGGTTCCAATCGAGTCCTTCAGATTGCCTTCAAAATCCCAGTGAGCCATCGGTTTAAGCTGCAACGACTGCTTCTCATTTCGCGTACCTTGAAACTTTACCAATTGTCGGCGAATTCTGTCTTGGATGGCATTCACTTCGCGTCGCTCCTCAGCAAGTTGCGTCTGGATTTCTGTTCTTTGCCGAGCGAGCTCTGTGTACTTACTTTGAAGTGAGTCGATAAGCTGCCCAGCTTGAGTCTGTTCCTGTGGACTCGGGTCACGGCTGAGAAGTCGGCGCCAGGTCTCACGGATAAACCGATCCTTATCGCCAACCGATGACGCAACTTTGTTGGCCAGATCAAGAACAAAAGGATCGTTAAACAGTGTCAGCGATTGGGCTGGCACTGTTGTCACGGCGCGGCGTCCCGTGGTGGAGAACGGAACCGGCGCGTCGAAAGTGGTGAGGAAGGGATCAAGTTGATTGCGAACAACTTGGACGTAGACCGAACGCCGATTGATGCGGCCACTGATGGGCGGCCCATAAAGCCTGCGATCCAGTTTGTCGGCGGCCACCAGCAGGGAATCACGGATCGACTCGGCATCAAGCCGTTGGATATTGAAGTGGGAAAGGAGACTGTTCCCCGGATCGGTCTCACGGGCGGCAGCTGATGGCCTGCTGTCCTGCTGCCATGTCTTGCTGGTGACGATCAGGCGGATCAGCTTCTTGATTGACCAGCCATCTTCAACGAAACGCGTCGCCAGGTAATCCAGCAGCCTCGGATGCGAAGGCTTCTCACCCATGCGACCAAAGTTGTCCGTACTGGGAACAATTCCTTGACCAAAAAGATGATGCCAGACACGATTGACGATGACACGGCGGGTAAACGGATTGTCGTGGCGGAGCAGATCCTCGGCAAGTTCCAACCGACCGCTGAGCTTTGTGTTGTACGGCTTGGCGTCGATGGCCTCGAGGAAACGGCGCGAAACACGTTCGAGTGGCTTCTTATGGTTACCACGATCGAAGAGCGGTTGATCCTCGGCTTGCCACTCTGCTAGCGTCGGCACGCGGGTGGGAATAGGAATCGCATTCTCAAGTTCGCGGTAGCGTTCAATCGACGCCTTTACCGATTCGAGTTCCCGCAGCGTATTGGGTAAAAGTCCGTCTTTGAGGCAACCGTTAAGGAAACTCGCCATACCATCATCTGCTTTACCTTGTTTCCAGGCATTGACGCTGTTCTTTAATACTTCAATATAGATTGCCTCGAGGTCTTGCAATGATTCTGGTGGTGATTCCTTCGCGGCCGCAAAAATTGGCTCAAGGAAGTCACGAGGTTCGACCGGGTGCACTGCACCTTCAGGCACCAGCACGGCGTCAGTGATACCGAACCACGACTGATCAGATTCTTTCGTGAGCAACGGTGCATCGCGTGCGGTGGTCAGTTCGATATGAATATCATCGCCATCCCAGTAGTCGACGTTGAACCGCATCCATTGCCAGTCTTCGTCTCCCAGCTCCTTAACGGGATACACGGTTCCCTGCCGTGGATAATTCTCCACCACATAACGTGCCATCGCCTTGCCACCTCCGATGACACGCAGCCACAGCGTGTTTTTTCCCTTAAGGCGAAAGTCTGGTGAACTGAGACGCGCTGGATGGTTTTGTGAGATCAGGTGCGAGTAGACTCCCGCGGGAAATATGCCAAGCAAGGCATGGTCACCTGCGGGCTCAATCGAAAATTCACCTGACTGGGAAGACGCAGTGGGAAGACCGGTCCCTTCCCGAAACCATTTTGTAAAATCAGCCTGAACTGGATAGTCCGTGCGGCGATAGGCGGCTAGTGACTCCTGATAGGCTCCCCACTCGCGAACGCGTTTCTGCCACGCGACAGCGAAAGCTCCCGAGCCCTTGGTGTCTCGCTTTACCATACCCAAGAGTTGCATAGGCGAGGACGGGTGATCTGGATTCTTCTCAAGGATGCTGACGTTTAAGAGACGGCTCGGCAGATCGTCCGCAGATCCCAACCAGGCATTGGCAATCGCATTGCGAATCTTCTGCTTCAACCCGGTGAGTTCGGTCATATTCGCATTCTGTTTGGCCGGCAGATCGATGGCCGACCGACCGGGCCGGGTCGAACCAAGGATGCCAAACAGCGCGTAATAATCTTCTTGGCTGATCGCGTCGAACTTATGATTGTGGCAGCGAGCACACGAAACGGTCAGGCCAAGGAACGCTTTGGAAAACACATTGATCTGATCGTCGGTGAAGCGAACTTTTTCGTCAAGCGCATCAGTGGGTGCAAAACCGTGGAACACCATCCTCCAATGAGCCGTGCCGACCAGCGATTCATTAATCGCAAGCTCCTGATTGAGTCGGGGCTCTGCAAGCAAGTCGCCTGCGACATGTTCCCGGACCAGCTGGTCATAAGGGATATCATCATTCAGCGCGCGAATCAGGTAATCACGATAGAGATGTGCGTTTTCAATCCTCGGATCGCCTTCGGAACCATGGGATTCAGCATACCGAATCCAGTCCATCCAGTGTCGCGCCCAGCGTTCTCCAAAGTGAGGGCTTTTGAGCAGTTCATCGACGAGTTGGTTGATCGCGGCGGTGCGGCCGTGCTGCTGTGTGAACCGGTGGAGTTGCTTTTGGGTCGGCGGTAGGCCGGTCAGTGCAAAGGTTAAACGGCGAACCAAGATCTGCGGTTTAGCGGGCTTCGCCGGCTGGAGCCTGGTATTGGCAAGGTGATGTCGAATGAATCGATCGACCGGATGATTGACGGCATTGATTGCTGGCGGAGAGGGATCACCAATCAGTTGGAAGCTCCACCAACTTTTACGCCGCTCCATCACGGCTGACCACTCGGTATCGGCAGCGAGCTCTGAGTCAGTCGGTGGTTCATCTCGCGGATCAGGCGCGCCCATGCGGACCCACTGCTCAAAATCTCGAATGATGGCTGCATCCAGTTTCGGTGCGGCGCTTGGCATCTCCACGTCTTCAACATCGTGACGAATTGCTTGAATGAGCAGGCTTTCATCCGGCTTCCCAGGCGCGATTGCGGGCCCCCGATCACCTCCCTCCAGCAGCCCTTGACGATGGTCGAGAACAAGCCCGCCCTCAGCCCCTCCCTTACTACTGTGACATTCATAGCAGTCCTGCGCAAGAACGGGGCGAATACGCTGTTCGAAGAACTCAACATGCTCCGCTTTGTTTGCCGCGAGCAAGTGCGGGCCCGGGGCTGTCATCAACTGCAAAAGCAGCAATCCAGCAATCAATAGAACCTTTGCCATGCTAAAGATTTCCCGTAAACGCGTGCCGCTGCCTCCATGCACCACCTGCCGACTCGTGGGGACGTATCGGCGACTCTTATCCTAACGGAGAACACAAGCATTCCCAGCTTACTAAGCAACTGTAAAACGAGGTCCGCCAAGCATCCCGTCTGCTGAATCAGTTCCAACTGAGTCATTCTCTCCGCCTTTCGCCCGACAGCGGCAATGACAATCATTGCCCTGGCGGCAACTGACGCAGAAAATTCTCGCTGAGTTCCGAGGCAGTCTCACCCTCGCCATGAAACCACTTTTCATGCGTGTACATCTATTGTATCTCCAACCATAAATAATAGTGAATTATGTCAGGTGGGGGTAAGCGTCAATTACGTCATGAGATGCGCAACGGCCATCGGAAATGGTTACCCTCCCAAAATGGCAGTAATTTTTTCTCTCCTGCCGATCTTTGCAGTCAGTACGAATCCGGCAGGCGACGGACATACTCGTTTTGTGCTACACATGTGAAATAATCAGTTGGATTAAGTCGATGGTTCTGCTTCGAACTTGACACTCCGTTTAGGATAACGATTTGTGAGACACCTGACTAGAAAAAGTAAAGCAGCCGATGCCTAACACATCACCCATTGCGATAGTGCTCGCAGCAGGAAAAGGCACTCGCATGAATAGCGACCTGCCTAAGGTATTACATGAGGCGGCTGATAAAACTCTGCTTACATGGGTTCTTGATGCACTCAGGGACGCTGGCTGTCACGATCAGATTGTTGTTGTTGGGTTTGGTGGTGAGAAGGTACGCACACATATTGGAGCACGGCCGGGTGTTCAATTCGCTGTTCAGCAAAAGCAGCTTGGAACTGGTGACGCCGTCCGAGCCGCCGCTCCGTTAATAAATTCCACTCTCGCCACGGGTGCCCGCTCTCGGCCTGTTGTCATCGTCTGTGGTGACTCACCTTTGTTACGCCCTTCAAGTATCCGACGTTTACTTGAAGCTTTTCAAAGTACGGGTGCCGCGTGTCTTCTTGGAACCGCAATCACGGACGACCCAACCGGATTGGGCCGCATAGTACGGGACACAAACAAACAGTTTGTCTGTATCACTGAAGAGAAGGATGCAACTGAAAGCGAAAAGCTGATTCAAGAAGTCAACATGAGCACCTACGTTTTCGCCGCCGACCAGTTGCTCAAGGCCTTGGAGCAAATTAACACTGATAACGCAGCTGGAGAGTACTACCTCACCGATTGCCCAAAGGTACTTCTGGACGCAGGTGAGAAAGTCGATGCGGTTGCCTGTCTTGACCCAAGCGAATCACTATCAGTCAACACGCCACAGCAACTCCAGGCTGTGGCCGAAGCTCTTCAAGCAATTCATAAATAGGCATACGTAGCCTAAGACGTCCGTGACATCTGTCTCACCCGACAGAGAGTAGCAATCCTTGAACATCCTTCTTAATACCGTAAAAGAGTGTTCTGACGATCCCCTCCTCTCTTTTTTAGCTCTGAGATCACCACATGAATGACTTGAAGATTTTTAGTGGGCTGGCAAACCCTTCTTTAACTCAGGACATCTGTCGCTATCTCAACCTCCCCATGGGGAAGATGTCTATCGGCCGATTTCCGGACAGAGAAATCTCTTGCAAAATAGACGAAGATGTTCGAGGGCGAGACATTTTTATTGTCCAGCCAACCTGTCCGCCAGTTGACGAACATCTCATGGAACTGCTGGTGATGATCGACAGTTTCAAGCGGGCAAGTTCATATCGAATTACTGCTGTCATTCCTTACTTTGGTTATGCGAGACAAGACCGCAAAGACTCGGGTCGGGTTCCTATTACGGCCAAGCTTGTCGCCAACTTAATCACACGCGCGGGCGCAGATCGAGTTCTTGCAATGGATCTCCACGCCGCACAGATTCAAGGGTTTTTTGATGTACCCGTTGACCATCTTTATGCCGCACCAGTTCTTAATAATCATTTGCAGTCAATCGATTTACCTGCGGATGATTTGATTGTTGTCAGCCCTGATGTTGGCGGAATCAAACGAGCGGTTGGCCATGGCCAACGACTCAATGCACCTCTCGCGATTGTTGACAAACGACGCGTAAGCGCTGACACGACCACCAGTGCAAATATCATTGGTGCCAGCGTTGAAGGAAAAGTAGCTCTCATGTTTGATGACATGATAAGTACAGCCGGATCTATCTGCTCAGCAGCCGAAGTCCTCAATAACCACGGCGCAAAACAAATTTTTGCCGCCGCAACCCATGGGCTCCTCGTCGGGCCAGCTGTTGAGAGATTACAGGCGGCTCCCCTCTCGGGAATCATCGTGACTGACTCAATCCCACTTGCACAGGAGAAAACCCTCCCAAATATTACGGTTCTCTCGGTAGCTAGTTTGCTCGGGCAGGCCATCAAGCGGATCCACCGAAATGAGTCGGTGAGCATGATGTTTCAATAATTGAGTATTCGGGCCGTCATTTAGAGTTCCCGCTTGCGAAAAGATCGAAAAATGGCACACTATGGGGCCCAAATAAGGAGTTTCCGATGAGCGATCTACTCGAAGTCACAGCCCGTAGCGTTACTGGCACAAAAGCCTGCAGAAAAATGCGTCAAGAAGGCCACGTCCCTGCGGTTTTATATGGCCATGGCGAGACATGTGTCGATTTAGTTGTGCGACGCGACGCCGTTGAAGCAATGGTTCGGCATGGCAGCAAAACAGTCGAGTTAACTGGAGCAGTGAAATCACCGGCTCTGGTACGCGAACTTCAATGGAACACGTATGGCACAATTCCTCTCCATATCGATTTCCTGCGAATTGATCCGTCAGAAAAAATAAAAGTAGTCGTTCCTGTTGAGTTTCGTGGAGAATCTCCGGGAGCGAAAGCTGGAGGAAAGTTAAAGCAAACTCTCCGAGAAATTGAAGTCGAATGCACGGCGCAAACAATGCCAGAAGTTGCTGTTGCTCACCTTGCTCATCTTGAGGCCGGTAATGTTCTCAAGATAAAGCATCTCGAACTTCCCGAAGGAGTTTTCGCGACCGCAGAAAAAGAAACTGTTGTGGCATCCTGTCTCCTTTCCGGCCAAAAGCTTGAAGACGCATCTGATATTCACGCAGAAATAGTAGAGTCGAATAATGAATGAATCAGACTCAGTGCTTTTTAAAACACTGCAGCGTAAGCAACATGTACTCCCAACGGTGATGCTCTGTGAAATTGTTGGTTGGCTTAGGTAATCCTGGACGGAAATATGAAGGCACTCGACATAATGTCGGATTTGACGTACTCAACCTATTGGCAGAGCGTGGTGGAAATCCAAACCGTAGACAACGCTTTCAGGGAGAGACTTCTCAGACGACCATTCGAGGAACGCCGGCACTGCTTCTCTGGCCACTTACATGGATGAATTTAAGCGGTGGCAGCGTGCTCGCCGCTCGTGACTTTTATAAACTTGACCTAACGGACATTCTTGTGATTTGTGATGACTTCCAATTACCGCTTAGCACCATTCGGATGCGTCTGAGCGGGTCTGCTGGTGGGCAGAAAGGCCTAGCGGATACCATTGCACGTCTCTCAAACACGGCAATTCCAAGGCTCCGAGTAGGTATAGGGCCAGTTCCTAAGCATCAAGACCCGCCCTCTTTCGTACTCGGGAAATTTACAAAATATGAACAAAGTGAACTCAACGAGACGATTCATCGGGCTGCCGATGCTGCTGAATCATGGGTCACCCTCGGCATCGAAACAACTATGAATCGGTACAACTGAACTAATTGAACAACAAGACATAAAAACTTTTTAAAGCACTACTGGAAGGATCATTTACGATGACGGTCTACGAAGGGATGTTTATCCTCGATTCGACGAAGTATTCTCGCGACCCAGAAACTGTCACGAGCCAAATTAATGACCTCGTATCAGAGCATGGAGGCACCGTGCTCGTGTCCCAACTCTGGGACGAAAGAAAACTTGCCTATCCAATTAAAAATCAACGCAAAGGCGCATATTGGCTCATTTATTTCAGCATGGAAGGAACAGGCTTGGTTGCCTTTGAACGACAATGCGAATTGAATGAGAACATTCTCCGACGACTGATTCTAAAAATTGACCCACGGCTTGCTGAACCACTTGTTCAGCACGCACAGGCTGGAGACAGCAGCTCAAAGGCAGCGGCAGCAGGCAAGTAACGACACCGAACTAAAGACAACGCGACAGGCCTTGACATATACTGAACGCTTGTTCACTATATTGACTAAGCCGAGACCCGTCGGACAACCTATTTTTTTATCACCCAAACGTTCAGAGCACCAAGCAAAGGGAAATCACTATGGCCAGCAGCATGAACCGTGTATTTCTCATGGGGAACGTAACCCGTGACCCTGAATTGCGGTATATCTCAAATGGCTCAGCGGTCACTGACATCGGCCTTGCGATTAATGATCGAAAGAAATCGTCTTCGGGGGAATGGGTTGAAGAGACAACGTTTGTTGATATCACGCTGTGGGGTCGAACCGCTGAAATTGCTGGTGAATATGTCACAAAAGGCGCACCTCTTTTGGTTGAGGGCCGCTTAAAATTGGATTCATGGGAAAAAGACGGTAAGAAAAACTCAAAACTCCGTGTTGTTGGTGACAGAATGCACCTTATTGGATCACGTGGGGGGAATCGTCCAGAAGGCAGTCAGGCGGGTAGCCGTAACCAAGGCAGTGCAGGTGGCAATAATCAAAACCAGGCAGACCAATCGGCAGGGTATGATACAAGCGGTGGTTTTGGTGCAGCAAATGCGGCAGGTGGTGCCGAAGACGACATTCCTTTCTAAACTTTCAAAAACATTAAGCAACGCAACATTTTAACTTCCAAAGGGTTCTCGCATGTCCACAACAACTATTAAAAAGCCAAAACACCAGCGTCATAAACGTCTTCCAAAAGGCGCCCGTGGCGGGATTGAACTCTTGCTCATTCAGAATGTGGAGCATCTTGGAAAACAAGGTGAAGTCGTTGAAGTTCGACCAGGATACGCCAGCAACTACCTGTTGCCGCAAGGTCTTGCAACCGTTGCTACAGAACACCACAAGAGAATGGTTGAAAAACATAAAGCGAAACTTGCAGCCATTGCTCGTGAAAGACTGGCTGGACTTCGTGGATTGCTTGAAGAATTAGTTCGAACAAGCGTCACGATAGAGTCGAATGCAAACGACGAAGGTCACCTATATGGCTCCGTTGGGGCACCCGAAATTTCACGATCGCTCAAGCAACAAGATCTTGTTGTTCCCCCAGACCAAATCATTCTGCAAGGTCCTCTGAAAGAGGTCGGTCTTTACACGGTAAAAGTACGTCTTGCGAGTGAGGTTGAAGGCGATCTTAAGGTATGGGTTGTACCTGCAAGCAGTGAAGAAAATTGAGTTGAGAATATTCTCAACAACGCACACTAATTTCGAATCGGGATTGCCGAGTAACTTTCCTCCACTAACTCTTGGTACATATGTCTAGCCAAGCTGGTCCCGGGGAGTATGAGCAGAAATGGAAAAATATCTGCTTGGGAGTACATCGCGACGAAAAGTTCCAAATGAAGCAGAGGGCCTCTGAATGGTTGAGTCTCGTGGAAATGTGGCGCAGTCTGTTCAAAATTCAACTGGACCCAGAAAGTCCAGCAGAAATGGCAAGCGCACAAGAAACCAAGCGTATAGCCAAGATGAGCATGATATTTCCAAACTTGGTCGACCTGGAAACATTGAGGCTGAAAGAAATGTCCTCGGCAGCATACTTCTTAAACCTGATGTCTGTGATGACGTTGCCCTATCTGTCCGACCGGAGGACTTTGCTGACGAAGCACATCAAATAATTTTTCGGCATCTCCTCGACCTTCATGACGGTGGTGCGAGAATTGATGCGACGATATTACTGGAACGATTACGAACCAAGGGTGAACTTGATGCCGTCGGGGGCGCTGCGGCAATTGCCGAATTAATAAGCTCAGTTCCTCATGCTGCTCACGCTTCACACTATGCACATATTATTCGTGACAAAGCAATGCTTCGATCGCTCATCGATGCCAGCACCGATATTCTTCGAGATGCATACGATGCCTACGATGAGCCACGAGAACTACTTTCGCAGGCTGAAGAAAAGATTTTTTCAATACTCGAAAACCGCAGTTCTGCTGAAGCAAAACCTATTCAGTCCGTTCTTGAAGATGTGATGGTGCGAATGGATGCTCGTATGAAACACGAGCATGCACTTGGTGGCGTTGAAACTGGCTTCACTGATCTCGATACACTTTGTGGCGGACTCCATAACTCGGAGTTAATCATATTAGCTGCTCGCCCCAGTATGGGCAAAACAGCGCTTGCCATGAATATTGCTGAGCATATTTCAATTAACAGCAACAAGCCGGTCTTATTCGTCAGTCTCGAAATGGCAAGCCTCGAACTCGCAGATCGACTTCTCTGCTCAGCCGCTCAGGTTAATGGACATCGTTTGCGTAATGGAACAATTTCACAAGAAGACAGACGCCGTCTTGTTCAAAAATCATCTGAGATTAGTTCTGCTCCTCTCTACATTGATGATACGCCTGGTCGAACTCTCACGGAGATCGCTGCGGTAGCACGTCGATTAAAAAGAAAGCAGGGACTTTCGATTATTTTCATTGATTATTTACAACTCATCGAACCGGACAATCCACGAGATCCACGGCAGGAACAAGTGGCTCGTATTGCACGACGACTAAAGACTATGTCTCGCGAACTTGATATTCCTATTCTCTGTCTCGCTCAGTTGAATAGACAAGCTGAAGCATCACGAGACAACCGACCAAGACTAAATCATCTGCGTGAATCTGGTGCTATTGAGCAAGATGCCGATGTGGTGATGTTCGTCCATCGTGAAGAGTACTATCAAACAACAGATGAAGACCGTGAACGAGTGAAGGGTGAAGCTGAAATCATTGTGTCAAAACAACGAAACGGCCCTATTGGTGACATAAAACTTCTTTGGCAGCACGATTACACACGATTCGTAAATCTTGAGCATCGCCCCTACGATGAGTTTGAGCAATTCTCAGACTTCTAGACTGTGGGTTGGCACAGGCATAGGGAGCTAATTGGTGACACCCGTGCCAGAGATTTTCTCAACCACATATATCGCCAACTT
>ERZ1049444.1130-NODE-1130-length-20958-cov-4.069703_pt1 | contig 20958 bp, 17 predicted proteins | sample MGYA00383101_ERZ1049444 | MGnify/ENA primary metagenome ERZ1049444 (study PRJEB29581, sample SAMEA5548371) | metagenome | biome: marine; feature: coastal; material: water | depth 50 m | study: Short-term variability in the microbial, nano- and picoplankton...
GTAAAGCTATACTTAGTTCATCACTTAGTATTAGGTTAGCTATTGTCGCTCCTAAACCCGCCCCTGAAACGATACCAAATAAATAGGGATCGGCTAATGGGTTACGGGTGGTGTTTTGTAAAATAGCCCCGGCAATAGCTAAGCCCATGCCTGCCACTAAAGCCACCAGTACTCTAGGAACACGAACTTGCCAAATGACCATTTCACTCACTCGATCATGACAAGCGCCCATTAAGCAGTTAAAAATTTGGCCACTGGTAAAGTTAGCTGGGCCAAAGTGTAAACCGGCAACTAATGATACGACTACAAAGGCAATGAGTAGGCTGATCTTAAGTGGTAATTTATCCATCAATGCCACCTGTTTTACCCTTGTCATTAGCTTGCTTTGGCAAAGAAAAGTACACTCTAGGCTTGCTGGTTAACGGATCTGACTCAAGCAAGCAAGGCAATTTAAAAACCTGTTGCAGTTGCTGCTCAGTAAGCACTTCACTTGGGCTACCATCACAAATAAGTTGTCCTTGGTTGAGTAGTAATAATCGCTGGCAGTACTGGCTGGCTAGGTTGAGATCATGCACTGTCATGATCACGGTAATGTTAAGTTGTTTAACCAGTTGCAAAATTTGGTGTTGATAATAAACATCAAGATGGTTAGTGGGTTCATCTAGAATTAAAATTTGTGCTTTTTGCACTAATGCACGGGCAATTAACACTCGTTGTTGCTCACCACCTGACAGTTGATTAAAACTATTTGTTCCGGCATCACTAAGCCCTACTTTGGCTAAGGCTCGCTGCACTTGCTCTTTTTCATGATCGCTATCAAGGGAAAATAAGCTTTGATGGGGCAATAAACCCATTCTGACAATATCGATAACCGTTAATGAAAATATTGGCTCAGCTTTTTGGGCAACCAGAGCAAAGTATTGGGCAAGCTGTTTAGCGCTGTAATATTGCATTTCTTTGTTTTTTAAATGAATAGTGCCAGAGAGAGTCGAGTTAGCGGTATTTTTGACTTGATTGGTAATACAGCGCAATAGGCTAGTTTTACCTGCGCCGTTGGGGCCGATAATACCAATAACCTCACCTTGACTCACGGCAAAGGAGATATTTTGCAATATGCTTTTATTATTAACCAACCAGCTAAGCTGACTAACTTGTAGTTGTGTTTTCATAGTTTATTGGTGTTTTCCCGCACACAAAAATATTGTTGTTTGTTTTGCTTAAATACTGAAAACTAGGTATCTGACTTATCGTTGTTCAATGCTATTTAATGACAACAATTTACAGTTGCGGGCACAGTTGAGGATTTCGTTATTAGCTTACTTAGCTATAAAGGCACCCCATTCCCTAGTCTATATACCCATGCATCTTGAAGTATCATGGGTATAGCCTTTGATTCTACCCTGAGTTAGTATTAGCTGCAAGCTTTAGATGTTTAGATGGCTAAATGATTATTTGTTCAATGTGTAGAATTAAAAAAAGCAGCTGAAGCTGCTTTTTCAATTTTATACACTAGATGGAGCTCTATAAAGTCTCGTCTATAAGATAACCGCTACCAAATTTTAACGCGATTTTCAGGGGCAATATACATAGCATCACCTTCTTTAACATCAAACGCATCATAAAATTCATTCATGTTTGAAAGTGAACCTAGTGCACGGAACTCTCCTGGTGAATGAGGGTCTGTTGCTACGCGGTTACGCATTGATTTTTCGACAATTTTTGAACGCCAAATTTGAGCATAGCCCATAAAGAAGCGTTGATCGCCAGTCAAGCCATCTATAATAGGCGCTTCTTCACCTTTTAATGATGTCTTGTAAGCTTTATAGGCAATAGTAACACCAGATAAATCACCAATGTTTTCACCTAAGGTTAATTCACCATTAACGTTTAAGTCATCAAATACTTGGTAATCAGCATATTGTTTTACTAAGGCTTGGGTGCGATTAGCAAATTCTTTAAGATCTTGCTCTGTCCACCAGTTACGTAAGTTGCCAGTAGCATCATATTTACTACCTTGATCATCAAATCCGTGTCCCATTTCATGACCAATTACTGCGCCAATGCCGCCATAGTTAACAGCGTCATCAGCTTTCATGTTGAAAAATGGTGCTTGTAAAATAGCCGCAGGGAAAACAATTTCGTTTGCGGATGGGCTGTAGTATGCATTGACTGTTTGCGGTGTCATATGCCATTCCCATTTGCGAATTGGACCACCAAGTTTAGCAATTCCCTTGTCACTTGCGACTTTTCGTGACTTGATTATATTGCCAATTAAGTCATCTGATTTAATGGTTAAATCAGAGTAATCTTCCCATTTGTCTGGATAGCCTATTTTAGGGGTAAATGCGGCAAGTTTTACATGGGCTGATTTTTTAGTATCTTCAGACATCCATGCTAAGTTATCGATACTTGCACCATAGGCATTACGTAAGTTTTCAACTAACTCACTCATGCGAGATTTAGCGGCGGGGGTAAAGTGGCGAGTTACATACACCTTGCCAATAACTTCACCTAAATTATTATTTACCACACTCACACCACGTTTCCATTGAGGGCGTTGCTCTTTACGTCCACTAAGCTGTTTAGAGAAAAAATCAAAATCTTCATTATCTAAATCAGCAGTTAAATAACTTGAAAAGGCGCTTAGGGTGTTGAAGGTTAAATACTGCTTCCAAACATCAAGTGAAGTTTCATCAAATACTTTACCAAAACCTTCAATAAAGTCAGGTTGGTTAATAATGATATCTTTTTGTGAGGCAACACCTTCAGCGGCTAGGAATGCCTGCCAGTTGAACTTGTCTGTGATAGTGTTTAAGTCGGCAGTAGCAAATTTGTTATAGCGCTTTTCGCTGTCACGACTTTGAACACGTGTCCAGTGAAACTCAGCTAAGCTAGTTTCTAATGCCATAATATTTTTGGCGGCATTTTTTCCATTGCTGATGCCTGCTAGGTTATACATTTTTTCAATATGTGTTACATAACCACTACGTAAATTTACAAAGCGCTCGGCGTCATTAAAATAGTAATCTTTGTCAGGTAGATTTAAACCACTTTGCCAAATATGAATGGCATAGCTTGATGAATTTTTAGCATCAATACTAATGTATAAGGCTAATGGATTACTAATTCCCGCTGTTGAGTATGTACCAAAGAATGTAGCTAAATCATCTTTAGTTTTCAGGTTATCAATGGCAGATAATATTGATTGAATTGGTGCCATGCCGTCAGCATTACGTTTTTCGTTATTCATGTATGAACGGAATAAGTCAGCAACTTTTTGCTCGTCAGAGCCCATTTTCAAACCTTTAGTCGCTGCAAGTTCTTCAATAATGGCCTTAACATCATCATCGGCTTTATCACGTAAGTCATAAAAAGAACCAATGGCGGTTTTATCACCCGGAATTTCATTTTTGCTCATCCAACCGCCATTAATATAGCGATAAAAGTTATCCTGTGGACGAACACTCTTGTCCATATTTGCTTGTTCGATGCCGGATGCTAGTATTGTTTTTTGTGGCGCTTCAACACTGCTTTGTGTTGTATCGTTATTATCGCTGTTGCTACAACCGCTAAGCAGTAGCAGAGAAGAACAGACAGCGCTGGTGATGATCGCTTTCATTAGATGACTCTCATGTTATTTTATGAATATTCAATGTTTAGGTGAATTCGCTTGAAATTTTATTGATATGCGAAAGCACGATTGCCCGATACTACGGGGAATTTAAATAAAATTCTAGTAAGTGAAACATCTAATTACATTTTAATGTAACTGAAATTTTATAAATGATTTACCTTTTGTTTACAACTGCCGTTGAGGTAAGTGGTGTGTTTTATAGGGTAAATGGTTAGCTTGATTGGTTGTGGTGAGATAAGAATAGTTCAACAGCACATTGGCACATTTCATCAATTTGGCTGGCATCAGCATAAATACCATCAATCACAAGTTGTGCTATGCCATGCAGAGTTGCCCAAGTCACTTGTGCTAAACGAAGAGAGTTTTGTGATTTGGGTAAAATCCCCTTTTGTTGCCAAACTTCAGTCATTTTTACTTGATATTGAAAACTAGGGTAGGCGACATCAATCAGGTTTTGTGAACTATTTTGCTTTTCATTGTCTTTTTTCCAAAGCGTACTACCAAACATTAATTTATATATAGCTGCATTTTGTGTTGCAAAGTGTACATAATGGTGAACAAAAGCTTGATACTTTTCCTTGTCATTTTGCTCGCTATTATTAAATATTTGCTCAACTTGCTTTTGCCATGAGCAAAACCCCTGTGCTGCAATGGCAGAAAGTAGATCATTTTTGTCTTTAAAATGATGGTAGGCAGCGGTGCGCGATACACCAATGCGTAATGCTAGTTTTCTCAATGATAACGCCTCGATACCCTCTTCAGATATCATAGTCGTCGCAGTGGTAATTAAGCAGCTTTGTAAATCACCATGATGGTATGAGGACGCTGAGTTTTTATTATTGTCTTTAGGTTTCATTGCAACAATATATCTCTAAAGTGTTTTTCTATGAGGCATGGCGACATTTGAAAAGATAATGCCGGCCACGAGAGACATAAAAATTAAAAAAGTTTGTGAGCCTAAATCGGTTACTGCCAGCATTTGCTGACCAGAGACTAGACTATTTAGGCCGATATACACTTTTGATCCCGGTACCAATACAACTAAGCCTAATAAACGCACTATAGACGAAGGTAAGTTCATGATGCGCGAAAATAAGTTACTGTAAACTCCTAAGGCAAAAGCACCAACAAATGCTCCTAATGCTACGCCTAAGTAGGTGCTAGCCCAAATGCTGACGCTAAAGGAAATATAACCGGCAATCATACCCCAAGGAGCATCCTTTAAACGTACTTTAAATAAAATAACTAAGGAAATAGACAGGCAAGTAACAGCTAACCAAGAAGTCCAAACGGGCATGACATCAGGCGCAACAAAATCGATTTCGCCCCAAATCAGCTTACCTAAAGCCATCCCTAAAACCGCACCAAAATAGAGCTTGAATAGCACCATAACACTATCCATTATACGTGCTGTTCCAGACATTAAATGTCTAGCAGCAAGTTCGGATAAACCTACCGTTAAAGACAGTCCTGGAATAAAAGCGATTATGCTCGATAAAATAACCATGGGGATATTAATGCTTGGATCGAACAAGGATATTAGCGAAGCCAATAGGGAAGTGGTTAAAGCTGCCATCGGCTCAAGCATTTCAGTTACACGGCGTGAACGCTCTGCCCATAACACAAAACTAAAGACGACAAAGCCTAAAATGGTTGACCAAAAAACATCATGCCAACTGGTATGCATTAACATAGCAAATGCGCCGCTAGAGGCACCAAATGCTAGAAAGGTTAAAATAGTCCCGAAGGGCGGTGGCTTTGCATTCACTTCATTTAAGCGCTCTATGGCTTCTGTGAGGGTACGTTCACCATTAATGAGCTCATCGACTAATTCATCAATTCTAGCCAAAGAGCCTAGATCTATTTCGCCTGGGGTTACTCGTACTAAGTGATTGTATTGCTGATCATCTTCATCATCAGATAAGATAAAAGTTAACGCTGTCGGGGTAATGATAAAAGAAGCGCGAATATCTAAAAAATGGGCGATTGAAAGCAAATTATCTTCTAAACGATAAGCAGTGGAGCCTAGCTTGTGTAATGCTTTGCCAAGTCGAATAATAAATCGACGTTTTTGATAAAAATCATCAGCGTGTGTCATAAAAGTACGTAATAAGAAAAGATAAGTAATGCCAGCATGCTATGTTAATGTATTTCTAGCATTTGTAAAATTTTTCAAGGGAAAAGATGACTTTATTAATTATATTAGCCAGTGTTTTTGCTGTCGTCGCGCTGATGGTGATGTTTACAGAGCGATTTGGTAAAACTATGAGTGATGAGCAACAAGCAAAGTTTAGTAAAACCACTTGGATACTTGTGTTTGTTATTTTGCTTGCTGCTATTGTAAGAGAAATGATTTAAGTAAAAATCACTTATTTATTTATTTATTTATTTATTCTTTTGGTGCGGACTCAGGCCAATCAGCAAAAGGAAATGGGTACATTTCAGAATTCACCGTTAAGAACTGGTTAATTTGATACAAAAATGTATTTAAATTTTGACCAAACTTGACTAAAGGTTGATTCGCTTTTTCAGCAAACAATAAAGAGAAAAACTGAAAAATAGCAATAATGGTAATACCTAAGCGAACAAAGCCAGCGATAAACCCGTAACCTAACATGGCAATACCACGTTTTAGGGCATTTTTGTTGTGCCAAGTTTTTTCTTCTGCTGGCTCACATGTGTTTTGCTTTTGTTTATTTTCATTTGAAGGCTGCTCTTCTCCCTGATGGCGCTCAGCTGATTGACTCTCATTGGCCACATCGTTTTGGCTTATTGTTTCGTTTTCTTGTGGTGATGTTGATTTATCTTCTTGGTGACTCATACTGCATTCCTTTTATAACTATTCAATTAATCTTGATGACAAGTTAGTTATAGCAAAGACAGTGCCATTGATAATAGCGTTTTATTTCAATTGCTTAGTGAGGTAGGTTCAAAAAATGAGTTAAGGCGTAACTAAAATGTAGTCAATTTCGGTAAGATATAGTGTTTTTGACATTCTACGCTATAATAAAGCTCTGCTCTTCAATACACTCGCCACAGCTATTGTAACTTCGGTCATGTACAGAGATATTTCCTTGATTATCTTGAATGATGATATTCGTGGTGCGTGTACCATAGTCTGGCGAAGTAATAAAAATGGCACTGAGTAGCTGCTCCCTGTTTAACGGCAGACCTGTTTTAGGTAAATGCTCTGTTTTTGCTTGTTCGCTGTTGGTCATCAGTGTAAATAGCTTGTCTAAATCTAAGGGCTGATCTTTGATGGTATCTGCAAGGTGGGCTTGTCCTAACGCCATTTTGGGCCAGATATCATCTAATGCACCGTTGCATAAACTGTGAAAGCCCTGAGTTAATGGCTGCTGCTTTTGTGAAACACTATCAAAACACATTAACTTGTTTAATTGGCCAAATACCAAGTTAAAACCGTTGTAGTTATCGGCTGATTTTTGCAACTGTGTTAGTGTTTGTGCATCGCTCTGCGCTAATGACTGTAATACCAAATAACCACGCGACTGTTTGTTTTTATCAAGAAGGTGTGGCTGGCGAAAATTGGTTAATGAGCTAAATCTACCTTGTTTATTTAACCCTAGCCAAGTGCCTCCGGCTTGTAAATCTTTTCCCGCGAGTATTGTATTTTGAGTCTCATTTTCAGGCCACCAGTGCATTGATTGCGTTGGCCTTTGATGAAACTCATCACGATTGGCGCAAATGATCACCGGATATTTAGGGTGCTGTTTGATGGCAAAGAATAAAATGCACATATTGCTTTTAGCTTGTAGGTGGGATTTTATAATAGCTAAACCACTTCAATACGCAGAACTTGAAGCTTGAGGTGGTTTGGCTATCGCTTATCTACTGAGCTAGTTCTTTTAATTGAGTATCAGTTAAGGCAATATCTTTATTGTAATTAATACCGATACCTTGCTCAATAATAGCAGAGGCTGTTTCTTTAGCTTGGGCTAATGAATGCATTGCTGCGGTACCACATTGATATAAATTAAGCTCAGGAATATCATTTTGGTTAGTAACCGCTAATACATCTTTCATGGAGCTAAGCAAAGCATCTGCAACTTGTTGCTCTGAAGGTGTACCAAGCAGGCTCATGTAAAAACCGGTACGGCACCCCATAGGTGACAGGTCAATAATTTCAACATTATCGCTATTGAGATGTTGGCGAATAAAGCCGGCAAAAAGATGCTCTAGGGTATGAATAGCTTTGTCACCAATAATATCAATATTGGGTTTGCAAAAGCGTAAATCGAATACAGTGATATTATCTCCCTTTGGTGTGCTCATGATTTTTGCTACACGTACAGCAGGGGCGTTCATTATAGTGTGATCTACGGTAAAACTGTCTAATAAAGGCATAGTAACTCTCTTGGTATTTTCAATTAAGGTGATTTTATCATATTCGCATTAGCAGTGACTAATAAACTGGCGCATCAAAATTTACCCCTTCATCACTGTATGCAGTTACGATTGCATCGGCAACTAAACCGTTTGGGTTAACGACTTCATTTTCAAAAAATTGCTGTATTTGTTGGCGGCGGCCATGAGCTGCCCAATCAGCAGCAGTTGCCCAAATTTCATTAAACACGATAGGGTATGCATTACGTGTGGCACATTCGTGATCAATTTGACGAGTAACTGTGTATTGAACACAGCCTTGCTCGCGGTAAGAATCTGGCTCTAGAGCTTTTAGGGTATTGAAAAGCTCTTGCTCTTTTCCTGCTTTAGGTTGAAATTGTGCTAAAACGTATACGCGATGTGACATGCTATCTCCGGTAAATAAAATTTCTGCTTTTGGTTTAGCATAAGTATATAATAGTGGGAGTATTTTGTAAGGGAGTTTTCCATGAAAGCGTGTGGCGTTGAAATAAAAGGCAATGATACAATAATTTGTATTATGTCAAAAGAAAATAATTTGTATGACATTCCTCATACTCGAGTTCAAAAAGTGAGTTTAGATAATGCCGGTGATGCTGAGCAAGTGCAAAAATTTCAATTCACTTTTGCTAAATTGATGGAAGATTACGGCGTCACTCATGTGCTTATTAAAGGTCGAGCGCTTAAAGGTAAGTTTGCAGGTGGCCCTATAGGTTTTAAAGTAGAAGCGGCTATTCAACTAATACAAGATCTTAATGTTGAGATCCTTGCCGGCAGTTTTATAAAAAAAGAATTAGCCAAAAGCCAAATTGACATTGATTTTCGGGATACGGGTTTAAAGCAATATCAAGAGCAAGCCTTCGGTACAGTGTTTGCTTATTTAGAAACTAAATAATTAGCCTAAATAGTTGTTAATGCAAGAAAAGCGCATTTAATGCGCTTTTTTTGTGCCTGACTTTTACCCATGAGCCATATGAATATCTAGGTGGTAATTACTCTGAATTTATATTGGGAATAATAACTTTTTATAGTAATCGTTACTAATCTTACTTGAGTAAAAGCCAATAACATGATTAAATCAAACATCTGTTTGAAAGTCTGACCACTGACCAGTAGATTTGTTTTACCGTAAAGCTATTGGAATACTTATTGGAGATACCCTATGCCAGAATATAAAGCGCCGATTAGAGATATAAAGTTTGTAATGCAAGAACTACTTGATTGTGACAATCACTATCAAAAACTCGGTTATGAAGATGCAAGCCTCGATATGGTTGATGCCATTATTGGAGAAGCCGCTAAGTTTACTGAGCAAGTGATTGCGCCCATTAATCAAATTGGTGATGAGCAAGGCTGTACTTGGCGTGATGGTGAAGTAACAACGCCTGATGGTTTTAAAGAAGCGTACCAACAATATGTTGAAGGTGGCTGGCCAACACTTGCTCAGAATGTTGATTTTGGTGGTCAAGGTTTACCACATTCATTAAATACCACCATTTCAGAATTATTTTCAGGAGCTAATCATAGTTTTGCCATGTATCCCGGTTTAAGTCATGGCGCATTAGCAACAATTGAAGAGCATGGTAGCGATTTTCAAAAAAATACCTTTATGCCAAAATTAGTTGAAGGTACGTGGACAGGCACCATGTGTTTAACTGAGCCGCATTGTGGTACTGATTTAGGCATGCTTCGCACTAAAGCAGAACTAAATGATGACGGTAGTTACTCATTAACAGGCACAAAAATCTTTATTTCAGCGGGTGAGCATGACTTATCTGACAATATTGTTCACATTGTTATTGCACGTATTCCCGGATCACCTGAAGGCAGCCGGGGTATTTCATTATTTATTGTCCCTAAATTTAATGTTACAGAAGGCGGCGAAGTAAGCGATAGAAACGCAGTAAGTTGTGGTTCAATTGAACATAAAATGGGCATCAACGCTAATGCTACTTGTGTCATTAACTTTGATGGCGCGAAAGGTTATCTCATTGGTGAAGTGAATCGAGGTCTAAACTGTATGTTTACCTTTATGAACGCTGCGCGTTTAGGTGTTGCTACAGAAGGCGTTGCCGCTGCTGAAGCATCGTTTCAAGGTGCATTGGCTTACGCGAAAGATAGACTACAAATGCGGTCATTGACGGGTGTTAAAAACCCTGAAGGTCCTGCGGATGCCATCATTGTTCACCCTGATGTACGTCGTATGTTATTAACACAAAAGTCTATTGCAGAAGGTGGCCGAGCACTAGTGGCTTATTTAGCACAGTTAGTAGACATTGGTCATGCGATTACTGATGATGCTGAAAAAGCAGCGGCTGAAACCAAGCTGGCCTTATTAACGCCTATTGCAAAAGCATTCTTAACAGAAGTAGGTCTAGAGTGTACTAGTCACGGTGTACAAGTACTTGGTGGCCACGGTTTTATAAAAGAGTGGGGCATGGAACAACTCATGCGTGATACCAAAATAAGCTGCTTATATGAAGGTACTACAGGTATTCAAGCACTTGATTTGTTAGCGCGTAAAATTTTAGGCTCTAAAGGTGAAATTTTAAAACCATTCGGCGCAGAGGTAACAGCATTTTGCGTTGCTAATGCTGATAATGAAGCTATGCAAGAATTTATTCAACCCATCATGACCTTTGGTGGTGATTGGCAGAAAATGACGCAAGCAATTGGCCTGAAAGCGATGCAAAATCCTGATGAAATTGGTGCTGCTTCTGTTGATTACTTAATGTATTCAGGTTACTTAACACTTGCTTATTTTTGGGCGAAAATGGCAAAAGTTGCTCAAGATAAATTAGCTGCTGATGAAGGTGATAGCGCTTTTTATCAAGCGAAAATTAAAACAGCACGCTTTTACTTCAACCGCATTTTACCAAGAGCTAGCGGACATGCTGCTTGTGTTGAAAATGGTGCTGATTCGATGATGTCACTAGATGCCGACGACTTTGCTTTTTAATGGCTAAAAAGCTCGATATAGTCTTTATATAAATAAAGGGAAGCAATGAGCTTCCCTTTTTTATCACTTGAATAAGTGAAATTAGGGCTTATAGCAATTACATTAATGTATTAGTCTACTTGGTATTAATACTGCGTAAAGTGGACTCATGAATATTCAGCTAAAATAGTATCGGCCACTTTGGCGGCAATCATAATCGTTGGCGCATTAGTATTGCCACTAATTAAGGTAGGCATAATTGAGGCGTCTATCACTCGTAGGTGCTGAATACCATGTACTTTTAAATTATTATCAACAACAGCCATGTCATCATGACCCATTTTACAAGTGCCCACGGGGTGGTAGATAGTATTGGCTTTGTCTTTCAAAAACGCTAAAATTTCTTCATCGCTTTGCGTGCTATCGCCGGGGAATATTTCTTTACCATTATTTTCACTCAGGGGAGGTTGCGATAAAATCGAGCGCGCAATTTTAACCGCTTTGATCATATCTCTTTTATCATCTTCATGGCTGAGCATATTTAACCTGATTTTTGGATGTAAGCTTGCTTTATTACCGTATAAAGCAACACTGCCACGGCTTTTCGGGCGTAATAAACAGGTATGTATTGACACGCCATAATTAAATAATATTTTCAAATTTCTACCATGATCATCAAAAGCGGCAGGTATAAAGTGTAGCTGTAAATCGGGTCGTGATAAGTCGGGTTTAGATTTGATAAAGCCACCGGATTCCGCTACCACAGAGGTTAAAATGCCGCGGTGTTTTTTATCTGTGCCAAGAGGTAGGTATTTCAATGCTTGTTTGAATAACCACCAAGCAGCTTTTGGCCTGATGGCTAATAAATCATCACGCTTATGGTAGGTTACCACAACAGTGTCAGGGTGATCTTGCAAGTTTTGCCCAACCCCTGCTAATTCATGCACTAAAGGTATGTTGTGTTTGGCTAACTCCTCTTTTGGGCCTATGCCTGAAAGCATCAATAGCTGTGGTGAGTTGAAAGCGCCAGCACTTAATAACACTTCTTTTTTAGCAAAAATATTGTGGCGATGACCTTTAGTTTTGTAGCAAACCCCCGTGGCAATTTTATCTTTGCTTTGCCTGTCAAAAAGAATGTTCTGAACTTGTGCGTCAGTAATAATGGTCAAATTTGAACGATTTACATTAGGCGTTAAAAATGCTTTGGCAGCACTACAACGTTGGCCGTTGAGTTGAGTTACTTGGTAATAGCCAACCCCTTCTTGGTTTTCGCCATTAAAGTCATTATTTAGTGGAAAGCCCGCCTGCTGAGCTGATGCTAGAAAGCTGTCGTGAACCGCTGGTTTTGAGCGTGAGTCGGCAACATTGAGTGGGCCACCTATACCGTGAAACTCATCTTCGCCACGTTCTTGATGTTGAGTGCTTTTAAAATAGGGTAATACTTCATCGAATGACCAACCATCATTGCCAAGGGCTGCCCAATGGTCATAATCCTCTTTCTGTCCGCGAATATACAGCATGGCATTAACCGAGCTACTACCGCCTAAGGTTCTACCGCGTGGGTTGAATATTTTTCTATTGTTCTGTGTGGGTTCGGGCTCGGAATTAAATTGCCAATTTAGCCGTTTATCTTTCATCAACTGGATAACAGCTATCGGCATATGAATGCTCCAGTGTTTATCTTTAGGTCCTGCTTCTAATAAACAAACTTGAAAATGACCACAAGCTGATAGCTTATCAGCCAAAACGCAGCCAGCGGAGCCGCCACCGATAATGATAAAATCAAAGTTGTTCATTAGTGATCCTTGAGCTTGAAAGAGTTAAACAAGTCAGACCACTATGGAGTAAATTAGCTTCCTTTTCAATAATATAATAAAAAACGCTTATCAAAATCAATTGATAAGCGTTTCCTTTTTCGACACTCGCCATTTCAAAAGGCAAAGCTAACCTCGAAATTAATTCTATTTCTATAAAGGCTTATAGTCCTAACACTTGTTTACCTTGCTTAAAGACAATATCTACAGGAATGTTAGCCGCTTCTAAGCGCGCTAAATCAGCCGCTAATGTTTCACTAATAACGCCTTTACTTACCACTAAATCATCAACACCTTGATAATCGCCATTACCTTGTAATGTTAAGATTAGCTCAGAGAGAGAATCAATAGCCGCAGTCATTTTTTCTATATTGACACTGTACAAACCTTCTTCGTTACGGCTAAAAGCTCCTTTTTCTTGGAAGTAATTAAAACGAACCATGTTGGCTTTGCCATGTGCAGAGCTTGCGCCAAAACGTACTGAGCGGAATATCCCAGCCATAAAGGTGGTATAGTAATCTGCCAACTTACCTTCGGTAATCGCACCTTTTTCAAGTAGTTGGCGTACCATGTATAAACCTAAAATATCAGCCTTGCCTTCTTCTAACGCACTGGCATGCTCTTTTAGAGATTGACGTACTGTCCCTTTGTCATTTAGGGTATTTTTGATACCTAAACCATGAGCAACTTCATGGAACATGGTGTTAGCAAAAAAGCCGGTAAAAGTTACATTTTTACGCTGCTCTGGCACAATGAGAGTGTCAGTAATTGGCAGCATGATGGTATCAAATTTGGCACGCATGGCGTTCTTAAGCTGCAAACGACGTGTCCCTTTCTCTAACTGTACTTGTTCATCATTAGGTAAGTTGATGGCAATGGTTTTGCCACCTGCATTAGAATGACCACCGTAGTAAATAGCATCATATGCATTTAAGTCAGCATCAGAGCCTGGGACTTCAGCTTTATACTTTTTGGCTACGGGTAGCTCTTTTTGTAGCTCAGGTAAATATTGCGCATACTTGGCTAGCTTTTTACTCCATGATAAATCTTTAACTAACACATAAGCTTCAAAAGCTGCACGATAGCCGTACAGTTGATCTTCGTAGTTTTCAATTGGGCCAATAACAACATCAATAGGATTGTTTTTCATATCCATCCAAGCCAAATCGGATGCTTGATATTCATCTGTACGTAGTGCGTTAGCACGCATAGTTAAATAATTAGCAAACTCTTTATCATCGGCAAAAGTCGCCGCTTTTTTTAAGATAGCAGCAGCACGATTGATTTCGTCACTGTACATTTCAGAATAAGCTACGGTGATAAGTTGACCTTCATTATTGCGACTGATAATTGAATACAAACCGTCTTTTCCTGATAAAGCGGCTTGTTCAAACTCAGCTTTAGTCATATCTTTTGGGTAAAATTCAGCGCCATGAGTCTTGTCTTTATGTTGCGTTAAAAAGACTTTGTCACCGTCCAACCTATCCCAAGGGCCATAATTTATCTCAGCGAAACGACGTACTTTTTCATCTTTTATCGAGGCTAAAAATGTTTGCTTGTCTTGTGAAAAAGCTTGTTGCCAAAAAAGATCATCCATAATTTTTGAGGCATCAATTAATAGCGATAACATTTGTTTTTGGTTATTAGATAAATGGCTTAAATCAGCAGAAAGGGTGACTTCTTTATAAATGTCTAAACGCTTTTGAAAGTCAGCAATAAGTGATGGCGAGCCTTGTTCTGCTTTTGCTGTAGCTTCACTTGCTACAGGGTTGGTTTGCGTATTTGTTTGTTGTTTTTCACTGTTACATGCTGTTAATGCGCTGGTCGCTAATAAAATAGCTAGGGTGATTTTGGTAAATTTTTTTGAGTTTTGCATAGTGATATAGCATTCCAGAAATTAAATTGCTTAAGAGACTAAAAAATTTTATAAACAAGTGCAATAGAGGAGGTAAAGAAAACTACAACCTGGGTGTAAAGTTAGGGTTTGTTGATAAATTTTAGAGATAAAAAAACCGGCAGAAGCCGGTTTTTGACATTCACCTAAAAGGTAAAATTAATTTTTCAAAAAAACTTAAAGTGCTTTAATAGCAGCATTTAAACGGCTCTTACTACGAGCAGCTTTGTTTTTGTGAATTAGACCTTTAGTTGCGTAACGGTCTAAAATTGGTGTAGCAGCAGCTAATTCTTTTGTTGCTACTTCTTTGTCACCGGCTTCAATAGCTGCGATTACTTTTTTAACCAAAGTACGCATCATTGAACGACGACTTGCATTGTTTTGACGGCGCTTTTCAGATTGTACTGCGCGCTTCTTAGCTTGCTTTGAGTTAGCCAAGGTGAACTCCTAAAGTATGTAATATATAAGCTTAAATTTAAGGCGACGAAATATGCCTGTTTTTTAGTTGTTTGTCAAATATTTTAATTGCCTGTTTAGTAAAATAGTACTGAAGACCCTTCGATAAAAGAGACTTAAAAAAACAATTAAAAATAATATTGTTGGTGTTACTAACGAGGTAGTTAACCAAGTATGTTGTGAACAGCGCAAGTATACATTGTTTATGCACCCAAAATCATTACATAATACCGTTTATTTATTGTTATTTTTCGTCGTTAGGTATTGAGGATTACGTTTTTGAGTAAAAAGTTAATTAAATCAGGGTTAATTGTCAGCATAATGACCTTGATTTCTCGTGTATTAGGGCTAGTTCGTGATGTCGTCATTGCTAATGTTATGGGGGCAGGAGTAATGGCTGATGTATTTCTTTTTGCCAATAAAATCCCTAACTTTTTTAGAAGGTTATTTGCAGAAGGCGCTTTTGCACAAGCTTTTGTGCCGGTATTAAGTGAGTATCACACCAAAGACGAAGCCAATGGGCAAATTAACCAAGACCAGCCTCTGGAAGAAACGCGGCGATTAATCGCCCAAGTGTCAGGCACTTTGGGGGTTATTATTACTTTGGTGACTTTGTTTGGTATGTTGGCATCACCGTTATTTGTCATTTTATTTGGTGGTGGCTGGTTTGTGGATTGGTTAAATAACGGCTCAGCTAGTGTTGGCGGTGAAAAGTTTGAACTTGCAGCAAGTTTACTGAAAATCACTTTTCCCTATTTATGGTTTATTAGTTTTACTGCGCTTGCAGGAGCCGTATTGAATACCCTAGGGCGATTTGCTGTTGCTGCATTTACGCCGGTGCTGCTTAATATTGCCATTATTTTAATGGCAATATACGGCGCACAATATACGCAAAGTCCGGCTTATGCATTGGCGTGGGGAGTATTTTTTGGTGGTTTTATTCAGTTTCTTTTCCAAATTCCTTTTTTGTATAAAGCAGGTGTTTTAGTTAAGCCTTGTTGGGCTTGGCGTAGCAAAGGGGTGACAAAAATACGTAAACTGATAGTGCCTGCCTTATTCGGCGTTTCTGTTACCCAAATTAATCTATTACTTGATACCTTAATTGCTAGCTTTTTGATTACTGGCTCTATCAGTTGGCTTTATTACGCCGATAGATTATTAGAGTTTCCACTAGGGTTATTTGGTATCGGTATTGCTACGGTGGTTTTACCGAGCTTGTCAAAGTTACACAGTAAAAATAATCCGAAAGAGTTCACTGCGACCTTAGATTGGGGCATTAAAGTTATCAGCCTATTTGGCTGGCCAGCATTGGCTGGGCTAATGGTATTAGCTCAGCCCATCATTATGGTGCTCTTTATGCGAGGAGAGTTTAGCCAAACAGATGTGTTACAAGTATCTATGGCGCTATTTGCCTACCTGTCAGGCTTGTTAAGTTTTATGTTTATCAAAGTATTGGCGCCAGGATATTACGCCAGACAAGATACTAAAACGCCGGTGAAAATTGGCATTAAAGCCATGGTAGCTAATATGGCGTTTAATTTAATGTTAGCGCCATTTTTTGGTTATGTCGGTTTAGCGATGGCAACAACCTTGTCAGCAACATTAAATGCTTGGATGTTATATCGAGGTTTGAAACAAGCTCAGATTTATCATTTATCAACAAATACTAAAGTATTTATAGCTAAGTTGATGTTAGCTGCGAGTGTAATGGCGCTGGTGGTTTATCAATTATCCTATGACTTTGATATTTGGCTTTCGATGGGTTTTTTAGAGCAAATTTTACAGCTAGCTCTTTGTATTGGTCTTGGTTGTTTGAGTTACTTTTTCGTGATCTTTTTACTGGGTGTTCGTCTCGATGACTTTAAAGTAAAAAGCTAAAAATAAAAGTGCCTGAGGTACTGATTATTATTACTCTTTAATATATAATTCGGCGATTTATTTTTATAAACTGTCAAAGCAAAGGTTTTTTCATTTAATGCAGTTAGTTCGCGGTATACATAATATTCAAGCAAAAGATCATGGATGCGTGTTAACTATAGGCAACTTTGATGGTGTTCATAAGGGGCATCAGCGGGTTATTTCAGCATTGGTCGCTAAAGCAAAAGCACTTAACTGTGTGGCCGCTATTTTAGTGTTTGAGCCTCAGCCGCAAGAGTTGTTTGCGCCAGATAAAGCCCCAGCTAGACTTTGCCGATTACGTGATAAATATGCCTTATTAGCTGAGTTAGGAGTAGAGCGCTTAATTTGCGTTAATTTTACTCATAAGTTTGCTAGTCAAAGTGCTGAAAAATTTATCGAGCACTTATTGGTGGAAAAACTAGGTATTAAACACCTAATTGTTGGTGATGATTTTCATTTTGGTAAGAATCGTGTTGGCGACTTTACCATGCTATCTCAGGCAGGAAAATCTTTTGGCTTTGATGTCACCGACACCGCCAGTTGCAAGATGGCAAATTGTCGTGTTAGCAGTACCGCCATTAGACACGCACTAGAGCAAGACAACTTAGTGGATGTTGAAAACATGTTAGGTAGACCTTATTCCATTATTGGTAAGGTATTTCACGGTGATAAACGTGGCCGACAGTTAGGTTTTCCAACGGCGAATGTTTTACTAAAAAGACGTAACTCCCCTTTAAGTGGCGTTTTTGCCGTTAAAGTAAAAACAACTAATGGCACTTTTAATGGTGTCGCTAATATTGGTGCTCGGCCAACGGTTAACGGTATTAGGCAGCAATTAGAAGTGCATATTTTTAACTTTGATGATGATCTTTATGGTCAGTGCATTGAAGTAATAATTAAAAAGAAACTTCGTCAAGTGATGAAGTTTGATAACTTAATTGCGTTAACCGCGCAAATTAAGTTAGATACGGAACAAGCGAAACAAGTATTAAATAATATAGGTTAGATGCATACCAAGTGTATTAGTCTGACAATTTGAAAAATTTAAATAACCGGATAATGATTTAAATGAGTGATTATAAACAAACCTTAAACTTGCCAGCAACCTCGTTTGCGATGAAAGGCAATATGGCAAACCGTGAACCTAATATGCTCAAAGAGTGGGCTGCTAAAGATTTGTACGGAAAAATTCGTGCAGCAAAAAAAGGTAAAAAATCATTTATTTTGCATGATGGCCCTCCATACGCTAATGGTAATATTCATATTGGTCATGCGGTAAATAAAATATTAAAAGATATTATTGTTAAATCAAAAACGCTGTCTGATTTCAACTCCCCATACGTGCCAGGTTGGGATTGTCATGGTTTACCTATTGAATTAATGGTTGAGAAAAAAGTGGGCAAGCCAGGGCATAAAGTCTCCGCGAGTGTTTTTCGTGAAAAATGTCGTGAATATGCGGCAAAGCAAGTTGATGGCCAACGTGAAGATTTTAAACGCCTGGGTGTTTTTGCTGACTGGGAAAAACCTTATCGTACAATGGATTTTGATACTGAAGCGAATATCATTCGTTCATTAGGTAAAATTGCACAAAACGGTCATTTGCACCAAGGGTTCAAACCTGTGCACTGGTGTACTGATTGTGGTTCATCTTTGGCGGAAGCTGAAGTGGAATATAAAGATAAACAATCTCCAGCCATTGATGTGAAATTTACGACTGTAGACCAAAGTGTTGCGGATAAATTTAATCATCCTGAAGGTCATACGGGTGAAGGTGCTATTTCTGTTGTTATCTGGACAACAACGCCATGGACACTACCAGCTAACCGCGCGGTTTCAGTTCATGCTGATGTTGAATATACCTTAGTACAATGTGAAACAGAGCAGGGAAAAGAGCGTTTAATTCTGGCTTCTGATTTAGTTACTTCGTGTATGGACAGATTTGGGATAGATAAATACCATACCTTAGGTTTTTGTAAAGGTAGCGATTTAGATCTTGTACAGCTTAAACACCCGTTTTATGATTTCACTGTGCCTGTTATTTTAGGGGAACATGTTACCACTGACTCAGGTACGGGTTGTGTACATACAGCTCCAGGTCACGGTGTAGAAGATTTCGTGGTCGGAAAGTTGTATGACTTAGAAGTAGCAAACCCTGTGGGTGCAAACGGTGTTTATTTAGAAGATACGCCGTTATTTGCAGGTCAGCATGTATTTAAAGCCAATGCTAGTGTTGTTGAAGCGTTAAAAGAACATGGCACGCTAGTACATCAACATGCGTTAAAGCATTCTTATCCGCATTGCTGGCGTCACAAAACACCATTAATTTTCCGTGCCACACCACAGTGGTTTATCAGCATGGACAACAAAGGTTTACGTCAAGATTCTCTTAACGAAATTGAAAAAACTCAATGGATCCCTGATTGGGGTCAACGACGTATCGAATCCATGGTTGAAGGACGCCCAGATTGGTGTATTTCGCGTCAACGTACTTGGGGCGTGCCAATGGCACTATTTATTCATAAAGACACAGGTGCATTGCATCCGCGCAGCATTGAATTAATTGAAGATGTTGCCAAACGTGTTGAAAAAGAAGGCATTCAAGCCTGGTTTGATTTAGAAGTGAGTGAGCTTATTGGTGATGATGCGAATGATTTTATCAAAGTACCTGATACCTTAGACGTTTGGTTTGACTCAGGCACTACCCATTTCTCTGTTGTTAATGCGCGCGAAGAATTTGACGGCATTGCAGATTTATACCTTGAAGGGTCAGATCAACATCGTGGTTGGTTTATGTCATCTATGATGTCTTCTGTTGCCATGAATGGTAAAGCGCCGTATAAGCAAGTGCTTACCCATGGCTTTGTTGTTGATGCTAACGGACACAAAATGTCTAAGTCGCTAGGCAATGTGATCACGCCAAAAGAAATCACTAATAGTTTAGGTGCTGATATTTTGCGCTTATGGACAGCTTCAGTAAATTATACACAAGAGATCACTGCCGGTAATGAAATATTCAAACGCCAAGCAGATGCTTATCGTCGAATTCGTAATACCTCACGGTTCTTGCTTGCCAACCTAAACGGTTTTGAGCCAGCACAGCACTCGGTTGCCTTCGAAGATATGGTTGCTCTTGATCGTTGGGTAGTTGATAAAGCAGCACGCTTACAAGAAGAAATTATTACTGCCTACAATGAATATGAATTTCATGTTGTTGTTCATAAACTCATGAATTTCTGTACTACTGAATTAGGTGGCTTCTATTTAGATATTATTAAAGATAGACAATACACCGCAAAAGCGGATTCTAATGCACGTCGCTCTTGTCAAACAGCCATGTATTTAATTGCTGAAGCTATGACTGCTTGGATGGCGCCTATTTTATCATTTACTGCCCAAGAAATTTGGCAGGCACTACCAACGCCAGCGACAGGTGAGCGTGATGAGTTTGTTTTCACTGGTGTGTGGTTTGACGGTCTAGCCACTATGCCACAAGACACTGAGCTAGGTAACGACTACTGGAGCGAATTGTTATTAGTGCGCGGTGAGGTTAACCGTGTATTAGAGCTTGCCCGAAAAGAAAAAATTGTCGGTAAAGCGCTTGAAGCACAAGTGACTTTGTATGCTACCGCTGATCTAGCGCAGAAATTAGCACAATTAGGTGAAGAGCTACGTTTTGTTTTAATTACTTCAAAAGCAAGTATTGAAGTCGTTGCTGATGCAGGACAAGTGCCTGAAGGTGCAGATTCAACTGATGTTGAAGGTTTGTGGTTAAGTGTTGCTGCTGCCGAAGGTGTGAAATGTGACCGCTGTTGGCATGTAACTACTGATGTTGGTGTAAATGAAGCTCATCCTGAACTATGTGGTCGCTGTGTGACTAACGTTGATGGTGAAGGTGAGCAAAGACAGTATGCGTAATGTTTCTATAAAACAAGTTTTTACA
>ERZ1049444.1133-NODE-1133-length-20941-cov-5.131571_pt1 | contig 20941 bp, 20 predicted proteins | sample MGYA00383101_ERZ1049444 | MGnify/ENA primary metagenome ERZ1049444 (study PRJEB29581, sample SAMEA5548371) | metagenome | biome: marine; feature: coastal; material: water | depth 50 m | study: Short-term variability in the microbial, nano- and picoplankton...
ACCCAATCGGCGGGAAAATGTCGTCTTATTTTTTGATTAGATGAAAGTTGGAGACACTGTTTGAAATGATATCACCGATGCAGCTGCGAAAAGTGCTGCAATTACTGCGCCCACGAAAAGGATACGATCCCAATTCAGGCCGAATAATACTGATACTGCGTGTGTTCCTGAAATGACGGCTGACATAGCGCACCTATTTGGTTGGTTGATGCCCTCACGCTAGGAGCCAATTCTGTCAGAATAGTGTCGAGGGTCAGACGCTTTAGAGGTCAATTATCAAATTGAACATGCAACGTCATTGCCAAGAGCGAACACCATGAAGCCAAGGATAAACACCAGTCCAATCGACATCAAAACCCGGAAAACCCTATCGTTTGGCGGCCGACCAACTGTTGCTTCGTAGATGTGAAAGATCAAATGCCCACCGTCTAAAACAGGAATTGGCAGAAGGTTCATCAATCCAATTGCCGTCGACAGGAAAGCAATAAAGTAGACAAAATCGTCCAATCCTTGGCTCGCCATAGCGCCTGATGTCTCAGCAATTCAAACAGGGCACGTTAGATAACACGTCGAGATCGAACCCGTGATCACGTGATATAGGCCTGATAGCGTATCCGTGATGATCCCCGAAACTTGCGACGCGCCGTATTTTGTAGCCTTCCAGACACCAACAAATTTACGTTCAGGCTCAAACATAAAGTCCAACGCGACGCCAATCCGCCAGAAGGTCTCAAAACCTCCGTCTTCCTTAGGTTCATCTGAGCGACGGGGCGTAAGGGTAATTTCCACGAGATCGCCACCGCGCCATACGGTTAACGCTAGGTCCCTGCCCTCGGACGTTTCGACAGCGTGTTTTAGTTGTGAAAACGCAATAATTTCTGAACCGTCTATCGCAGTGATAACGTCGCCGACTTCAAGTCCTGCTTGATACGCTGCTCCCCGTGGAACCAGAAAGTTCACCATAGGTGGATAAGTATAGGGTCCCTCAATCTCAATTTCCTGTCCGTCACGGACCACGACATATGGCAATGTCGGCGCAACGGGCAGACGGTCATCCAACCCCTTCATTGCTGAAAGGTCTGAGATTTCATTGCCCGCAATCTCAAGTATTTGGTCGCCAATTCGCAGTTCGTACGCACCGCTAGGCAGAGGAATGAACTCGCCCACGGTCAGCGGTTCTTTAACGTCACCGGAATAAATCGTGAGACCAATGAACACAGCAATCGCAAGGATAAAGTTGAACACCGGACCAGCAGCCACTGTCGCGGCACGTGCCCACAAAGGTGCACCATGCATGGTTTCGCGCAATTGGTCCTCGGTCAGTTCTTCAAATGCCTCGTCGTCCTTGGCACTCGCAGCGTTAGAATCGCCCCTGAATTTCACATACCCACCAAATGGAATCGCAGCTAACTGCCATTTTGTGCCGTACTGATCATGGCGCGACCAAAGAACTGGCCCAAACCCAAGACTGAACACGTCAGCCTTTATGCCAGACCAGCGGCCAATGATGTAATGGCCGAACTCATGCACAAAAATAATTGTCAAAAGGGCCACGACAAATGCCGCAATCGTAAAGGCTACGTTGCCAAATTGCGGGATCAGCTCCAAAAGCTCCATGCTTACCTCTGTCTAGTGTCAACTTTAACGCCCTTGGGCGATCAATTCTTGTCCGTATTTGCGCGCCATTTGATCGGCATTCGCGACGGTATCAAGTGTCATCGCGTCTTTATTAAGGCCATCCTTTGACACGAGTTGGTTAAGCACATCCTCAACCAGAAGCGCCATGTCCAAAAAACCAATTTTGTGGTCAATGAAGGCATCCAAGGCTTTCTCCTTGGCGGCGTTGAAGACTGATCCAGCCAATCCGCCTTGCTCCATCACAAATTGCGCAAGTTTAAGCGCTGGATAACGTGCATCCTCGGGTGCCTTGAAATCAAGTTGGCCGATGGCTGCTAGATCCAACCTTTCAACCGGAAGTTTACGGCGCTCGGGCCAATGCAAGGCAAATCCAATTGCATGGCGCATATCCGGCGGTCCTACGTGGGCCATCAACGCGCCATCGTTAAAACCAACCAAAGCGTGCACCAAGGATTGGGGGTGCACCAGCACTTCAATTTGCCCCGCCGTAACGCCAAAAAACTCTTTTGTTTCTATAACTTCCAGCGCCTTATTGAACATAGAGGCGCTGTCAATTGTGATACGCTGCCCCATATCCCAGTTTGGATGGGTTGCCGCCTGTTCTGGGGTAGCTTTGGCAATTCGCTCCAAGGGCCAATCGCGAAATGCTCCGCCTGATGCCGTAATTATTATACGCTCAACCGCCGCAATATCTTCACCAATCAAAGCCTGAAAAATTGCAGAATGTTCGCTGTCGACTGGCAATATCTTCGCGCCGTATTTCCTGGCTTCCCCAAGTAATAATTCGCCAGCAGTCACCAGAGATTCTTTGTTTGCCAAAGCGAGCGTCGCACCGTGCCTGAGCGCGCGTAGCCCGGGTTCAAGTCCAGCAGCCCCAACAATAGCAGACATGGTCCAATCAACAGGCCGATCCGCTGCTTCTAGTATTGCGTTTCGCCCTGCTGCAACTGCAATTCCCGAACCTGCAAGAGTTTCCTGAAGTGAACTCAAAAGGCTTTCATCAGACGTGACCGCGAGATCAGCCTTTAGATCAATGGCATCGTTCGCCAATTGCTCTATGTTTTGCCCACCTGTCAATGCAACCACGTCATACGAATCCCGATCGCGTTTGATCAGGTCAATTGTGCTTTGACCGATAGAACCGGTTGCGCCGAAAATCGAGATGCTGCGGGTCATTCTTCGCCGAGTCTAAAGATCATCAAGCCATCGGGTAGAACAAGGCTTACAACCCCGATCACCAATGCAGCTGCAATCATGCCATCAAATCGGTCTAAAAACCCACCGTGCCCCGGGATCAAATTGGAACTGTCTTTAACCTCAAAACGCCGCTTAAGCGCGCTTTCGGCAATGTCGCCCATTTGAGACGCCACTGAAACCGCGATGGAAAACAGGATGAAAGGTCCAGCAAATGCCGCGCCGAATAGGAAACCTACGATACCCGAGGCAATCCAACCGGCTACAGTGCCCGACCAAGTTTTCTTGGGGCTGAGAGAAGGCCAAAACTTTGGGCCACCGATCAATCGCCCTGCGAAATAGCCTGCAATATCCGTGGCAACCACCACCAGTACTAACCACAATAACCATGCAAGGCCGAGTTCAATTCGTAGGAGTTGAAGAACCAGTCCGGTCGTGCCTATCATAGCTGCGAAGGAAAAGACTCGCCAATGTTGCTTGGTCGCCACGGCGGCAGTAATCGCAGGCAATATTCCTATTAGTAGGATGTAAAATAGCCATCCTTTGCCGAAGCCAAAGAATATCCCAAACATCGCGAGCGCTGCGAGTGGATAGGCAAGAATACCGTATCGACTGCTAAGTTGTCCCAATTCCCAAATCATCAAGCCGCAACAAATGGCGACAAACAGTGAAAAGACCATTCCGCCGAACATAACGGACACAAGCCCGACGCCAGCCAATACCAAACCCGAGATGATCCGAGGGCCTAGGTCTGACCAATTCGACCCACTCATGCTTTGACGCCTCCATAGCGTCGCTCGCGTTTTCCGTAGCGATTGACAACTTTGTGGAACTCTTCGGCTGAAAAGTCTGGCCAAAGCGTGTCTAGGAACTCGTATTCGGCATAGGCGGATTGCCATAGAAGGAAGTTGGAAATTCGCGCCTCTCCACTTGTTCTGATCACAAGGTCAGGGTCAGGCAAAACGTGTGTATCCAAATACTTAGGCAGTGTTTCTTCATCAACATTGGAAGGCTTTAGTTTCCCATCAGCTACATCTTGCGCCAGTCGTTTGGTCGCCCGAGCGACCTCGTCCCGACCACCATAATTGATTGCGACGGTCAGATGGACACGATCATTATCCGAGGTCATTAGTTCAAGATCATCCATCAGCTCTACCAGCTTTGGAGCTAGTCGCATTCGATCGCCTATGAAACGCACTCGAATGCCATTGTCTTTCAAAGCCTTAGCTTCACCGGTGATATACCGCTGAAATAAGCTCATCAGGCCAGAGACTTCACTTTGAGTGCGTTTCCAATTCTCAGTCGAGAACGCAAAAATAGTAAGGAATTTAACACCGGCCTCAGGGCAGGCTTCAACTATTTCGCGAACCCGCTTCGCGCCAGCGTGGTGACCAAAAAGCCTTGGCCGTCCGCGCATTTGCGCCCATCTGCCGTTACCATCCATAATGATAGCAACATGGCGCGGGCCTGACTGCTCAGTTTTTGCCTTGGCCATTCAGGCCCCCTGTTTTAGTTATCAGACCTGCATGATTTCAGCTTGTTTGTTTTCAAGCGCGCTATCCACAGATTTAATAAAATCGTTGGTCAGATCCTGAACTTCGGATTCCCAAAGCTTCTGATCATCTTCAGACATTCCTGCCGCTTTCGCTTTTTTGACCTGATCCATACCATCGCGCCGCACGTTGCGTACGGCAACGCGTGCATTTTCTGCATATTGAGCTGCAACGCGCGTCAATTCACGACGGCGCTCTTCGTTGAGCTCTGGAATCGGTAGCATGATGATCGTGCCGTTTAGTTGAGGGTTGATGCCCAAGCCACTCTCACGAATGGCTTTTTCTACTGCACCCACCATAGATTTGTCCCACACATTGATCGTAACCATACGTGGTTCTGGCACATTAACCGTTCCCACTTGGTTAATGGGGGTTCGCTGCCCGTAGGCTTCGACATTGATCGGCTCAAGCATCGAAGCAGAAGCTCGGCCAGTGCGAAGTGAAGCAAATTCGGTTCTAAGCGATGACATCGCGCCGTCCATACGGCGGCTTAGATCGTCAGTGTCGATTTCAAGGTCTTCTTCGGACATTTTATGCTCTCATTTTCTACGCCGGTACAGCGGCCTGTTTAGGTAGTCTACTATTAGCCAACAACTTTTGTATAGGTGCCTTCACCCGCTAAGATGCCCTTAAACCCACCTGGTTCATCCAGTGAAAACACGATGATAGGCAGGTTATTATCCCGTGCTAGGGCAATAGCACTGGCATCCATAACACCAAGGTGTTGGGCCAGAACTTCGTCATAAGTAACTGTTTCGAAGCGCTTTGCATCGTCAAACTTAACCGGATCTTTATCATAAACGCCGTCAACTTTGGTGCCTTTGAAAATAGCCTCGCAGGACATTTCGTTGGCGCGAAGGGTCGCTGCGGTGTCAGTCGTGAAATAGGGGTTGCCAGTACCAGCTGCAAATATACAAACCCGTTTCTTTTCAAGGTGACGAACGGCGCGACGGCGAATGTAAGGTTCGCAAACCTGATCCATAGGGATTGCGCTGATCACACGTGTATAGACGCCAAGGCCCTCAAGTGCTGACTGCATCGCCAGTGCGTTCATAACTGTGGCAAGCATTCCCATGTAGTCGGCCGTTGTACGCTCCATCCCCTGGGCGGATCCCTGAAGCCCGCGAAAAACGTTGCCGCCGCCAATAACCATACAAATTTCAACGCCGAGATCATGGACCGATTTAACTTCTTGGGCAATTCTTTCGACGGTTGGTGGGTGAAGGCCAAAACCTTGATCCCCCATCAAAGCCTCACCTGAGATTTTAAGCATTACGCGTTTAAACACTTTGGGGTCCTGAGGCGCGGCAGATGTCATGGGGAAGGCTCCGGAAATGGCAAAAATGATCTTAAATCGTGTTGTCGCGCAAAATGTCGGAAAACGCGGTGGGATTCAATGCGTGATAGGCTCTGGGGGGGCATTGACTTGAAGATAATCGGAAGGTTGAAAGGGAAACCACACGAAATGCCGGAGAGATTGTGAGTTTTCAACTGCCAGACATAGGTGACGGGCCGGTTTTGATTGCAGGCCCAACCGCAAGCGGGAAATCCTCGTTAGCGATGGAAATTGCGTCTCGTTTTGGTGGTCAAATCGTCAATGCAGATGCCATTCAAGTGTTTGATGGTTGGCGCGTGCTGACCGCGCGCCCAAGTGCCGGCGATGAAGCCAGCGTTCCACACAAGTTGTACGGGCATGTGCCTCTTGATGGCGATTACTCTGTTGGACACTGGCTTCGTGACATAGAACCGCTGTTAACAAGTGGCCCAAGACCAATTATTGTAGGCGGTACGGGCCTATATTTCACTAGTCTCACGCGCGGGTTAGCGCAAATTCCACCGATTCCGAATTCTGTGCGATCGGCTGCTGATGCGATCAGGCTTGAGCAGGGCCACAAAGCGATGCAAGCAGACTTGGATGACATCACTAAGTCACGCATTGACCTAGATAACCCAATGCGCGTCCAGCGTGCGTGGGAGGTGTGGAAGGCCACGGGCAAACAAATCTCTGTTTGGCAGGATGAAACGCCTCCACCACTTCTAGATATCAGCACGACAACACCGATTGTCATGGATGCTCCAAAGGATTGGCTAAACGAACGGATCGCGCGGCGCTTTGATCTGATGCTGGAAACGGGCGCATTGGATGAGGCCGAGCATATATTGCCACGCTGGGATCCCGCGCACCTATCGTCAAAGGCAATCGGAGCACCGGAACTTATCGGATACTTACAAGGTGAACTTTCGTTGAGCGAAGCAAAGGAGCGCGCAACGATCGCGACGCGACAGTATGCAAAACGTCAGCGGACATGGTTTAAATCTCGAATGTCAGATTGGCTGCGCGTCGATCCAAGTACGGCTTAGGTGATTTCGACCGATACAAAGGGTCCCAAATAGGTCGAACCCAAAAAACACACTTAAAATAAACAATTCTTTACTTGCAAAAAATGCCCGTGTCGTTTTTGCTGAAGATCAATGTCGCAAACTGACCTAAAAGTGGCGAATGCGGCGATTGACGGTTCCACGTTTATGGTGCCGTAATAAGACTTTGGGGAGTTTCCGTTCGTTTGCACGAAAAAAAATACAAACAATGTGTGCATCGGAATGAGCTAAATACCCCACAAAAAAAATTAACTGTGTCACAGGGAGTAAACGATGACGCACAATGCACCCAAAAATAACATTCATCCCACCGCAGAAATGTACGCGGCAGAATTCAAAGCCGGCCAACTAAGCCGTCGCGAATTTCTAGCTCGTGCCACTGCGCTGGGCGTTGCAACCCCCGCCGCGTACGCCCTTATCGGCGCCGCACCAGCTATTGCTGCTGGTCACGCAAAAATGGGCGGCACCATCCGCATGGAGATGGAAGTTCGTGCGATGAAAGACCCGCGCACTTATGACTGGACCCAAATCGCGACAGTTTCTGCTGGTTGGCTAGAGTATCTTGTTGAGTATAACTCTGACGGTTCGTTTGAACCTATGCTTCTCACATCTTGGGACGCGAACGCAGACGCAACTCAGTACACTCTGAAAGTTCGTGAAGGCGTTAAGTGGAACAACGGCGACGATTTCGACGCCAATGACGTTGCACGCAACATCGCTATGTGGTGCGAAAAGGACGTCGAAGGTAACTCGATGGCCGGACGTATGGCATCTTTGATTGATGCCGACACAAACATGGCACGTGACGGCGCGATTGTTGTTGTCGACAGCCACACTGTTCAGCTTAACCTAGAAGCATCTGACATTACGATTGTTCCTGGCATGGCTGACTATCCTGCTGCAATCGTTCACAGCTCACACAGTGCAGACACAATGCTGTCTAATCCTGTTGGAACTGGTTTCATGCTTCCTGAGACGCATGAAGTTGGCGTTAAATCCACACTGGTTCGTAACGAAGGTCACGACTGGTGGGGTTATGCTGCCGGACGTGGTGGTTACGCTGATCGTATCGAATTTGTTGATTACGGCACTGACCCTGCTGCAATGGTTGCCGCGTATGATTCCGGCGAAATTGACATGAACTGGGAAACAGTTGGTGAATTTGTCGACATCCTGGATGGCCTTGGGTTTAACAAAACGTCCGTCGCTTCGGGCGCAACAATTGTTATCCGTCCTAACCAGCTTGCAGAAATCGACGGCAAAAAGCCTTATGCGGACAAACGCGTTCGTCAGGCCCTTGCTATGGCTGTAGACAACAACGTTTGTCTTGAGCTTGGTTATGCCGGCAACGGTACAGCGGCGGACAACTGCCACGTTGGACCTATGCACCCTGCACACGACGCCTCAGTAACGCGTCTACCATTTGACCCTGCAAAAGCAGCAGCGTTGATGGAAGAAGCCGGAATGATGGATTTCGAGCATGAGATCATCTCGATTGACGATGGCTACCGTAAAGACACAACCGACGCCGTTGCCGCTCAGCTGCGCGACGCTGGTTTCAACGTCAAGCGGACAATTATGCCTGGTTCAACATTCTGGAACGACTGGGTTACCTACGCTTATTCGTCAACAAACTGGAACCACCGCCCTCTTGGAACTCAGGTTCTGGGTCTGGCTTACCGTTCTGGTGAAGCTTGGAACGAATTTGGTTGGTCAAACGCCGAATTTGACGCGCTACTTGCAGAGGCAAACTCGTTGGCTGCAGCCGATGAACGCCGTGTTGTGATGGCCAAGCTTCAGGCAATCGTCATCGAAGAAGGCGTTACCATTCAGCCATATTGGCGCGGTATCCAGCGCCACGCGGTTGAGGATCTGACAGGCGTCGATATGCACATCGCGTATCTGCCACAGATCTACAAGTGGGGTTGGAAAGCCTAAGGCTACCAACTTTGAACTAAGGTGGGCCGCCTGTTTAGGCGGCCCTATCCTTCTTGATTACCGGTCAAAATAGTCCGGGATTTCCAACAGACCAACAGGGGTCATCATGGGACTTTTCATTCTCCGACGGGTTGGAGTGATGATACTGACAGCGCTTTGCCTGACATTTATCGTTTTCTACCTGACGAACCTTTATCCCAATCTCGAAAAACTGGCTAAAACCCAAGGTAACTTCCGCATGTCCGACGAACAGGTTGAATCCTGGTTGGGAAATCGCGGTTATCTGGAACCGACATTCGTAAAATACGGCGAGTGGCTAGGCGTTGTGCCCGGTTACGATATCGTCGGTGCGGATGGAGAAAGACGTGGACGCTGTTTTGATTCAACTATGAATCCTGATGATGCGCCCTCTCTTTGTGGTATTTTGCAGGGTGACTGGGGTTCATCAACAGTCTTCAAAGAGCCTTCTTCAAAGATCATTGCAACGCGGCTTGGCCTTACAGGAAAGCTGATGTTGTGGGTCTTAATCGTGATGGTTCCATCAGCCTTGGTTGTTGGCGTGATGGCCGGGATGCGCGAGGGGTCGAAACTGGATAGATCGCTGTCAACGTTTTCAATCGCGACGACGGCGACACCTGAATATGTATCCGGTGTTATCTTCATCGCTATTTTCGCTTCATCGGCCGTTGGTTTGAAATGGTTCAAAGGCTCTGCGACTTCCGCCATGGAAAACGCAACGCTTGAGAATTTCACCTTACCCGTCCTGACAATCGCCCTTTATGGCATGGGATACATTGCCCGCATGACACGCGCCTCAATGGCCGAGGTTATGACAGCGCAATATATTCGTACCGCCAGACTAAAAGGTGTCAGCTTCAAAAACATCGTCGTCAAACACGCACTCAGAAACGCTCTGATCGCGCCGTTTACGGTGATTATGTTGCAGGTTCCTTGGCTGTTGAACGGGGTCGTGATCGTTGAGACTTTGTTTAACTACAAAGGTTTCGGTTGGGTTCTTGTCCAAGCCGCAGGTAACAACGACGTTGAATTGTTGTTGGGTGTATCTGTTGTCTCGGTCGTTGTGGTTCTGTTGACCCAGCTGATCTCAGACATCGGTTATGTCTACCTAAACCCACGCATTAAAGTAAGCTAAGGAGGGGATGAGATGGAACCGCTAAGCTGGGGCGAAATCATCATCCGTATTCTGGGTGATATGATGCCAACATGGATCGCACTCATTTTGATGTTCGCAGTGTCGATCTACTACAAACGAAACCTAGGCCTGTATGGCAAACTATTCGACAGCACGATCGGTATGATCGGTCTGGCAATAGTTATGTTCTGGGTCTTTACCGGAATATTCTCGGCCATGGACTTGGTCGGAACACATGATCCACTAGGTCAGATTTCCGGCATGAAGAACAAGGTGCCCGGCACGCCGGTACGAGGAAATCCAGAGGGTATTTATGAATACTACCTACTGGGTGGCGATAACCTTGCACGCGACGTTTATACACGCATGGTCAACGGGTCTTGGGAAGTTATCAAGATTGCACCATTCGCCACGATCTTTGCCTTTATGGTGGGTATCACGCTCGGGTTGCCTGCAGGGTATTACGGCGGCCGGTTGGACACGATGTTGTCTTTCCTTGCAAACTTGATCCTCGCCTTCCCTGTGATCCTGTTGTTCTACCTGTTGGTGACACCAGAGATCATTGCCACTGGTATTCCGGTCTATATGGCAGGGGTGTTGTTCATCTTCCCGATTATCTTCTTCGTGATCCTATTCAACTCTCGTTTCTTCACACAGCCAAGTAAGCGCAACATCTATCTTGCGGTGACAATCCTTCTTGGTGGCTGGTTGTATCTGGGCATTGCGTGGGACGCCGATCCACTTGGGGTCGTGTCATTCCCATCCAACGTGCTTGTGGTGTTCGTGTCTGTGGTCTTCGTGAACTCTCCTACGGTTTTCCGTATTGTTCGCGGTCTGACCTTGGACATCAAAACCCGGGATTACGTGGCAGCGGCACAGACACGGGGCGAAGGTCCTTGGTACATCATGCTTTGGGAAATTCTACCCAACGCACGTGGCCCGCTGATCGTGGATTTCTGTTTGCGGATTGGTTACGTGACCATTCTTCTGGGAACTTTGGGTTTCTTTGGCCTCGGCCTTAGCCCTGAAAGCCCAGATTGGGGATCGACCATTAACGATGGCAGAAAACTGCTTTCGGTCTATCTGCACCCTGCCCTTGCGCCAGCGCTATCGTTGCTATCGCTCGTGCTCGGACTGAATTTGCTTGCAGATGGTCTTCGTGAAGAAAGCCTTCGGGACTAAAGTGATCGACGGTGGTCTGGGGCTCTGCCCCGGACCCCGAGATAATTAAGACAAAAGATGATCAGATAAAGCTGGTCACGCTCCAACAAGGAGAAAGACATGTCAAAAATGGCTGAATATGATGGCCCAATTCTTGAAATCGACAACCTTTCGATTTCATTTTTTACCCGGCTACGTGAAATTCCTGCGGTTATGGATTTTTCATGCACCGTTCAACCCGGCGAGGCGATGGGCCTTGTGGGGGAATCAGGTTGCGGTAAGTCCACCGTTGCACTTGGGGTCATGCAAGACCTCGGCGTTAACGGCAAAATCGTCGGTGGTTCGATTAAGTTTAAAGGGCGCGATCTCAACAAGATGAGTCCCGAGGAACTGCGCGATATTCGTGGCAACGAAATCGCCATGATCTATCAAGAGCCGATGGCGTCGCTAAACCCAGCGATGAAAATCGGTAAGCAGTTAATGGAAGTTCCGATGATCCACGAAGGTGTATCTGAGGCCGAGGCGTATGATCGAGCGTTGGAAGTTGTCACAGACGTGAAACTTCCCGACCCTGATCGTATCTTAAAATCCTTCCCGCATCAGCTGTCCGGTGGCCAACAGCAGCGTATCGTTATCGCGATGGCGTTGATGTCAAAGCCTTCTCTGTTGATCCTCGACGAACCGACCACGGCGCTTGACGTGACGGTTGAGGCGGCAGTTGTGGAGCTGGTTAAAGATCTCGGTAAGAAATACGGCACGTCTATGCTGTTTATCTCGCACAATCTTGGTTTGATCCTTGAGACCTGTGATCGTCTTTGCGTGATGTATTCCGGCGAAGCCGTTGAAACCGGTTCGATTGACGACGTTTTCGACCACATGCAGCACCCGTATACGCAAGCATTGTTCCGCTCGATCCCGCTTCCAGGAGCCGACAAAAACGCGCATCCTTTGGTTGCTATCCCCGGAAACTTCCCGCTGCCGCATGAGCGTCCGAATGGATGTAACTTTGGACCGCGTTGTAATTATTTTGAGGAAGGTCGCTGTGATGGCACCGAAATTAAAATGGCCTCGGTCGAAGGATTTGACCGTCACGAAACACGTTGCCTGAAGTTTGAAGAAGTCGACTGGAACGCACCCGTTGAAGCGGGTGATAAGTCCGAAAAGACTAAGCCGGGCAAAGTCGTTTTGAAGATGGATAACCTCAAGAAGTACTATGAGGTTGCTGCAAACGCGATGTTCGGTGGTGGCGACAAGAAAGTCGTCAAAGCCAACGAAACGCTTAGCTTTGAGGCTCGTGAATCCGAGACATTGGCGATCGTGGGCGAATCTGGCTGCGGTAAATCGACATTTGCAAAAGTGCTGATGGGGCTTGAGACAGCCACCGAAGGGGAAATTCTACTCGATGGTGAAAATATCGAGAGCACTCCGATTCAAGAGCGAAACACTAAGACCGTCGCGGACATTCAAATGGTGTTCCAAAACCCGTTTGACACGTTGAACCCTTCGATGACAATCGGGCGGCAAATCATCCGTGCACTAGAAGTCTTTGGGGTCGGAAACACCGAGGATGAGCGCCGCGACCGCATGTTGCAATTGCTTGACCTTGTGAAACTACCGCGGGCTTTTGCAGAACGCATGCCGCGCCAGTTGTCTGGTGGTCAAAAGCAGCGTGTGGGTATTGCCCGTGCGTTTGCTGGTGACGCTCGGATCGTTGTTGCAGACGAACCTGTGTCAGCGCTTGACGTGTCCGTTCAAGCGGCCGTAACCGATCTGTTGATGGAAATTCAGCGAGAGCACAAAACCACGCTGTTGTTCATCAGCCATGACCTTTCGATTGTGCGTTATCTCTCGGATCGTGTGATGGTGATGTATCTTGGTCATGTTGTGGAACTTGGAACAACAGATCAGGTATTTGCGCCGCCGTACCACCCTTACACCGAGGCGCTTTTGTCGGCGGTTCCAATTGCGGACACCTCGATTGAGAAAAAGCACATTGTTCTTGAGGGTGACATTCCTTCAGCCATGAACCCACCATCTGGTTGTCCATTCCAAACGCGCTGTCGTTGGAAGGATAAGGTCGCTGGCGGGCTGTGTGAAAAGGAAGTTCCAGCGCAGAAAACCCTTGCTGACGGGCATGAAATTAAGTGCCACCTTTCTCAGGAAGAGCTTGATGGAATGGAACCCGTTATTAAGGTCGCTGCAGAGTAAACAGGAATTGACAAGCAATCAGAAACGCCGCCTAAATCGGGCGGCGTTTTCTTTTGGAGTTCCCTGATGCCACGTTTTTCACCAATGCCTGCCCCGCCCTATTATGCCGTGATATTCTCAAATCAAATGGGCGAGGACGCTGCCGGATACAGTGGCATGGCAGACTTGATGGTGTCGATGTCCGCCGATCAGCCTGGATACATTGGGATTGAAACGACCAGAGACTCTGAGGGCTTTGGCATCACGGTTAGTTATTGGGAAAGCGAAGAAGCTATTGCGCAATGGCGCGAGGATGCGAAACACCAAGCCGCCCAGATGAAAGGCAAAATGACGTGGTATGATCACTACCAATTGCGCGTGGCAAAAATTGAACGTCAATATCAAGGGCCAGAAGGGCGTTGATGCGTTGGTTTTGACTTCCATTAACCCTTATTGAATGGTCTAAGGGTTAGACACAAAAAACAAGATTCTACAGGAGTTTTCGACATGGCCGGTTCCGTGAACAAGGTAATCCTCATCGGCAATCTCGGCCGCGATCCCGAGGTTCGCAGCTTCCAAAATGGGGGCAAAGTTTGCAACTTGCGCATCGCAACATCGGAAACTTGGAAAGACCGCAACTCTGGTGAACGTCGCGAAAAGACTGAGTGGCACTCAGTCGCTGTATTCTCAGAAGGTTTGGTACGCGTGTGCGAGCAATATCTTCGCAAAGGATCGAAAATCTACATTGAGGGCAAACTACAAACCCGAAAATGGCAGGACCAAAGCGGTCAGGACCGGTATTCGACTGAGGTCGTATTACAAGGCTTCGACGCAACACTGGTCATGCTTGACGGCCGCAACGACGGCGGCGGCGGTGGTGGAGGCTATGGTGGTGGTGATCAAGGCGGCTACGGCGGCGGCGGTTACGATCAAGGTGGCGGATACGCAGGCGGCGGCCAAACTGGTGGTGGTCAAGGCGGTGGCAGCGGAGGCGGCTCAGCCCCATCCAGAGATCTGGATGACGAAATTCCGTTCTAAACAATAGGCGCCCAGGTGGCGCCTATAACTTTTCGGCATCGCGGAGATGTGGTAAGTCACCTTCGGCGATATAACTAGCTTCGTCAGGCGTCGAAATGCGCCCATAGATCGGGTTTCGATGTGGGTGCCGACCGTAGCGGCGAATGTTGCCAAGCACTCGTTCGTTCTGGGAAATGAAGCCTTCCGACATTTCCTTAATCGGTCCATCAATGCGCGATGCAATATGGCGCATAACTGGCATGGCAGACTCGAACCGTTCAAGATGCTCGGGACCTTCGCAATGTGATATCGAGATGATGAAGAATGCTTGTTCCCACGGTTCAAGCTCGTCGAAATCATCGCGGAAAATCGTGTCCATCGCCATGCGCGTCGCCTTATTATCTTGGGCAAATGCTGCTGGAGTATCCCTCCACAAAGATCGCGGGAACTGATCCAACACGATTAACAGCGCCAAGCGACCTCTAAGAGTATCTGCCCAGTGATCCAAAAGACCAGCCGCACCGGCTTCGGTCAAGTCTGCGAACTGGGTGCAAATACGTTCATCCATGCCGCCTTGCATGCGTTCATTCCAAAACGCTCCATGAGTTTCCATTGAATTTTGATGCCCTGTGTCTGGAAACCAAAGGTCTAAGACTACATCTGGACTAAACGTTTCTGCATTCATAGCGCGGCTCCTGTTTGAAGTACGAGCCTATCATGAAGTTGCAGTTTAAAGAAGAAATCCGTTCTTCAGCACAGCCAACACATCATCAGGATCAACATCGGAAGTCACAAAAGAGGCCCCAACATCGCTGGCAAGAATAAAGCGAAGCTGACCATTGATGACCTTTTTGTCCTGAGACATAAGCTCTAGTAATTCTGATGCCGGCGGAAGATCCCCATCTATATCGCTTAGGTTGGTTTTCATGCCCATTGACTGAAACAATGCACGAACCCGGCTAGGCGTTTCTTGGGACACCAGACCCATCCGCGCCGACAAATCGTACGCCAGCGCGCAACCGATTGAAACGCCCTCACCGTGAAGCAGCCTGTCGGAGTATCCAGTAGCTGCCTCAAGTGCATGGCAAAATGTGTGACCAAGGTTTAGCAGCGCACGATCGCCTTGCTCAGTTTCGTCGCGAACCACGATATCTGCCTTCATTTGGCAAGACCGCTTTACCGCATAAATCCGAGCGTCCATATCGCCGTCCGACATGGTGTCGCCGTTCTCTTCCAGCCATGCGAAAAAGTCCGCATCACCGAGAAGGCCATATTTAACAACCTCGCCGCATCCGGCTAGAAAATCGCGTTTTGTGAGAGTTTCCAAAACTCCGACGTCGGCAAGAACCAGTTTTGGCTGGTGAAACGCGCCGATAAGGTTTTTACCCTGAGGTGCGTTAATCCCTGTTTTACCGCCAACGGAACTATCGACCTGCGCCAGCAGAGACGTCGGTATCTGTATAAACCGAACCCCTCGACGCAAAACAGCAGCCGCAAAGCCGACCAGATCGCCTATAACGCCACCGCCAAGGGCAATGACTACGTCATTTCGCTCGACTTTGTTTTCGAGCAACCACTCAACAGTTCGGGTAAATTGAGGCCAACCCTTTGTCGCCTCACCCGCCGGAAGGGCCAACGAAACCAATTCGATTCCAGCGTCGTCAAGCGACGTCTTCAATGTATCAAGATGAAGAGATGCAACGTTTTCATCTGTTACGACGGCCACCCTATGCCGATTTAAAAACGGCGTTATATATTCAGCCGCGTTCGCAAGAAGCCCCGGTCCAATGTGAATATCATAGGCACGGTCGCCCAAGGCTACATGAACAGTTTCAGTCATCTGCCATCACTCCAGCACATCTGGTCTCGTTTTCAAGATTTCAATCACGGCCTCTGCCATGTCCGAAATCGCGTATTCGGATTTTGCCTTAACCACGAGATCGGCCAATGCGTAGAGCGGAACTCGGGCGTTATAAATTTCAGTCAACGTGGCTTTAGGATTTGCTGTTCGCAACAATGGGCGTGTGTCTTTGTGTTTCACACGCTTCCAAAGAAGTTCAAGATCCGCGTCCAGCCATACCGAAACTCCAAACTCGGAAATTAGGTCACGATTGCGATCAGACATAAATGCGCCGCCACCTGTCGACAGCACGCCGACACGAGAATCAAGCAAACGTCGTATGACTTCGGTTTCACGGTCTCGGAAGAAGCCTTCGCCATCACGTTCAAATATCTCGGCGATACTCATGGCAGCAGCTTCAACGATCTCATGATCCGAATCGAGCAACTCTGTGTTGAGTTTTTCGGCAACGGCACGTCCAACAGCCGTCTTTCCACACCCCATCATGCCCACAAGCACGACCATTTTCTTCAATTTCATAGGGTTATCGGCCATAGGTTCGGCATTTGCCCGCTAATAAGTTGTTAATTTCCTGAATGACGTGAACTTTTCGAAAAGGCCATATATAAATACCGAAAATACAACGAAAGGCAGCAGGCACAATGGGGCGATTGATTAAATGGATCGTGTATTTGCTAATAATACTCACGATTCTATTGGTGCTTTATGCCTATATTGGGCCGTTTCTCGGAGTGGATTTTTCAGCCAGATCAGAGGACCAATTGGAATTGATAACTTTGCAGCCGGAGTAGAGTTATGAAATTGCGCCGAATTACCAAAGCGCTATTGATCTCAACCGTTGTACTAACGGCTGGTCAAGTTTCTGTCGCGCAAGACGCCTTGCGGCCACTTTCAGCGATCGATTGGTTTAACCAAAACTTAACTGAAAATACCAATAACCCGCCAATGACTGAACTGGAAGTAAGTGTTGAGACCACCTTGATCGATGTCTCGATACTGGCCCCTGCGACACCAGACAGCGTTGGTTTAATAAGTAGCGCAGTGTCTGGCTTTGCTCCGGTCATATGGTCTGCTTCAAATTCCGATGACCTAGATGCCATACTGACAGGTATGAGCGTACCGCACGTGCCGGCATTAAGCATCTTGCTGACACGCCTAATGTTGACCGAAGCTGAAGGGCCTCAAGGTCCAGCAGGATCATTCCTTCATTCTCGGGTTTCAACGCTCACGCGCTTGGGTGACGTAGAACCTGCACTAGCGTTGCTAGAGCGCGCTGATCCTGAAGAAAATACTGCGCTATTCCAGCAATGGGCTGATCTAAAGATACTGCATGGTGAGGATCGCGAGCTTTGCGATTTGTTGGGCGAAAAACCAGACTTGTCTCCCGGCTATGACTACCAAGTATATTGTTTGTCTCGTTCAGGTGATTGGCCCACGGCGGCGACGACGCTGCTTGCGGCAGAAGTCCTTGGAGAGCTCAGCCCCGAAATGGTTCTACTGCTGACGCGTTATCTGGATCCTGAAATATTTGAAGGCTCACCGGTAGAGTTTGAACCAGAGGGTCAACTCACTCCGCTAGAGTTTCGTTTGATGGAAGGTGTCGGTGCACCTTGGCCAACGGACACCTTGCCCCTCGCGTTTGCCCATTCGGATTTACGCGGGCTTGTAGGTTGGCGCGCACAGATTACTGCGGCTGAGAGACTAGCAAGAACGGGTGCGGTCAGTGAAAACCGTCTGTTGGGGATTTACACGGCAAACCACCCATCAGCCTCTGGAGGGGTCTGGGATCGCGTGGCAGATGTTCAGGCACTAGAAGAAGCGCTTGCCACGTCTGATGCAGATAAGGTCGCTGATGCCCTTGCATTAGCGTGGTCCTCATTTGACGATGTTGGGCTGCGGTTTGTTCTGGCAAATCTCTACGGGGACCAACTTGGTGTCATTGAGTGGAACTCTCCAGACATGGCAGCATTGGCCCACGAAGTCGCACTATTGTCTCGCACCTATCAAGGTGCAGCCAACAGCCATTGGCCGACCAATCACCGTCAGGCATTCTTGGATGCACTCGCTATTGGGTCGGTGAAGGCAACGACATTTGATGGGATCATTCCTGACGCAATCCGCAGCGGGTTTTCAAAACCTCCGTCTTTGAAGTACACAAACTTGCTGTCACGAAATGCCGACGGTGAGGCGCTTTTAATGGCAATAGCCTCCGTCGCCGCTGGGCGAGATTCATTTCCGTCAGATATCTCTGACGCTATTGCAGTTTTTCGGGTGCTTGGTTTGTCTGAAACGGCAAGACAGTTTTCTCTTCAGTTGATGCTAAGTCAAACTTAGGGGATGGACGATCTCTCTCAAATTTCAACATTTCTTGAGGCTCAATCGGCTGAATTGGGTGCCTCGCAAAATACACTTTTGGCCTATGCGCGGGATCTAAAAGACCTTGCAGGATGGCTTGGCAGCCAAAACAAATCCTTTGCAGCCGCGACTCGTGACGATATCGAGCAGTATTTGATCGCATGTGACGCTGATGGGCTGTCAAATGCTACGCGATCACGGAGATTGTCGGCTACCAAACAATTGTTCCGTTTTTTGTTTGAGGAAGGATTACGTGACTCAAATCCAGCGATCGAAATAAAAGGCCCGAGCAAAAGCAAAAAGCTGCCGAGCACCCTGTCCTCAAAAGAGGTAGAGCAGCTAATTTCAGCTGCGGCCAACGTCGGAAAATCACCCAATGATCGGTTGCGAAACCTCTGTTTGATGGAGCTGCTATATGCAACTGGCATGCGGGTCAGTGAGCTGGTTAGCTTGCCAATCGCAGCCACACGTGGAAACCCTGATATGCTGCTGGTATTGGGCAAGGGCGGAAAAGAACGCATGGTTCCGCTATCTGGTCAGGCGAAAGATGCATTGAACAACTGGCTAGATATTCGCGCCGATATCGATGAGCAAAACCGACAGAAAAAGCTACCAGTCTCAAAGTTCTTGTTTCCTTCACGGGGAAAACTTGGCCATCTGACCCGCCACGCCTTTTACCTTCTCATAAAGGACATTGCAGTCAAAGCAGGCATTATGCCCAGAAAAGTGACTCCCCATGTTCTGAGGCATGCTTTTGCGACCCATTTACTTGAGAATGGTGCAGACCTTAGGGTTATTCAAACTTTATTGGGTCATGCCGATGTTTCGACGACCGAAATCTACACGCATGTGCTTGAAGAGCGTCTAAAATCCTTGGTTCTAAAACACCATCCGTTGGCAAAATGACGGCAGCCACTTGAATGGGGCCAACCCAATCGCCATAAAACAGGCGAGAGGATCTCAATTTTGGACATTAGTAACTTCGCCTCATATTTGGACGCGGCTTTTTGGATTACGTCAGGCGGAGTTCTCGCCCTGTTATTCCTTTCGGCCATATTTTCAGGTTCGGAAACCGCGCTAACGGCTGCCTCTCGTGGTAAGCTGGCAAGACGTGCCGACAAGGGTTCAAAGGGGGCTGAAAAAGCTCTGAAGATTACCGAAGACAATGAGCGTCTTATCGGATCGGTTTTGCTTGGCAACAACTTGGTGAATATTTTCGCCACATCGCTTGCAACGGCAATGTTTACCAAACTGTTCGGGGACTCTGGCATCGCAATTGCGACGCTAATCATGACCCTTCTAGTTTTGATCTTTGCTGAAGTTCTGCCCAAAACCTACGCCATAACCAATCCAGAAGTAGCTGCTTCACGCGTTGCCCCTCTGATTGCGGTGGTCATCGCCCTTTTCTCACCTGTCGTTGCTGCTGTACGTTTACTCGTTCGTCTGATCCTACGGATATTCGGCGTTAAAACAGACCCCGACACGCATATTCTTGCCGTTCGGGAAGAAATTGCCGGGGCCCTACAACTCGGCCACTCAGAAGGTATCGTTGAAAAAGAGGACCGGGACCGCATTCTAGGTGCTCTCGACTTGGGCGACCGGATCGTTGAAGAAATCATGCTTCATCGATCAGACATTGAGATGATTGATGTTAAGTCTTCACCCGAGGATACGCTTGCGCAATGCTTAAGAAGCGCGCACACACGTCTTCCAGTCTATGACGAAGAGCCCGAGAACATAATCGGCGTCGTACATGCCAAGGATATGCTGCGTGCCATGCATTCACTGATGTTCGGTGATGGTGCGACCCCAAACGGCCTCAAGGACTTTCGCATTCATGATGTGGCCATGGAGCCATATTTTGTTCCAGAAACCACCACTCTTGACGATCAAATGCGCGAATTCTTGCGACGTCACACGCATTTTGCGCTTGTGGTAGATGAGTATGGCAGCCTTCAGGGATTGATTACCCTCGAGGATATTCTGGAAGAAATCGTAGGCGAGATCACCGATGAATTCGACAGCGCCGAGACCCAAAAAATCCAAAAATCAGAGGACAACAATTTCCTTATCGAGGGGTCGATGACCATCCGAGATCTGAACCGTGCAACGGATTGGAGCCTACCTGATGAAGAAGCAAACACGATTGCCGGGTTGGTGATCCACGAGTCGCAAATCATTCCCGATATTGGTCAGGTTTTCTCATTTCACGGGTTTCGGTTTGAAGTTGTTGAGCGCGAAGCCAATCGTCTGACTTTGCTAAAAATTCGACCACTTTAAACAGGGTGCTTGGGATTGAGTAAGCGCACATTACCTATAGTTTAACGTTATCGCGCTGCCCAAGTTAGCAGGATCAAAACCAAAAGGGCTTAGCACTAAATGCTAAGCCCTTGAAAACTTTGGCTCCGGCGGTAGGGATCGAACCTACGACAAATTGATTAACAGTCAACTGCTCTACCGCTGAGCTACGCCGGAATGTGAGGTGCGATATAGCAATAGCGATTT
>ERZ1049444.1136-NODE-1136-length-20871-cov-5.758791_pt1 | contig 20871 bp, 20 predicted proteins | sample MGYA00383101_ERZ1049444 | MGnify/ENA primary metagenome ERZ1049444 (study PRJEB29581, sample SAMEA5548371) | metagenome | biome: marine; feature: coastal; material: water | depth 50 m | study: Short-term variability in the microbial, nano- and picoplankton...
TGGTGACCGTACGCTGGTATGACATCAGTCCAACAATACTTCTAATCCAAGATTTCCCAGCAGCGGTAGTTGCGGAGTCTGAATCGTTTTCAGCAGTACCCGGCATAGTTGCACCAGCGCCAATACCAATGGTTTCTTCTGCAAGACCAACGCCAGTATCAGTTAGTACTGTAATTGTTGAAAACCCTAGAAGAACACCCAATGGTTTTCTCTCTTCAATTACCTCGGAGATTCTATCGTAAAGAATTCTCCTTCTTGAGTGAGATAGCAAAAATCGGTGTTGAAGAATAACAGCATCTGAGGTGACTGCGTAGTTGAAACTCTTTTGATAATAATATGTTAATCCCCAAAACATGGATGCAAAAATAATTCCGAACCATGTGTAATTATAACTAATAAAATCAGGTAAAAATCCACCAATTGGATTATCCATAAAGATGCCAGTCACCCATTCTAGGACATCGTCTATTTGGATAATAATTGGTGCGAATGTCGCAAGTAATAGCCAAGTAGTAACCCATCCACTGGATGTGGACATATTCATCATTCTGTTAAACCATGTAAGTATTAACATTACGAATACAAAACCGAAAGGAACAGTTTCCCCGCCACTAATCTTGATGATTGCCACAGCGAATTTCACCAACCCACTTGAATCGCCATCTGAAAGCAAGTCGGCTTGTCCAAACAGCAAGTGGACTCCGAGTACTATCATGCCCAATACATACATGCCAAGGAATGCAAAAGCACTCGGCTGTTTTGTCAGTAATATTTCCTCTCCCTCGATAGTTCTAAATTTAGCAGCCAAACTTTTCTGCCTAGCCTCATCATTATTTTCAGAACTTGTTTTCTCAGTGCTAGCAACTTCTTCATTAAGTTCTTCATCAACTACTTCTTCAGTCATAGAAACGCCTCTAAATTGTGTTTGGTATGCCGTTAGCCATGAACCTTTTGCTATTTTTGCTCAATTTTCAATGAAGTAGGCCCCAAGAATGTTCAGCATTTCCTCTCGCCCACTTGTATTCATTTTCAGTTCTTACTCCATTTTCATCTTTGATAATCATCTTATTCAGTTTGAGAGGATACTCATTGTATGTTAAGTGTGATTGCAAACCACCCCTTGTCGGTTGGTCAAAGGTCCAATTTGCTCTTTCTATTGCCTCTACTTGTAATTTTATTTCAGTTCTACCATTATGCATGTGAATCTCGAAAATTGGAAGAGGAGAACCTGGGTAATGTGCATGTTCGCCTTCGCATTCATTTCCTGCCATTTTTGTTACTGTGACTTTGGTAAAATTTTCACTACGCTTGTTCTTTGCATCGTGAAAGAGTCCACCTTGGCTTAGTGCAATATGTCCTAAGTCCCTTTTTTTCCAAGGACGATTATCCCTTGCGCTAACTGTAAATGATGCATGTGGAATAAACCAATCAATATACGAGCCATCATCCAAATGTAATACTCCCCAATACCATGGTACAGAGGGTGCTTGAACACACACTTTTTGGAAATATGCAGTTCCTGTGACTTGTTCCCCATCCAAAGTCCCAGATGCTTTAGTTCCATGTAGACGAAGAATATCGTACCCCATGTCAGCTGCATAAGTGGCACTTGCTCTTCTTGCAGTTGACATGGCTTGGCTCCATGGAGTTAACTTTAGTTTGAAATCGGTAGGAACATTTTCACCTCTCATTTCTTCATCGCTAACCAAATTTATCCAAAATTCACTAAGGTCAGATTTTAGGCCCATAGAAAGGTCATCATCCAATAATGGGATGACCGCTCCGCCCCCTAATCCAGTATCTTCTGAATCATTCAACGGCCATTGCGGGTGACTATCAGGCATCGAGATCATTTTACAAATTCTTTTGATAATTGGTTCATGCATTTTTTCTCCATCAAACCACCATGCGCAAACCATTCCGTCCAATGCAATCCCTCCATCGTCATCTATTCCTGGACGACCTTTTGGAGTCCAAGCGCTCCCATTTACATCTACAATAGCATTGTCTTTTGTTGACCATAGAACCATCAATTGTTTTCCACTTGGGTTTCCCTCATGGTCATCTAACATCACCAGCCACCACCACCAATCCCATGTGAGGTGATGTAATTGTGGCCTTTCTTGTAGATTCCACATACGCGATAAATCACCACTAAAAGTGGTCATGTTTTCACTCATTCAATTTCCTTCCCCTTGAAAACAGCAGAGCCTATGACCCATAGAATAATGGCTTGGAATAGCAAAACAAATGTGGAAACAGCAATTGTGGCAATCGGACTTATTCCAAGGCCAGTATCCGATGCGAATACACTAAGGGCACCTGAACCTTCAAGTTCGCTTCCCCAAAAATTACTATTGTGTCCGCCACCCCATAATCCCATCTCAATAAATAATCCCAAATTTGGCCATACTATCAAGGATGCAGCATCGATAATATTTAGAGACCAGCCAATTACAGAGAATCTTAGAATTGATGCGGAAGGTGCGTTGAAAGAGACGATTGCCATTCCTAATTCCCAGGCTGCAAATGGTAGTGCTAATACAATGCCACGTTTCCACAAAGTTCCAAGCGCACAAAACAGCATACCATAGACTAATGTTGCCATCATTGTTGCAAAGATTATTGCCATCCACATTCCAAGATCTGCGAATCTAAAAAATCCATCACTTGGTCCAGCAAATCCTGAAATTAATCCAACAATTATTCCCATTGCAATGACATATGGCCAAACAATACCCAAATATCCAACAACTCTTCCAAGGAAAATATCACGTCTCGCAATAGGTTTTGCAATCATAAAGTGCATAGTTGAGTTTTCCATCTCCTCTCTAATCAATCCAGTTGCCAAAAATAATGGCAGGAATATACCCAACAAGAACACGAATCCCATTTTTCCAATTGCTAGTAAAAAGGCGCGGTGAATTGCCTCTTTGGAGTATTTTTCTTCATCGGGATCTTCATCAACAAAGCCATCTGAATGGATGTCATTCCATTCACCTCTTATCTCTGAATAATCAAGAATAATATCGCAATTAACATTATTTCGGTTCCTATCTTTTTGGCTTTCAGTAGTATCTGAAAGTCTACAATCTCCATCGTCATCATAACCAGCAGTAGTATCACTGGTTGCTGATAAATCCCAATCAAAATCATCTTCATTTATCCATTTTTCAGGAGGGTCTGGTGCTATTGGAGGGGTAAATGTTCCGGGGTTAGAGTCTGGGTTGTCGGGGTCAGTTCCGTAAATTCGTTCTTGGCCGGTAGGGTAACCATCACCATCCCAGTCCATAGAATCTCCATCATTATCGATTGCTTCAATTTCTTGTTGCATGGAATCAACATAGAATAATACAATGATGGCGATAGCAATAAATCCAACGCCCATTACTACCCAGGTGGATAGTTTTGTGCGATATTGCCTCATTGTGAATTCTGCTACAGCTCCAAGTTTTCGGTCTAATGCTCTGAAAACATTATCCTTTTTTGGAGGGCTAATCATCAAACAAAACCTCCAGTAAGGTAATTCAATATCGATTCCAAGTCATCATCCGGATTATCTATTGAATTAACAATATGTCCGTTTTCAACAATTAGAGAAGGTAATTCTCTATGAACTTCATTGAGGTTATGAGTTTGAACTTGTAGGTTATCACTGCGTGGGAAACTAATACCATACACAGCATTATTGTTGATGATATCCTTGGCTAATTCCTTTGGATTTTCACAACCAATACTAATTGTATGAGGGATATTATCCATCTTCTCCCTAATTGCATGGAGGTTTCCGAGCGCTAGCAAACGTCCATTATGAAGAATTACAATCTGTTCGGTAATTCTTTCTATCTCATGAAGAATATGGCTACTGACCAAGACGGTACGCCCCATCTTCCCCAATTCTCTAATGACATTCATTATCGTAGTTCTCGCAAGAGGGTCACAACCTTGTAGTGGCTCATCTAATACGATTAAGTCCGGATCGTTTACCAATGCATGGGCTATTTTCACTCTCTGCCGCATTCCCTTTGAATATCGTCCAATTTGCTTATGTGCAACATCGGTTAGTCCTACAAAGTCTAGAACTCTATCTGCTTCTACCTTTGCTTCATCGCGAGTCAAACCATTTAATCGAGCAAATAATGAAACAAAACCATGCGCAGTCATCCAATCATGCATTTTTTCATGTTCAGGAACAAAGCCTATCCTCGCATAAGGTGCGGGATTCTTCCAAGGGTCGGTTCCGAATAATTTTATACTTCCACTCGAGGGTTTTAGTTTACCCATTAGCAGATTGAAAAGTGTTGATTTTCCGGCACCATTCATGCCCAAAATACCGGTAACTCCACCGGATAATGCCAGTGTGATTTCTGATAATGCGTGAATTTTTCCATAGGTTTTGGAGACATTTTCAAGCAATACTACTGGAGCATTGATCTTAGGCGCCCATTGTTGAGTTTGAGCCTGACCAACTTGTTGCATATCGGGCATCATTCTCTAGTCACCTCCATTGAAGAAACACGACTGCTCAAAACATATAACGCGATTGCATTCATCGCAATTAATGATGCAAGCGACCAAGTCCAAGAATACTGATCGTAGGTTGGTTGTGTGCTGACCAATGCCTGACCAACATGAGCAAGACAATCGTAGGGAGATAGTAAGTAGAGTATTTCTCGATCAAATAAATTCTTTACAATTATTGCCAATGTTTTGGTACCCAAAATAATTGCTAATAATCCAATTCCAGGGAAAAATTTTCCCTTTGAAACACTGGATAGTGCTAGTCCAATACTCGTATAGGTAATAATCAAAAGAACACCACCCATCAAAGCGCCGAGGAATATAGGAAATGTATCAATAATCCATGCCCAGCCTCTACCAAATGCCATTATTTCTGTAAGATAATATAAAAATAAAGTGAAAATGATAATTATTGCTTGAATAATTGCAACCGAGGCATACTTCATTCCAACATAATCAAAACGATTTATCGGTCTTGAAAAATATAGTGCGGATGTTCCATGAAGGCGGTCTTCAGAAATAACTCCACCAACTAAGAGTGCAGCGACTATTGGATAATACATTACGTTTCGAGGGAAAAATCCGAGCACATGTCCATAGAGGTTATCTCGGTTAACGCCCCACATGGAATGAAAACTGGATTCACCAATGAGTGATGCGAGTAAAGTAAGCCCTGCATCTGATAGAGATGCAAAGAATACGATGACCAGGAATATTTTTGTTGGAACGCCCCATGGCCGATGACCTTTTTTGATAATTCCTAGAACATGATGGCGTAAGATTGCCCAATTTCGCATCCATCTAGGATTTAGTTCACCTCGCCAAGGTTCATAATTTTGCTGAAATATTTCTCCAGCCCCAGTTTGACCGACAGAGGCCATTTCTGAATATTCTTCATCGCCTTCACTCGACCCCCAGGCAGTTTCCATTCGTGTTTGCCCAGTAACTGGTGCTTCTGCAGTTGCCATCGGCATTGCTTCTGATTCATCAGATAATGCTGGTTGAGGAATTGGTTGTGGAATTGGTTGAGGAGTCTCAGCAATAGGCAGTTGTGGGCTAACTGGAATTGTCTGAGGTTGTGGAATTGGTTGAGGAGTCTCAGCAATAGGCAGTTGTGGGCTAACTGGAATTGTCTGAGGTTGTGGAATTGGTTGAGGTTGTGGAATTGGTTGAGGTTGTGGAATTGGTTGAGGTTGTGTTGGAGGCATTGGGTTGGCCTGAGGAATAACATTCTCATCTTCACTCATGCAGCCCCACCACCCATATGGCCGGGGGCATCGACCTTTCTCGCATTGATTGGATGACTCAATAAATCTTCACTGGTTTTTACTTCATAGCCTAAGTTTTCCATTATCACTAAGAATAAATCTTCTAATGAAGCTTCATACTCATGCATTCTTCTAATTTGAGCACCTACTTCCGATGCGCATCGCAAAATGTCGGATGTTAAATCATCTGATTCATGGGCGATTCGCATTACTCTTCCTTCGCGACGCACCCTCATACCACGATGCTTCATCGCAGCCTCAAGTTTAGATGCACCACCCCAAACATGAATTTCAATTTCCCTATCGATTGCCTTCAAATCTTTAATACGTCCCTGTGCGGCTAATTTTCCTTTGTGCAAGAGCACAATGTCATCACAAACTCTTTCCACATCCTCCATTAGATGTGAGGCCATTAGTACGGACCGATCACCTTGTTTGACAGTATTGATTAGTGTCGTAATCATAAATTCCCGCGCAGTAGCATCTAGGCCATTACTAGGTTCATCGGCAATGATAAGTTCTGGGTCATGGATGATTGCACAAGCAAGTTTTGTCGCTTGTTTCATACCGGTTGAGAATGACTTTATTTCCCTATATCTCTGTTCGCCGAGTCCTACGTATTGCAGCGAAGCATGTGCTCTTTGCAAAGCAACAACAGGATTCATTCCAAGCAATTCACCCGAATATCTAACTTGATTAATCGCATCCATCTCAGGATTTAATGCATCGTATTCGGGCATATATCCAATTCTTGAACGAATTGCTGCTCCTTCTGTTCTAATGTCGTGTCCAAGAACAGTTCCATCGCCGGAAGTTGCTTGTATCAGACCCAATATTGTTTTCAAAAAAGTTGATTTCCCAGCACCATTGGGTCCTAATAGACCTGTAGCGCCTTTTTTGATGTCTAAATTAAGATTTTCAAGCGCCATATGAGGGCCGTAGAATTTTGATAAATTCTGGGTTTGGATGATACGCTCTTGTTCCAAACAGTTCCCCTCAATTATGTGAGGGCAAAGACGACCTTTCAATGCTCGCCCGTCAAGCGTTGATTTCGTAGCACTGATAGAATGAACTCTTCAATAGGGTTCACGTATTCCATCTCGGGTTTTTATTGCGATTCCCTTGTTGAATGTTGCAAATTCTTCTGAATTACAATTTGAGAGACCATGACCAAGCAATTCACCCTTTTGATTAACGATTAGGCATGTTCTGCCAGGGGTTAGCCAAGGGTCTGCTGCCAAAATGAATCCATGAAACACATTTCTTCCCTTGCGAACGAATGGTTCAGCATCATCATTAACAACGACCCAAGCTGGGCCTTCGCCAATGAAATTCCATGCTTGAGTATCTTCAAATCCAGATGGTATTTTGCGTCTTCGATGGCTGTGTAATTCTATTGCACCATCAGTAGTTAATGAGATTCCACCGTCTGTTAATCGCGGACTTGCAATATGTTTTCCAGAAGATGAAATCGCATTTTTGATTCTACCTTGTCGATTGATTACAAAACTAGCACCCTGCATTAATTCTCTTGCGAGATTGTGTTCAACATTGAGAAGTACAGACATTTTGTCACTGACATGGCGTCTACGAACTTTGTCAGCAGCGATTTGCCTTTCTTTAGAATCAAGAGGAACTTCACTTGCAGTTTCATCTAATACAGATTTTAACACTCCTGCTTCAACGAGGAGATTCATGCATCTTGCTTGAATCCCATCCCCTTCCAAATCACAAAGAATAATTCTTCTATCTCCTAATTCAAAGCGCTCCAATTCTCTTCTAATCCATGGCAAATCTGGTTTTCTTCTCCAAATCCAATTTGGACCAGTTACATGTGAAAACGGATTTAAATCTTCCATGCTATAAGGCAATAGCCCTAGAGGTGTTAAAATCATTATTTCCATGCCCTCAGCATGATGAGTTAATCGAGTTACTAAATCGCTACAACGTTCTCGCCATGGCCCAGGTTTTCCATGAAATATGAGGATGTCATCAGAACCATTTCCTTTAGGTTCTGGCAACTTCCATCGCGAAATTAATTGTCGCCTTGCTTCGATGATATGTGGACGGAAATAAGTATCATCTCCTCCCCACGAAACTCCACCCTTTTTGGGAGATTCTTGAGAACCAACAATCCAATCCCAGGAGTTTTCCCAAGAACCTCGAGTAGTATCTCTTTCTCTTGCTGCAGCACGATCTGAGATTGCTAATTCTTCTAGATCAACCACAGACAATCCTGCTTTATTTGGGCTGGTCGTTATCCACAAAAAAGCCTCACGCAATGCTGGATGTTGATGGCTTCTTCTTTCAGCTAACTTCCAGATTGTGCCATCGCGAACTGCTTGCTTACATCTTGCTAATTCTGCGAGTGTAACCTCTAAATTATAGCGAGCCAAGATCTTAACTTGTTCATCGGAATCCAATTCTCTAACTTGCATCGGTGAAGTATATGCTATGCATGGCATGGTTACTGGCCAATCTACGAGGTTGGCCAATTTTTCAGTACCCCAAGGTGTTAGAAGTCGCCCATCCTTAGCAAATAATGCATATGCGGCTGAATCAAATAAATCAGCACCCAGTGCAATTGACATCGGGAAAAGCATAGGATGCCCACAACCAAACATATGTACAGGTCGATTCGGAGGTAAATGTGGCAATGTTGAAAGCATAATTTTAGCATAATCTTTGTACATATGTTGTTCCATCACAGGAACAATACCACCGATTGGGTGGATTGAAAAATCATACTGAGACATTTTTTGTGCGGAAAGAGTTCGTAAATCTTTGAATAATCCACCCTGTATTGGTCCATTGAGCATCGTATCTCCAGCAGTTTGAACGCTAATTGATGCCCGTGATTCAGTTTCCAAAACAGCATTTTTCACTTCTTCCTCACTCATATCGGGTCTTGTAAAAACATCTAACATTGTAGCAATATCAACGCCGATACTGTTTTGGAATTCAACAATTTCTTCAACTCCAACTTCCACATCTCCATAGATGTATGATTGGAAGGTTCCTGAATCCGTCATTATTACTCCAGGGAAATCAATCAAGGAATGAACTCCCTCTTCAATTGCTTTTTGCTTCAAATTTTCATGCTTCCAAATAATGTATGAATTGGTAATAAGTGCAGAAATACCGTATCTATCCCACATTTCACGTGGCTCAATTGTTCGGATATTCGGATTAATCACCGGCAAAAGAGCAGGAGTTTGCAAAATCCCATGCTTGGTGTGAAGCCTTCCTAATCGTGCTCTTCCATCACGATTGGTCACTTCGAAAAGTCCAACATCTTGTTCTCGGCAAGGTTCAGGATCACTGCGTCTCCCCTCTTGCCAAGCGCTCATATTTTCGGGCTGAAGTCTATCAGTCTTGAAGTCCTCGCTCATCCGATATCAAAAAATTCCCAATCGGCGAGCCAGTAATAGGGCCATTTTTTCTTCAATATGTTTGAGGTGGCCAGAAACTGTGACACGCGCAATGCCTAATGAATCAGCAACTTGCGCAGTTTTTATTTTGGAACCTTTTTCATAGAAACCCATTTCCCATGCCTTGTTGAATACTTCCAATTGCTTCTCCGTTAAATTAGTGCCCTCAATGATTGTCTTTTCATCAACAGGTCTTACTACAGAGATTTTGCAACGTTTATTCCACTTTTTAAAGCCATTAACGATGGCAGTAATTCCAGAAGGAGTTCCACGCAAAATCAAGGTGCTGCCCGAGCGTCCAATGTTTGAACCCGATACCACATAAGCATCTGAAACGGCACCGCCAATGGCAATTGTTTCGTGGTTATTGCGGACAATAACCGTATGAATTTCCTTTCCTCCAACAATTTGCATGTGAATATGTTGGTGTAATTTCAAAAAGGGAATTTCATTAATTTCTTCTAAGTCAACACCTTTTGCCATTTCAATATCAACCATTTGATGAATACAGGAGTTTTGGAAATCACGATATACAGTTCCTAGCAATGTCATTCTAGTTATTCTCGTGATTTGTTCTTTTATTTGCGTATTCATCAAAGTCGCGCCATCATACTGTAGTCGTACTTCGCGCATAGATATATCATGCAGCATTGCTATTTATTGTTGATGGTAAAATGTGGAGAATCTGAATGCTCAAACAAAGGTGACTGAACCATGAGCCAAAATAAATTCTCTTCCCAATTCATCAAATGTATCTAGTAAGTTTTTTGAAAATTGTACTCGCTGAATTTCATCATAAGTTTCTAAATCAGTTTTGATACCATCTAAAGTTCCTGGAGCAGCACCACATGAAATACAAGCACCAGTTAAATCCAAAACCAAATCAATTGCTTGCAAGTTTTCGCTATTTGTTAATACCTCTATTGAACTTACACTAATTCCTCCACCATGCCCGTCAAGTGCGGCTCTGACCTCTCCAAGTCGAGATAAAATAGCGGGAACTAATTCGGAACTATCAATCAATGTTAGAAGTGAAGTATTTCTGAGACGTTCCTCCAAAACAGGGTCGGTTGTTTCGGCAATTCGCCTTAATGCTTCTTCTTGAATAGCGACTTTTGCTTCAGCAGCATATTTCGCAACCAAGTCTTCAGCGGTCATATCTGTTCGTTATTCAACTGCCATTTCAAGGCTCGTATTCTAAATTTTTTTACACAACTGCGTATTTCTTGATTACACTTCTTGATAAGGGGGTGGCGAGAGGCGAGATTGGTGAGAGCATGTCGGAAGAGATACTCAATATTTCAAATCTCCATATTAGTGTAGAAGGAACTGAAATCATCAAGGGTTTGTCTTTGACAATTAACAAAGGTGAAGTTCATGCAATAATGGGCAGAAATGGTGCAGGAAAGTCAACCCTTGCAAATGCACTAATGGGTCATCCTGCATATTCAATCGAGAGTGGTGAAATCTCCTATAATGGGCGACCACTAGAAGAGTTGGAGGTTTTTGAGAGGGCTAGAGCAGGTATGTTCTTGTCATTCCAATATCCTTCAGTATTACCTGGTGTAAAAGTTGGTACTTTCTTGAAGAAATCTATTGAAGCAGTTCGAGGCGAGCCTGTAAAACAAAAAGAATTCCGCACACAATTGAAAGCAGCAATGCAATTATTGGATATGGATCGTTCATTTTTGTCAAGATACGTAAATGATGGATTTAGTGGCGGTGAAAAGAAACGCTTGGAGATTCTCCAACTAGTCCTTCTTCAGCCGACCCTAGCAATGCTTGATGAAACAGATTCTGGTCTTGATATAGATGCTTTGAGAATTGTTTCTAAAGGAATAAATCAAGTGGCACCGCAAGCAGGTTGCTTGGTGATAACTCACTATCAAAGACTATTAGACCATGTCAAAGCAGATTATGTTCATGTAATGATCGATGGTAAAATTGTAAAATCCGGTGGACCTGAATTAGCGCACAAACTGGAAGAGCAAGGATATGATTGGCTTGAAGCGGATGCTTAAGGTGTGATAATATGAGTGACGAAGCAAGAGATATAGTTGGAGATTATCGCTTCGGATTCCATGACGAAGATAAATCAACCATTCGGTTTGATAATGGCTTGTCTGAGCAGATAGTTAGAGATATTTCAACTCTTAAGAACGAGCCTGAATGGATGACCGATATCAGAGTCAAAGCATATCACCATTTTATTGAAAGAGATATGCCAAACTGGGGCAATCCCGAAATATTGAATAATATTGATTTTGAAGCGATAACATATTTCCTACGTTCCACCGATTCAACAGAAGATGATTGGAAAGATGTTCCAGAGGACATTCAAAATACATTTGACAAAGTTGGATTAAGGGAGGCAGAAAATACTTGGCTTGGTGGAATCACAGCGCAATATGATTCGGAAGCGGTTTATCATTCCATACGAGAAGACCTAGAATCTCAAGGTGTAATATTCCTTGATATGGATACTGGACTAAGAGAGCATCCGGAATTAGTTAAGAAATATTTCGGTAAAGTTGTCCCACATAGCGACAACAAATTCGCAGCACTGAATACCGCTGTCTGGTCGGGTGGTTCATTCCTATATATTCCAAAAGGAGTTCATGTTGAGATGCCTGTTCAGGCCTATTTCAGAATAAATGCTGAGAATATGGGTCAGTTTGAAAGAACATTAATTTTAGCTGATGAGGGTTCCAGTGTTCACTATATTGAAGGATGCACAGCCCCTTCATACTCTTCAACAGCACTTCATTCAGCAGTAGTTGAATTAATTGCAATGGATGGCGCAAAAATTAGATATTCTACTATTCAAAATTGGTCTGACAATGTGCTTAACTTGGTAACAAAGAGGGCTCACGCAATGAAAAATGCCACAGTTGAATGGATTGATTCGAATATTGGCTCAGGATTAACAATGAAATATCCAGCAATTCTTCTCAAAGGAGAAGGTTCTCATGCAGAAGTTGTTTCAGTAGCCTATGCTGGACAAAATCAACACCAAGACACAGGAGCAAAAGTTCATCATTTGGCTGCAAATACTACCTCAAATATTGTTTCAAAATCGATTAGTAAAGATGGTGGCCGTTCAACATACAGAGGATTATTACAAGTCACTCCTAAAGCGAATAACTGCCGCAGTAAGGTTGTATGTGATGCCTTAATGTTAGATCAAGACTCACGCTCCGACACATACCCTACAATGGAAATAGGCAATTCAACTGCTGACTTAGAACACGAAGCAAGCGTTAGCAAAGTTTCTGGAGACCAATTGTTCTATTTGATGAGTAGAGGGTTCAATGAGCAAGAGGCAATGGGCCTAATTGTCAATGGATTTTTTGAACCTTTCACAAGAGAGTTACCTTCAGACTATGCAGTTGAAATGAACAAGTTACTCAATATCAAAATGGAGGGTTCCATAGGTTGAGTTATGCCGACATGCCCATGCCTCCACGCGCCAAGCACTTGTGGAGATACACACCGTGGCCAAGGATACAACCTCAAGATGGTGTGCCGGTTGCTGACAAAATTGTATTCACCGTCAATGGAAATAATAACTTAGAAACAGGTGCGCCAAGAGTGGTGTTAGAATCTGATATTGCACGTGTCTTCTTAAGTGAAATCGGCGGGTCATCTCATACCTTAAACATTGAAGGAGATGTAGGTTTAGTACACATTCAAGCAAGAGCAAGCGGTCATGTTGCAGCAGGACATTTACATATTAACTGTAAAGGAAACTCAACTGTAATCCTTCATTTGACCGGAGAGGCAGATTGGAGTGGATTGTATATCAGCGGTGCAGTTGCAGATAACTGCAAACTCGCCTATGGATTCATCAATGAACTTTCAAATAATTGTAAATTATTGCATTGTGAAGACTGGTCAGTTGCGCGAGATTCAACGATGGAAATTGCAGCACTTAGCGTCGGTGGATTCCGCTGTAAGAGTGATGTTAGAACTACTTTGACCGAAATAGGTGCCTCCTTGAAACAAGCGGTAACAGTTCATGGATTGGGCGCAAGACACATTGATAATCATATTGAAATCAATCATAAAGTTGCCAATTGTAATTCAAAACTTGTAATCAATTCTGCTTGTGCAGGTTCGAGCAGATCTATTGCCACGGGACTTCTCAAAGTCGCTAAAGGTGCAAATGGAACAGATGCAGGACAGGTGTTCCGAAATTTATTGCTAAGCGATAAAGCGAGAGCAGACTCCATTCCGGAACTAGAAGTTCTTGCTGATGAAGTTAAGGCGGCGCATGGTGCTGCAAGCGCTCCGGTAAATCCAGAGCAGATTCATTACTTGATGAGCAGAGGTCTTTCTCCACAACAAGCAGAGGCCATGATAGTTGAAGGATTTTTAATCGATGCCTTTTCATGCCTAACAGATACTGATTTGAAAGATGTCTTGGCTACGAGGATGACCATTCATTTAGAATGTGAATTAAAGAGGTAAAACATGTCGTTCAAGGATGATTTCCCTATTTTGTCAAGAGAGGTTAATGGCCACCCACTCGTCTATTTGGATAATGCAGCTACAACTCAGAAACCACAGATTGTTATTGATGCAATGACTCAATATTACTCTAATTCAAATGCCAATGTTCACAGAGCGGTACACACTCTTGCAGGTGAAGCAACCGAAGGATACGAAGATTGTAGACGCTGGATAAAAAATTGGTTTAATGCTCAACGAGCAGTATTGACAAGCGGCACTACAGAAGCAATTAATTTGGTAGCGCATGGCTGGGGGAGAGCAAATCTTCAATCTGGGGACGTAATTGTTCTTACCGAAATGGAACATCATTCTGATATTGTACCATGGCAGATATTGGCAGAAGAAAGAGGCATTGAAATCAGATATGTGCCGGTTTTGGATGATTTCACATTGGATATGGAAGCATATGCTGTATCACTACAAGATGCAAAGTTGGTTTGTGTTGTCCACACATCAAATGTATTAGGTGTTAGAAATTCTGTTGTTGAAATGATTACTCTTGCACACCAAGCAGGTGCAAAAATTCTCATTGATGCTGCACAAGCAGTTCCGCATGAGAGAATAGATTTTGAGCACTTAGATGCAGATTTTATGGCCTTCAGTGCTCACAAAATGTGTGGTCCTACCGGAATAGGAGCGCTGTTGGTAAAGAATGACGCCTTTGAACAAATGCAACCATTCATGGGTGGTGGAGATATGATTGAAACCGTTTCTACTTCTGGCTCTACCTACCAAACCAATGAGCATAAATTTGAGGCAGGGACACCAAGAATCGCTGAAGCGATCGGTTGGTCAGCAGCATTTGAATGGATGTCAAAAATTGATTTGCCGGCACACCATGAGAGATTATTGGAAATTGCAAAATGGACTGCAGAGCAATTGCGGGAGATTGGATGCACTGTCTATGGGCGTCACCAAAGTGGTGATGCGGCAGTTGTCTCGTTCCTCCATCCAACAATACATAGCGAGGACTTTGCGCGATTCTTAGATGCAAAAGGTTTCGCTGTAAGAACAGGGCATCATTGCGCTCAACCACTGCTCAACCGATTGGGAATTACTGGAACGATTAGAGCTTCATTCTATCTGTATAACAGCCAACAAGAGGCTGAAGATTTGATTAAAGCAGTACGATATATTGTGGAGAGATTTGCATGAGTTATCCTGCCGCTTTACAAGAACTAATCGATGAATTTGCTGAAATCGATGACAAAATGGAAATTTTGGAGTATGTTTATGATTTAGCAGATGAGGTCGTTGATTTCCCTGTTGAAAACTGGAATGAAAAAACAAGGGTCTTAGGATGTCAGTCTGAAGCACATTTAGAGGTTGGAGTTTCTGATGAAATCGTTGAATTGCGCTCAGGTGCTGATGCAAAAATCGTACAAGGAATGATGGGAATTATTACAATTGCAATCAATGGCCGTAAAGCGCAAGATGTACTGCAATTAAAGCCAGATTTTGCACAAGAAATGGGTATTTTAAACTCATTATCACCAAGTCGCTCAAACGGATTCCGTAACATTTTTGACAAGGTAATGGCAGAGATTAGAATGAAGCAATGAGGTGAAATGATGGTTTCCAAAGAAGATGTACTGGCTCAATTAGATGAAGTGTTAGACCCTGAAATGGAAATCTCAATTGTCCAATTAGGACTTGTTTATGATGTTCGTTTTGAACAAAAAGAAGGAGTAACACATGCAGAAATAGACATGACTCTTACCAGCCCTGGCTGTCCAGTAGCACCAGAAATAATGGCTGCAGCACACATTGCAGCAATTGCAACCGATGGAGTTGAAAGCGTTCATATCAATCTAATTTGGACACCTAGATGGGATCCAAAAATACACGCAACAGAAGATGCAAAGTTTGACATGGGTATTTGGGAATAATCATCTTTTGACAATAATTGTCAGGATGTCTCCATCCTTTAACAAATGGTCTAGGCCAACTCTTTGCCAGTCGAATTTTGCACTTGGCCCCTTAACCTTACCAAATCTAAATTTGCGAACGAAATCTCTGTGTAATTTATTGCATATTTGTCTAACAGTGGAATCATCTTTTACAATAAGTGGCTCTTCCATATCGGCATCTTCACCTTGCGGTTTGAGGAATATTCTCATGAATCCAAGGTTGTCGTAAATGAAATCTTTCAGTTCTTCAAGTCCAGTTCCCTTGAATGCCGAGATATTCATTACAGGCCAACCTTGTGGTAGTGTCTCTCTTGCAGTTTGCAGTTCTTCATCGGTAGCAATATCCATTTTGTTTATCGCAACTACTGCTTTTTCATAGATTCTATTTTCAGCCAAACAGTCGACAATTTGTTCGGCGGTAGCGTTATTTCTAAGAGTGACAATCGCAGAAGTATAGCCGAATGAGCGAATAATATCACCCATTTCTACTGGGTCAAGGTGTGTTTGCTCAACAGTAGTTCGTATGTCAATCCCGCCCTTTATTGTTCTTTTAATGAATACAGGCGGCTTTGATTCATTAAGCCGTAGTCCAGCATTATGCAATTCCCTGTGAAGAACATTGAAGTGAGCATTTTGGAAAGGGTCAACAATATACAAGACCATATCTGCACTTCTAATCACATTGAGAATTTCTCTTCCTCGGCCCTTACCTTCTGCTGCACCTTTAATCAATCCTGGTAAATCTAAAATCTGAATTTTTGCACCTCGGTGTTCCATTACTCCTGGGATACAGGTTAGGGTCGTAAACGCATATCCAGCAACTTCTGAATGAGCATCGGTGACTTGTGAAATTAATGTTGACTTTCCTACGGATGGAAAACCGACCAATGCAACAGTAGCATCACCGGATTTTCTCACCTCAAAACCCTTACCCCCGCCGCTAGCCTTAGAGTGAGCGTGGGCCTTTTCTTCCTTGATTTTAAGTTGGGCTATTTTGGCCTTCAGTTTCCCAATGTGGGCATTGGTAGCCTTATTTTTTTGGGTCTTGTCAATTTCAGCACGAATCAAATCAATCTGCTCTTTAATCGTCGCCATACAACACCCTCCTAAACGTGGGGGCGCGACGACCATTCTTCAATGTGATTACAACTCAAGCCCTCATTTGTCAAAATATTTTGCCTTTCGGACACTAAATATTAACAAATTCTCCGATTAACTGAAACAGAAACACAGATTGGATTAATTTATGGGGATAGAGATGGTGCTACTTTTGGTTGACATTCCATGTCTTGAAAAGACCCTATCATACACTTGGGACGACCTCTATTCAGGCCTCGAAAATGGACAACTTAGGGAGTTTCGTCCAGTCCAAGATGAGCAATTAAAATCAATATTTGCCATTGATGCTGAAGCCGAAATACTTGATTGGATGGATGAATGCAAAAAAGAGCAGTCGATTGAACCATCAAAAACAATCAAGGCAAATTTGCAGTCATTGCCAAACGGAGAAGATGGACTTCTAAAAATAATGTATTGGACCAGTCCCGGTGCATGGGAAGTTTGGGAGGCACGTTCATTCCTATATCTCGAAATGGCTCTTGGGAAACCGGTCGAGCATGTTGAAGATTTGTACACTCAATGGCTTTGGGATGAAGTTTGCCAAAAACTAAACGGATATCCGCAATCTGAATTTGCTTCCAAGGTTTGCCTTGATTGGATGGATAGACGCAAGAAATTAGGTGAGACACTAGATGAAAACTTGGATGCAAAAATTATCCCCACATACCAAGCACATGAATCGGCTAGCATGAAATTAGTTCATGCCATCACTCGCTGGCAAAGCGAGGAAAATCTTCTTGGAATACTTGGTAGAGAACATCTTGATGCCTCAAAATGGGGTCATGGAGAGTATAATTTACGTCAATATTTGCAACCTTGACAATCGTTGGGTTCAAAATGCTCCGCCGCTGCGCCCTAATTGATGACAGAGGATATTCCGCACGATGATGAAGTCGCAGATGACGAAATCCCGATTGTTTCAGAGGATGCTGAAACATACGAAGTTAGTGAAGAAGGTGAAGTTGAGGAAATCCTAGATCCATTACAAGAGGCCCTTCAACGAGCAGAAAAAGCGGAAAAAGAAATTGCTTACAAAGAAGCTGAAACTCAAAATGTTAGGAAGCGTATGCTGACAGAAAAATCTGATGCAATCAAGTATGGTGGAATGGGAATGGCTCGCCGTATGCTAACTATCATAGCCGATGTTGATAGAGCAATTTCAACAATATCAGATGATGATGAAACAGCAGTTGCACAGGGATTACGCCTGATGAGAAATAAAATGTGGCGTGAACTTGAAGCGGATGGCGTAAAAGCAATCGAAGCCAAAGGGAAAACCTTTGACCCATCAATAATGGAAGCGATTACTACAATTCCAACCTCAGAAAACTTTGCAGCCGGACAAGTAGTTGACGTTCTAGAACCTGGATTCATGTATAAGGATAGAATCATTACAGTAGCAAGAGTTGTCGTTGCTTCGGAATGAAGTTTGTTTCGCAAACAATGATACAATAGGGCCCTATTGCCTTAACATGGTCAAGAAGGTAGCCGGCAAGTTTGCCGGAGCAGCATCAAAAGCGGCAAAAGGTGCAGCAAAAAAGGCGACAAAAACTGCAGCGGATTCTGTCAAAAGACAAGTGGTTGATGAAATAACAAAACCGGCTAAGGATGCGATAAAATCCAAAGTAGATAGCGCTGCTTCAGCACTGAAAGATAAGGCAGAATCCAAGGCAAAAGAGTTAGTTGCAAAACAGATGAAAAAAGAAGCCAAAAATAAATTATTTGGCAAGAGATAAAACTAATTATCTCAAATATTCTTATTCAACTTTGAATTGAATACCTAACTGTTTGAGCAAGGTGTTGAAGAACCCCCTACACTCAGCCCCAATCATGTCCCACGATGGCGACTGTTTTCTAGTTCCGGGCCCCGTCCGTATGGCACAGAATTGCTTAGATGCAATGGCAACCCCTACAATTACTGCAAGGGGTGGAGAATACAGAGATGTAATGGCAGACTTGAACTCGGGATTGAGAGCAGCATTCAACTTAAGTCCGAGCCAACCGATTAAGAAAACACAGTCTTGGACTGGCGAAGATCAATACAAAGTTGTAGTAGTTTCAGGTTCAGGAACCGCAGCCATGGAAATGGTGATTGCCAATCGTTTTAGAAAAAATGATATTGTGTTAGTACCAACAAATGGAAAATTCGGTGAAAGAGTTGCTGAAATAAGTGGACGCTTTTGTAGTGTAAAGCATCTTAAGTATGAATGGGGAAGAGCATTTGATTTATATGAATTAGAGCAACAATTGGAACGTAAATGTTACGAGGCTTTGTTGATTTGTCATAATGAGACAAGTACGGGAATTACTCAGGATGCAGCAGCGATTGCTGAAATGTGCCAACGCCATGGCGTTGCACTGATTTTAGACGGGATCACCTCAGTTGGTGGATGCGAGGTTCTCCCGCTTCAGTGGGGAGCAGAAGCGGTTGTAGTCGGCGCCCAGAAATGTACTGCAGGACCATCTGGAATCGCGGCTATCGCAATCAATGAAAATTTTGAGAAGAGGGCAAAAATTATTGCTAAGCAAGGTGATGTAAATCCTACTTATTACCTTGATTTGTTGTCTGCTCTAAAGAAAGGCGATGACGACCAAACACCTTGGACACCAGCCATTAATTTGTCAATGGGTTGGGCTGCAGCACTAAACAATTTGAAACAAGAAGGACTTGAGAACCGTTGGGCACGTTGTGCAAAAATGGCTAATGGTGTTAGGAACTTATTTACTGATATTGGATTTGAATTGCTTGCAGATAGAAGCCAAAGAAGCGATACTGTTACCGCAATAATGTATCCTGAAGGAATTGATGATTCATGGAGAACGGCATTAAAAGAAAAGTATGATACTCAAGTAATCGGAGCCCAAGACCATCTAAAGGGTAAGATGTTTAGAGTCGGTTCAATGGGTGAAACTCCAATCGAAGAAATGGTTGAAGGATGCAAAAGGATGCTTGATTGTTTTAGAGATTTCAATGTTGAAATCCCACAAGTTGATGTAGAGAGTTATTTTGTTTGAGGTATTGTTATGACTCGTTTTGTTGTATTGGGGAGATTTCAACCCTTTCACAAAGGTCATGCCTTCCTAGTTGAGAAAGCGTTATCACTTGCAACAGATTCTGATGAAGTAGTAGTTGCTATTGGTTCTGCTCAGCACCAATATGAGCCAAATAATCCTTGGACTGCTGAAGAGAGAGTTGCGATGATAAGTGGTTGGGCAGATGCAAATAATCACAACATTACAATTGTCACAATAGAGGATATTAATGATGCACCAAATTGGGTTTCACATGCAAGTGATTCACATGGTGAAGGAACACTGGTAACATCTGATGGGCCAACTGCTCAACTGTATAGGCAAGCGGGTTGGCCGATTGAAATCATTGAGTTATCACAACGAAAAGATTTGGAAGGATGGAGAATTAGGCAGACTTTGAAAATGCTTTCAACAGTCTATGATGATGATGCTACCCGCCAAGTCACTTCCTCTTCAATTCCAAGTTCAGTGATTGGATGGTTGATAGAAAATGATGCAATATTCAGATTATCAACTTTTGAAACTGGAGTTCATGCTGGCTAAATCATGAGGTGATTAAGTGATTAGAATTGGTGTAGCAATGCTTCAAGGTGCAAGGCATGAGCACAAGGAAGCGCTTATTGCAACTGCAAAAGAATTGTCAGTTGAAATAGAAATCGTTGAACTTCGCAGAGCCGATCAAGTCAACAGTCATCTAGATGGATTGATACTTCCAGGTGGGGAATCCACAGCGATGAGAAAGGCCAGCGAAAGTGAATTATTACTTCCTGCACTATTCGATTGGATGCAACAATTTCCCGAAAAACCAGTACTTGGGACTTGTGCAGGTGCGATTTTGTTAGCAAATCCAGGCGAGGATTATCAGCCATTTGTCGATGCAGGTATTTCGCGCAATGCGTGGGGAAGACAACGGAATTCATTTGAAGCAGAGTTAACATTAGCACCATCAATTCTTGATGCGATTACTTCAACCTCGGAAGCGACATTACCGATTTCGCAGCAAAGAGATAAGTTCAATCATCAACCATTAAACATGGCACACGAAGCAGCACAATTGAACGAAAGTGAAGATAAATT
>ERZ1049444.1137-NODE-1137-length-20869-cov-4.816806_pt1 | contig 20869 bp, 18 predicted proteins | sample MGYA00383101_ERZ1049444 | MGnify/ENA primary metagenome ERZ1049444 (study PRJEB29581, sample SAMEA5548371) | metagenome | biome: marine; feature: coastal; material: water | depth 50 m | study: Short-term variability in the microbial, nano- and picoplankton...
CATTAATTGCCCTAAGTGTTTAAAATCATTATTTTGAATGGCTTGAACTGATTGCAGGGCGAGGGTATCAATTTCATTAAAAAGTCTCTCAAAAACGTTTGTATTTTGTTTCCACTGAGTTTTGACATGAGCAACAGTTTTAGCTGTTAAACCTTCTTGGTTTGTAAAGCCAAGCACTAAAGAAAATTCTTCATTAATGTTGAGTCTTTCTATTAATGGATTCTCTCCAGTTCTATAAATTAGAGGATGCCCATACGTTGCCATCGTATTATCTATTCCACTGGGGTTTCCATGTGCTACTTTTTCCGATTCAAATGCCATGGAGTTAATTTCTTCATCGCTTAAGCCTAAGGAGTAGTGATTATTAAGACTTTTAATAATAGCAACCGCTATTGCGGCAGAGCCTCCAAGCCCCATACCTCTTGGGATATCTGAGAAAACCTCTATGGTCATACCTTTATTGCTGAGATTGAGTTGATCAAGGATGTCACCTGCTGGTTTTTCAAAAGATTGCCTATTTTTTGGATCCTTATCTAATTGATATTCGACTCCCCATGAAGGGATCATAAGCACAATTCCTTTTTCTGAATCTTCAACTTTAGCTCTTATATTGAGAGGCGTGGGAACAGCTATTGCATGACGTCCATAGACTACAGAATGTTCACCAAGGAGAATTACTTTACTGAATCCTACGCCTTCAATGGAGCTAGATTTAGACTCATATTTAGCTGTAATAGAAGTCGTAATACTTGATACTTTTTTTTGCAATTCTTCGAATATCTCACGAGCCTTCCATACTTTTATTTCCCCACTGAGCAATACTTTTTCCAATACTTGATCAAATAACTTCATTGGCACCCCAGCTGCTTTGACAACAGATCTTGCGTGCAGAGTCATATGGCCTTTCTGAATGCCATTCGTTACAAGTGCTTTCAAGGCTGAAAAGTTCTGAGCTAAACCAACTGCCGCCATAACACTTGCTAGCTCAGTTGAGCTTGATACATTGAGGATTCTTAAGTTTAATGCAGCTGCAGGATTTGATTCAATGGGTGCCCCAACTATTCCAACTTTCATTGGGAGTTCAATGTTTCCAACTAAGTTTCCTTCTTCATCAATACTCCATTTTGACAACGCAGAGTATCGACCATGTCTACAAGCATAGGCATGAGCTCCAGCTTCAATTGCCCTCCAATCGTTACCTGTAGCCAATGCAACAGCATCTATGCCATTCATTATTCCTTTATTGTGCGTGGAAGCTCGATATGGATCAACATGAGCAAAGTCAGAAGCAATAACAATGCCATCTCTTACTCTTTCACCCTTAAAATCATTAGTTTCAAGAGAGCTTACTGGTATAGTAACGCTTGCTGAAGCCAGTGCTTTATCGGAGAGATTGGATAGTATCCTAAGCAATACCTCTCCTTCAGTGATTGTTTCGACCAAAGAAGCAACCCCTTCACACATTGAATTCACAAGGTTAGCACCCATGGCATCTCTTGTATCTATATGAAGGTCAATAATTAGCATTTCTTGATCGAATGATTCCACAGGATAAGTTTTAATTGAGAAATCAACAGCTCCTCCTCCCCTAGCCACCATTCTAGGATGTAGACTATTAGCTAGATTAAGGATTTCTTGCTTATTCGCCAATAAATCGTTGCGAGCTTTGTCTAGATTTATAATATGAATCACTTGTATTTGACCAATAAGAATTGGATCAGTGCAGCGAGTAGTAAAACCATTTTTGGTTCTTGCTATTTTTGCTGCTGAACTTAATGCTGCAACTATTGAAGGCTCCTCAACTGCAAGTGGAACTACATAGTCTTTGTTGTTAATTAAGAAGTTAAGACCCAAACCTACAGGCAAACCCATAACGCCTATAACGTTTTCAATCATCTTATCTGCACTACTCAAATCCAACCTTTGTTGTTGGTTTTTTAAAGCAATATAGTCTTCTTCAGAGATCAAGCCTCTATCAAAAACTGCCTTCACTCGATCTTCGATCGAAAGCTCATAAAAGTTTGGAAATCTTGATTTACCCATAATTTTTACTCATTAGCTTGAAAATAATGGACTTTAGCAAGCCTTGATGCAACTAATTAGATGAAAAAAAATGTTAGTATGTAAGATTAAAGGGTTGATCAATAACAAATAAGCAATATGAGAACAAAAAAACCATGGCTAAAACACTATCCTGAAGGGACACCAAGTCTCTTGGAATTTGATCCTAGGCGAACCCTAGTTACATTACTTGATGAGTCTGAGAAGAAGTATCCCGATCATTTAGCTTTTTCAAACTTTGATGTTTCCATTGACTTCACAAAGATAGCTCAAGACTCTAGGAGTTTCGCTGCTTATTTACAAAATGTGCTCGGTCTTAAAAAGGGAGACAGGATAGCAATGATGATGCCAAATCTCTTACAGTACCCTGTGGCTATCTTTGCCGCACTAAGGGCTGGATTGATAGTAGTCAATGTCAATCCTTTGTATACACCCAGAGAGCTCAAGCATCAACTTCAAGACTCAGGGGCCAAAACTATTATTATATTCGAGAATTCAGCACATGTTCTTTCAGCTATTAATGATGATCTAGAAATGGAGCATGTGATTATTACAAAAATTGGAGATTACCTTGGGATCAAAGGTAGATTGATGAATTTTGTTGTCAAATATGTCAAGAGAATGGTGCCAAGCTATAAGCTTAAAAATACCATTCCATTTAAAGCGGCCCTGCAAAGGCCTGTTGCTGACTTTAATGAAGTTCAAATCACCCTAGATGATCTAGCTTTTCTTCAATACACAGGTGCTACCACTGGCCTTTCTAAAGGCTCTATGCTCTCTCATGGGAATGTAACGGCAAATATTGAGCAACTTAAAAGTATGCTTAACGATGTAGTAGAAGAAGGGTCTGAAATATGGATCAATGCCTTGCCGATGTACCATATATATTCTCTGGTTGTGCTGGTTTTCTCAGGTTATGATGCTGGTGGTTTAAATGTGCTGGTAACCAATCCAAGAGATACTAAGGGCTTTGTCAATGAACTCAAAAAATGGCCTTTCACTTTTTTTAATGGAGTGAATACTCTTTATGAAAGCTTATTAAATCATCCAGATATAGTGAATGTTGATTTTAGTACTATGAAGTTATCCGGAACTGGTGGCTCTGCTTGCAGGCAATCCACTGCCGAAAGATGGCAAGAGTTGACGGGTAAAGTTTTACTTGAGGGCTATGGTTTGTCTGAAACCTCACCAAGCGTTACAGTATCACCAAATTATTTAACTGAGTTTAATGGCACTGTTGGAATGCCAATTCCTAATACTGAAATTTCTATTAGAGACGATGATGACAATCAGGTTGCTTTAGGTGAACCTGGAGAGATTTGTGTTCGAGGCCCTCAAGTCATGAAAGGTTATTGGGGCAATGAAGAGGCAACATCTGAAGCGATTGATGAAGATGGTTTTTTCAAAACTGGTGATATAGGATCGCTGGATAAGAAAGGCTTTCTGAGCATCGTTGATAGAAAGAAAGACATGATTTTGGTTTCAGGTTTTAATGTTTACCCCAATGAAATTGAGAATGTTGTTAGTATGCACCCAGATGTAATTGAGACAGCATGCATTGGACTCCCTAATAAAAGAACAGGAGAGTCCGTTAAGATTTATGTGGTGAAAAGCAACCCTAGTCTGACAGAGAATGAAGTTCTCAAGTATTGCAAGGACAACCTAACGGGTTATAAAATACCAAAAGCAATTGAGTTTATATCTGAGTTGCCAAAAAGCAATGTAGGTAAAGTATTAAGAAGAGCTCTTAGAGAATAGTTTATTCATTGATTCCCAGTGTTCCTTGCTGCTCCAACTCTTTTTAAACTCTCTATTTTCAGACTCTTTTAAATTATTTTGAAGCACTTTCTTATGATCATTTATAATTGATTTATTTCCTCGAATAATTGACGAACTGCAGTTATTAATTCTTTGTTGTATGTTTTTGATATCTCTTGTCGCATCTTCCAAATTTGGACAAACTGAATCTAGGATACCTATTTTATAAGCCTCACTGGTTGTTAAGGCTTTACCATCAATTAAAGTTAAGAGTGCCTTTTGATTGCCAATAATGTCAATGAGGTCTATGGCACCTCCCCAAGCAGTGGTAATGTTTAGAGTTGAATGAACAAAACCAAAAGTTGCTCTTTCCACAGCAACCCTGTAATCGCATGCGATTGCTAATTCTGCGCCTCCACCCAAAGCATGGCCATTCATCAAAGCTAGAACAGGAACAGGATAATATCTAATTTTATCTATGGTTTTTCTTCCTATGTCTATCATGTTTTCAATCGCTGACTCCGATCGAACTTCATATAATTCTTTAATATCACCACCTGCTGCAAAACATTTATTACCTTTGCCTGTTATGACAACAGATTTGATTTCATGATTATCTTCATAGTCAGAAAGAACCTCTAGTAATTCCTCAATTAAAGCAAGACTTAAAGCATTGCTTGATTCAGGTCTATTGATTGTAATTACAAGATCAAGAGGTCCTTTTTCGACTATAAGATTCGACATAATGATTTAGAAATAAAGCCGCATGATATTTTGTGCAACACAAGCAGGGCGATCTTGATTTTCAACCTCTACACTATATTCTTCTATCAATTCTATGCTTCCCTTTACTTCTTCGGCGGAAAGCAGTGTGCAATTAGATCTAATATTACTGCCCGCAATCACAGGGCCAGTAAACCTCAATTTATTAATCCCATAGTTGATAATATTTTTTGTATTGGGATATGGAGGGTTTTCAGGGTCCACCAAACCTCTTAATTTAGGATAGAGTGCCAGAGTAAAATATCCATGCGCAATGGTAGCTTTAAAGGGCGATTCCTTACTGGCTCTTTCTGGATCTATATGTATCCATTGATGATCTTGCGTAGCGTCAGCAAAAGCGTTAATCATTTCTTGTGATATATGCATCCATTCGCTTTGGTGAATCAATTTTCCTATTTTTGATTGTAAATCTTCTAATACTTTTTCCATGCCCATAATGACTCCATATTTATTTATGAAAACCAAATCCTAACAAATTAAGAATAGTTATATATAGAAGATATTGATTTTTTTGATATTTTAAGTTGTTATGTTTTTGATGTTATAATTAATCCGGTTCTGTTGAGCTGGCCTAGGATGAGGAAAATGTCAGCATTTAAAAGTTATTTTTTAGTACTATTTTTATTACTTAGTGGTTGTGCTACTCAGCAAATGAGTGGCAGTAGCCAGGGTAAACAATCGCCTAGTAGTTCAGGAGGAATGCCTTCATCATCTAGTTCAGGAGGAATGCCTTCATCATCTAGTTCAGGAGGAATGCCTTCATCATCAGAAAGCACTAATCAAGAAGGGCAAAATGGGAATCAAAGCAATAAAGATGAAAATACTATGCCAACTCAAGCTGGAATCTCAGGCCAACAGACAGGACAGTCAGCCTCAAGTATATTTAATGAATCTTTAGGAGATTTTGACAAGGAAATGGCTGGCGAAAGGGATATTATTGCTGCATCCAATCAAGGAAATTCAAGCATGACTGCTCAAGAGATAGCTGATATGGAATCAATCATGGGAGCAGATCTAGATGGGCCAATTGATATTTCTGGAGATTTTGGAAATGATGAAAGCGAAGGCAATAATGATAGTGAAGAAGAATTTACTGGTGAGATGTCTGAGGAAGAAATTTCTAGATTACCCAGTTGTGTTGATAAAGATGGTTCAGGAGAGGATAAGATTGCTAGACAACTTCGAGTGTTTGCAATTAAAGAAGATGATCCAAATATACGAAATGAAATATGGAAGCAGTACTTGAAGCATATGGGCATAGGACAGTCACAAATAGAAGAGTGTTTAAGTAAGTGAGTATAAAAAATATAATAACTCCCACTTTTTTTATTTGCTTGATTCTTCCACTATTGAGTTTCAGCGAGACAATTAAATATGACAAAGTTAAACTCAAACGTGCTGAAATAGAGCTTATTGAAGATCGTTTGCTTGATGTTGGTATTTTTATTTTTGATCCAAATATTCCAGAAGATATTGAGGATAACCCTCTAGTATTTCCAGAAATAAGAAAGGCTGAAGCGAGATATATCCCTTATCACTTGAAGAATACTCTAGAAGAATCTGGTTTTTGGGGAGGTGTTTGGGTCTTGCCTGATAATACTAAGGCTATGGATCTTAATGTTTCTGGACGAATTATAAAATCAAATGGCTATGATGTTTCCATAAAAATTGGCGTATGGGATATCTCAGGAAAGCAATGGCTTGATAAAGCTTATAAAGCAAGAGTGGGTCAAAGTTCTTATAGTAAACGACGTGATTTAACGCAAGATCCGTACCAAAGTTTATTCAATGAGATAGCAAATGATTTGCAAAAAATAAAGAGTATTTATTTATCTAAGGAATTAAAGCGAATAAGTGAGATTGGTGATTTAAGGTTTGCTTCTGACTTAATTCCTAGTGTTTTCAATGATTACTTGGTTCAGGACAATAAGACAAATATTTATAAAATCTCTCGCTTACCTGCTGATGATGATCCAATTATGCAAAGAATTGGCGATGTTAAAGAAAGGGAGCTTTTACTACTTGATACGCTTAATGAATATTACGCACAGTTGTATAGGGAAATCTCGGTTCCTTATGAAGAATGGAGAAAGTCCAATCGTCAGAATGCAATCAATTATGAAGAATTAAAACGATCTGCTAGAAAAAGGCAAATACTTGGAGCTGTTGCTATTTTGGGCGGCATTATGGTTGATGGTGACAGCAACGCCAGTGGTTATGCTCAGCAGGGTCTTATGATTGGTGGAATTCAGGCTGTTCAAAGTGGTTTTGCTAAGTCATCTGAAGCAAAAATATACAAGGAATCCATGAAAGAAGGTGGAGATTCTTTTGATTCAGAAGCTGAAGGTTTACTTATTGAGGTTGAAGGGCAAACATTGAGGCTAACAGGGAATGCACAAGAGATGTTTTTGGAATGGAAGCGATTACTCAAACAAATTTATACTGAAGAGACTGGAATAAATCTCAAAGAAGATTCTGCACAATAATTCTTACTTATGAATATTAAGAAAACTGATGATTCAGTGACAAAATCAGACCACGAAGTTAGTTCATCATTGGATGATGATAAAACAATTTATCAGGAAAAATTAGATCGAGAGAATCAAAAAAGATTTAATCCTAAGTTGGCTTTTTTTCTTAGTGGATTGTTATTACTTTTTCTAATAATTGTCTTTTTCATATTACCTTCTACGGTTACTCAATATAGAGAAGAGAGTAATGATTCATCTGTGCAGAAAGATTTCACAATTGTAAAAAATAATGAATCTTCTGACTTAGCTCAAAAACCTATTGCACAAGCTCTTTTATCTGAATTATTAGCTAGATTGGAGGATTTGAAAGTCAATGGTGTCTTATTTTGGGGAGGAGAAGATTGGAGTGATGCACTTATTTATCAAGCAGAGGGCGACTCTGCCTATACCTTGCGTCAATTTAATACTGCCGTTCTAAAGTATCGTGAATCAATGCAGATTTTGATAGATCTTGAACTCAGCATACCTCAAAGATTATCTTTGGCCCTCAGAGAAGCAGGAGACGCATTAATGCAAGGCAATCAAGAGTTGGCCATTGAACAATATGAGATAGCTCTTGCAATCGATGGAATCAATCAGGAGGCAAAAGTAGGGTATGAGAGAGCTTTAAAAGTTGATAGGGTTATTGAATCTATGGTTGAGGCAGATGTTTTTAGTAATAGTGGTGAATGGGAAAAGGCAATTATGTCATATGAGAATGCATTAATAATTGATCCAGAATGGATTAATGCAATCAAAGGGTTGGAGACCTCAAAACAAAAACTTGATGAAGAACTTTTTCAAAAAAGTTTATCAAGAGGTTATCAGCTATTGTCAGAAGAGAAATTTGAAGAAACAAAAATAGAATTCGATCAAGCATTTAAAATCAATCCTAATTCTAGGGATGCCCTTCAAGCCATTGAAGAATTGGAATTGAGAGCCAGAATGTCCAAGATTGAATCGATACAATTTGAAGCATTGATAGCTGAAGTAAATGAACAATGGGTTTTAGCAAAAAAACATTATCAAACAATATTAAAGCTTGATGCCAATATTAAAGATGCTTCTGAGAGTTTAAACACTGTGAGTCAAAGAATTTCTCTTGCCAGTGATTTAATCTTTTTTACAGCCAATGCTGACAATCTAAGCGATGATGATCTTTTAAAGAAAGCTAAAAAAATATTGAAACAAGCGAATGCTATTAAGAAAAAAGGTCCTGTATTATTAAGGCAAATAGAAAATCTAGCTAATGTTATTAGTATTGCAAGCATTCCTATGAATATTTCGATCCTTTCCGATGAAATGACAAATATCACTTTATATAAAGTAGGACAACTTGGTGTATTTAGAAATAAAGAAATGACTTTAAGACCAGGAGTTTATAAGGCAGTTGGAACAAGAAATGGATTTAGAGATGTGAGCTTGAGATTTAAAGTTCTTCCAGATCAGATTGATCAAAGTTTTAGGATTGAATGTAAGGAAAGAGTATGACAACTATTGTTATACAAGAAGGTAATCAAACTAGGAAAATTAGTTCTGATGATTTTCCTATTAAAATAGGGACAGATTTAAATTCTGATATTTTGATTGTTGGTTCACTTTCATTGGGTATAGCCTTGATCATTGATTTGATAGATGAGCGCTTGGTCTTGCAAAAGATTAACCCAAGTGTCGATACCACAGTTAATGATAATGAGTTTTCTGGAAATTATTGGATCAAAGATGGTGACGAGTTGATTGTGTCTAATAAGCGAGTCCAGTTTAAAATATCTGCCAATCAAATAGAGCTTAATATTGAGAATGTTTCTTTAGAGGAGCAACCAACGCAGTTTCAAAAACGCCAAAGTGAGAGTATTTTTCAAAATAAAACTATTCAAAGAATTGCTATAGGGCTCGTATTTTTAGTTGGTTACTTTTTATTTTATTTATTTACCTCTAAAGCTGTCGAAATAAATACCATACCAGCTGATGCTAAGGTTTCAGTCTCTGGGGGTTTTTTCCCTCATTTAAAAATTAGTGGACGATTTTTATTAAGACCCGGTGAATATAGAGCTGATTACTCTAGATCAGGTTATTTTTCTAATAGCTTGGATATTGAAATCAATGAAGAATCCTCACAGGTTATTGATATCAAATTAAAAAAAACACCAGGTATTGTTAGATTTATAACCCGGCCTGATGTTGTTTATGAACTGTATCTAGAGGGAAAATTTTCACCATTTATTTGTGAAGATATGGAAATGTATCAAGAGGAATGTAGAAAGAGAGGGTTTTCTTTTGGAGGTCCTTTAGAACCTGGAACAAGAGATGTTGAGTTGCGATTTGAAAAGTATTTTCCCATTAAGGAGCAATTGAAAATCAATGGGATGGGTGAAGAACAAGAATTTATTTTTGATCTTAAGCCCGCTTGGGCTGATGTTGAGATAGATACTAAACCAAGTGAGGCTGAAATTTTTATTGATGGTAAAAATATAGGATTGACCCCCTTGGACCTTGATATCATGGAAGGGCAACATACTCTTGAAATTAAGAAAAATGGTTTTAAGAATTTTACGACCGAGATAGCTGTGAAAGCTAAAGAAAATATTGTCTTAGAATTATTTAACTTGAGTCTCTTAGATAGCAAGATTAATATTATTTCCAATCCCAAAGAAGCTTCTGTAAATATAAATTCTATTTATCGTGGTCTAACTCCACTTGAACTTGAGTTGGAGCCTTTGGTTTCTCATACTATCAGTCTTGCAAAACCAGGATTTAAGTCTATTAGTGAGAATATAGTTCTCAAAACTCAAGAAGAAATCCTAAATGAAAGAAACGTTGCATATGTTGAATTTGAAAGAGAGTTAAAGCCAATATATGGGAGTATTAGCTTTCTTGGGACGCCAGGAGCAGGTTTGATTCTAGAGGGTGAACAAATTGGAGTGGTCCCAATCAATCTTGATTTATTGTCTAAAAAACAATTATTACTGATTAAAAAAGAGGGATATGTAACTGAAGAGTTGATGATTAATCCAACATCAGGCTATGAGCAAACCATAGAAATAAACCTTATGACACCAGAGGAAGCTGCATTGGCAGCTTTGCCAAATAAAATACAAACATCTCAGGGTTTAGAAATGAGATTGATTTATCCTGGAAATGAATTTGTTATGGGTGCGCCTAGAAGAGATCAGGGAAGAAAAACAAATGAAACTGAAAGGCTAGTTAAAATCACTCGTCCTTTTTATGTTGGTATAACAGAGACATCAAATAAAGAATTTAGAGAGTTTGAACCCAAGCATACTTCCGGTGCAGAAGTTTTTAGAGAGTTATCCAATAATATGCACCCTACGGTTATGGTTAGTTGGCAACAAGCAGTTGCATATTGCAATTGGTTGAGTACTCAAGAGTCTTTGGAACCAGCATATAAAGTCAATAAGGGTAAATATGAGTTAACGCGACCAGTAAGCAACGGATACCGACTTCTGACTGAAGCAGAATGGGAGTGGCTATCTAGGTTTAATGGAGGTGGTGGGGAGCAAAAATACCCATGGGGAGATAGCATGCCAGTTATGGAAGATTCTGGTAACTATGCTGATGAATCGGCTGAAGTGTTTATGTCTAATACCTTAGGAAAATATTGGGATGGCTATCCCGTAACCTCACCAACTGGAAAGTTTAAAGCAAATTCATTGGGAGTTTTTGATTTAGGAGGCAATGTTGCAGAGTGGGTTAATGATTATTATTCAGTTTATCCTCGAGATCTTAAAAATATAGAATCTGATCCTTTGGGACCGTTAGAAGGCAGCAGCAGAATGATTAAGGGTTCTAGTTGGAGACATTCCAGTATCAGTGCTCTGAGATACTCATTTCGAGATCATGCTGTTACATCAAGATTGGATGTTGGATTTAGAATTGCCCGCTATAGTGATAAGATAGAGTAGTGAAGATAACTAAAATAAAATATATTTTTAAAAGCAGCGCTATTTTTTTATTTGTATTTATTTCATTATCCTCATTAGTTATTGCTGATGATGAAAATAATAATTTAGATAATCAGGATAGAGTAATGCAAGAAGAATTAGACCGATTGAAAGAGGTGTATGAAAAAGAGAAGCTCGAAGAGGAGACCGCTGAGGAAAATAAAGTCAATGCGGGTCAAGGAATGATATTTTATTCCGATACCTAAAAAATTATTATGAATAACAACAATTTATCGAAAGAGTTTTTGTATCAAGGCTTTGCCTTAATCCTTTCTATAATTATAGTGCATGCTTTTTATGTGTCTTTAGTTAGACCTGAAGCTGTTGAGATCATAAAAGAGCAACAAGCCATGATTGCCCAGGATAGTAATTATGTACCTGAGCGTTCTTTCTTTGTGATCATTCGAGATTTTGAGCAAGAGGCTTGTTTTATATTAATGCTATGGGCATTGGCAATTATGACTCTGAAAGCTCAAACAGCACTTAATGAAAGAAAGCTTTTAAAGAATGATCTGATTCCTTTACAAAGAGGCCAGACTATAAAACCTGAAAATACTGATATGTATTTGAGACAATTTGAGAATTTAGATGAATCCCAACAAGAACTCTTATTACCTAGAGTCTTAAGCAATGGTTTGAAACGATTTGCTACTACCAAAAATATACAGGATGTTTCAACGTCCACACACATAATGATTGAAAGTGAAGCGGACCGACTTGAGTCTGAATTATCAATGATTCGTTACATAGCATGGGCTATACCTTCTATTGGCTTTATCGGAACTGTTAGAGGCATAGGCGCTGCTTTATCCCTTGCACATCAAGCAGTTGATGGAGATATTAGTGGCGTTACTCAAAATCTAGGCATAGCCTTTAATTCAACTTTTATTGCATTACTCATTAGCATAGTAATTATGTTTATGGTGCATCAGTTACAGCTGCTCCAGGAACGACAAATATTTGAAACAGAGACCTATGCAGATCAAAATCTGATTACCCATCTTAAGGGTGAATAATTAAAAACTTTTATGGCAAGAAGGCAATTTAATGTTTTCAATTTGTCTTTTCTTGATGTAATGGCATGTGGTTTTGGAGCCATTATTCTTTTTTTTATGATTATTAACTCACAAGTTAAATCTAGGAGTAATAAAGCATCTGTAGTCTTGCAAAGCCAGACTGAATTCTTAGAAGAAGAAATTACCGATGGCCAGAAGCGTATGGTCAATATGAAAAATGAAATTAATAAAATAGATGAAGATAATTCTATTATCCAAGGCAGTATAGATGAGTTACTCAAGATTATTGAGGAGCTATCTGCAGAAATATCTCTATTTGCAAACATATCACTTGCTTCTCAAGACAGTGTTGAAAAGCTAAAATCTGATATTAAGATTCTAGAAAAAGCCAATGAAAGGTTGTCATCAGAGGCAGAAAAGAAATCACTACTCAGTGGAGATTCACCATTTGATCGAGGCGGTGAAGGACAACGACAGTATATTTCTGGATGCAAAGTCTCTGGTCAGCGAGTTTTGTTCTTGATTGATGCATCCACCAGTATGCTTGCTAACTCTTATGCCAATGCTTTACTTTTTTCAGTTTATCCTGATGAAGAGAAGATAAGAGCTCCAAAATGGAGTCAGGTGATCAAAGGAGTTGAATGGATGGCGACACGATTGAAGGGTGAATTTCAGATTTATACATTTAATGAATCGGCTCAATCTGTTTTAGAAGAGAGTGATGGAAAATGGATACAAGCTGATAGTAAAAATATAGTTTCAGCCATTGATAAGTTAGCAGCAACAGCCCCCCGTGGTGGCAACAGTCTATACAATGCTTTTGAAGCCATAAATGCTTTCAGTAAAAAACCAGACAATATATTTTTGTTTACAGATGGTTTACCTACATTGGGTTCAAGAATACCTAATTCGCCGGTAAAAGTTTATCCTAGAGATCGGCAGAAGTATTTTAATAGAGCACTCGAAGTATCACCATCAATTCCCATGAATGTCTTTTTATTTCCATTGGATGGAGACCCAACAGCAGCAGCAAGTTTTATTAACTTAGCCGGGTTGAAGAAAGGATGTTTTGTTGCACCCTCCAAAGATTGGCCATCGTCATGAGGAAAAAAAGGGACATGGAAACATTCAATCTATCCTTCTTGGATGTCGTCTGCTGTGGCTTTGGAGCTGTTATTCTATTGCTTGTAATTACAAAAATTTACGAACCTATTACCATACAAAAAAGCCAAAAAGACCTAAAGGCATTGGTTTCTAAATTAGAACAAGAATTAGAAATCATAAGAGGCGATTCAACAGTGTTGAATCAAAGGTTGTCATCATCAACCACTCAACTTGCTATCAATAAAGAAAAAAAGAATAAATTATCTGGAGATTTATCCGATATAGAGGGTCAATATGATACGACAAAAGCATTTGCACAAATCCAATCGGGTGAGAAAAATGCCTTATTCATGATTAAGCAATCATTAACCGAGATTATGAAAAAACTCCAGATAAATCAATCTGATACAGAGGGTAGAGCTGTAGGAATCCCAGTTGATAGTGAATACGTTATCTTTGTTATAGACAATTCTGGAAGTATGCAAAATAATGTTTGGGGTAAATTAAAAAGTAGCATGGCTGATATATTAGCTGCTTACCCAAAGGAAAAACTGAAGGGAATACAAGTTATTAATTGTAATGCCAGCTACCTATACCCTTCTTTTAAGGCTGGCTGGATACCTGATACACCAACCAATAGAAATGAAATCTTAAGAAGATTAAATAACTGGAATGCGATTTGTGATTCAGATCCAACAAGAGGAGTTACCGAAGCGATTACACGATATACAGATAATAAAAAAAGAATTGCCATTTGGATAATGGGTGATGATTTAGCCAATAACTTATACGATGATCCTGTAGAGGCAATACGAAGAGTGGCATTAAAATTTAATAAAATTGATGATAATGGGGTACCTTTTATAAGAATACATGGGATGGCTTTTCCTAATAATGCGACATTCTATCCAGTTGAATTCCAAAATATGTTAAGAGTTCTTGCAAGTGAGAATTATGGCGCTGTTGTTGTAGAATCGTATTAATAACTTTTAAAAGAAAGAGTGTCTATTATCCTATGAGAATGTCTTATGAACAAATAGAGTTTTGGTTGTTGGCTAATCCAGAATTTTCTGCTTTTGCCATGTTTGTAGTAGCTTTTTCTGAGTCTTTTATAATTTTAGGAACTTTTTGGCCAAGCATATTATTGTTACTTTTGGCAATAACGCTTAACGAGGCTGACGTGGAATTACTTACAATTTGTTTAGCTGCAGGAGTGGGTTCTTTTTTAGGCGATTTTTTAAGTTTTTATTTGGGATCCTTTTTTGGTCCTAAATTAAAACAAAAGAAATTCTTACAAAATAGGAAGGATCAAATAAAAAAAGGAGAGGTATTTTTTGATCGCTATGGATGGGGAGGAATCATAATTGGCAGACTCACACCAGCTATTAGACCTTTCATACCTTTTATTGCTGGTTTGGCAAAGATGCCTTCTAAAACTTTTATCATCAGTTCTATTTGTGCATGTTTTATTTGGGGTTTGACACTAGCAATTTTAATCATAGGAATAGATAATATTTTAATGCTTTTTAAGTGAAGGAGAATGAAATGTCAGCTGATGATCTAGAAAAGAAACATTGCACTCCATGCGAAGGAGGTGTTCAGCCATTGGATATGACTGCTGCTAAGCAGATTGGAGAAGCCATAGATTCAAGTTGGGTTATATCCCATGATGCCAAAGAGATTGTTAGAGAATTTAAATTTTCAAACTATACCAAGACTATTTCTTTTGTTAATGCAGTAGCTTGGGTTGCTGATACAGAAGATCATCATCCAGAAATGGAAGTACACTATGGATCTTGTAAAGTGACTTATTCAACACATTCAATTGGTGGTTTATCTGAAAACGATTTTATCTGTGCCAAGAAGATTGATAATATTATTTCTTAGACATCTTCATAAAACTCATGCGAGTGATTAGGAAGTAGATAGGGTATAACTTTCATATGATGTTCTTTGCTCAAAGTTCTTCCAAAGTTAACTCGATCTTGAATGGATTCCCACTCTTCAATCATAACGAAATGTTGACCATGATCATGGTCTTCTTCCCCACCAGCTGCAAGTTCTTCTTCAGAATAGGTGGCCTTTACTGCTGCGGCCATAGCACCATTTTTTGCTCTAAAAATTTTTCTACTAATGAAACCAGGTGCTGATTCATATTTTGATTGCAGGCCTTTATAATACTCACCAACTTCATCAGCATAATCTTCCTTGGCATAAATAGTCACTATGTAATTTTCCATTTGCTTCCACCTATTAATTGATTGACACTAAATTCTAAATTAGTTTTAAATAAAGTAAACACTAAAATCAAATCCAATGATTAAAATTGAAAACATCTACAACGCGAGCAATATTCTAAAGGGTATTGCTAGAGAAACTCCTATTTTGTCCTCAAAAAAACTAAATGATTTAGTTAACGGGAATATTTATTTAAAAGCTGAAAACGAACAATATTCAGGTTCTTTTAAGTTAAGAGGAGCTTATTATTGCATGCATCAAATGTTAAAAACTCATGCTTACACAAATGTGGTTGCTTGCTCTTCAGGTAATCATGCTCAAGGTGTGGCACTTGCAGCATCTCAGCTTGGTCTAAAAGCTACAATTGTTATACCCAATGATGCACCTAAAATAAAAATTAAAAGAACTCAAGATTTAGGAGCTGAGATTATATTTTATGATCGTTACAATGAAAGCAGAGAGTCAATTGCAGAGGATTATGCTAAAAAGAAGAATGCTTTTATCATTCCCCCTTATGACAACTTTGATGTCATAACGGGACAAGGAACTGTGGCTTTGGAAGCTATTCAGCAACTCTCTTTAATTGAAGAGACTATTGATAATTTTATATGCCCAATTGGTGGTGGGGGTTTAATAGCTGGATGCAGCATTGCTTTATCTGAGTGTTTAAATCACGTCAATATTTTTGGCGTTGAACCAGAATTCTTAAATGATACACAGCAATCTTTGCAAGCTGGTAAGCGAATTAAGATTGACATTAATCAATCCAGCTTATGCGATGCATTAATGGCTCCAATACCTGGAGAATTAACGTTTTCTATCAATCAAAATAACCTCAAAAATATTTTTACAGTGAGTGATGATGAAGTAATAGATGCAATTCAGTTTGCCTATAATCAATGGAATATAATTATAGAGCCTGGCGGTGCCGTTGGTTTGGCATTAATACTTTCTGGTCGTTTTGTAACCCCTATGGAAAATACACTCATAATTTTAAGCGGGGGAAATATAGATCCAGTAGAACATCAAAATCTCATTAAATAAGTATTGATGCGATAGCTTTTTACAAGTAATCTTACACTCTCAAACACTTAAGAAATGGACTATATTATGACCAATCAAGATCTACAGGGTAGAACAATACAAGCGAGAAATCCAAGGACGGGCGAGATGGATTATTCTTTTGAAGTCACTAAAAATAATGAGATAGAAGAGATTGTCAGTGATTTACGGTCATCACAAAAAGCATGGTCTGAAAAGACCATTGACCAAAGAGCAGAAACTTTGAATGATTGGGCTAAAGCCGTTTCGTCGAATGAAGCTTTGCTGGAAGCCTTGGTCCAAGATACGGGAAGATATTTTATTGCTACTGCTGAGATTGCCAGATTAACAACAATGATTGGGGACTGGTTAACAATTGGGCATGAAATATTCAAGGATCAACCAGGCATTCAATCTTCAGCTCCAACTGTTACTTATCAGCATCAATACAAACCCTTTGAAGTTGTTGGAATTATCGGGCCTTGGAATTTTCCATTTTTAATTACACTGATAGATCTCATACCTGCCTTGATGGCAGGCTCTGCTGTAGTTGTAAAGCCGAGTGAAATTACCCCACGTTTTATCCGACCACTTCAGGAAACCCTAAAACAAGTTCCTGAATTAAATGGTGTGTGCCGATTTATACAAGGCGATGGAGAGACTGGTCAAGCTTTAATCAATAATGTAGATGCCCTCTGTTTTACTGGCAGTGTTAAAACAGGAAAATTAGTTTACAAAAGTGGTGCAGAGAACTTCATTCCTATTTATGCAGAATTGGGGGGTAAAGACCCAGTTATTATCACGGAAAACGCTGATCCTAAAGAAAGTGCAAAAATTGTACTTAGAGCTTCAGTTCAGGCTACTGGCCAAGCTTGCCAATCCATTGAAAGAGTCTATGTGCATGAATCAATAGCAGATAATTTTAAAACAGAGTTAGTTCAATTAGCGAAAGCCGTTACTCTTAATTATCCAAATATTAGAGAAGGGCATATAGGACCACTGATTTTTGATAAACAAGCCGATATTATTGAATCTCATATTAATGATGCTAAAGAAAAAGGAGCTGAAATCTTATCTGGTGGTTCAATAGAGAATCATGGCGGCGGTAAGTGGGTTCTTCCAACGGTGATTGGCAATGTAGATCATTCAATGTTAGTAATGATGGAAGAAACTTTTGGCCCTGTGATTCCAGTCATGACTTACAGTGATATAAATGAGGCTATTCGATTAGCCAATGATACTAAATATGGTTTATCTGCAGCTGTCTTGGCTGGAGATAACCAAGAAGCTGAGGCCATCGCACAACATATTGATGCTGGTGCTGTTAGTATCCAAGATTGTGGTATTACCACTTATGTTTTTGATGGCGAAAAGAACTGGTTCAAAGAATCAGGAATTGGAGCTTCCAGAATGGGAGAGATGGGGATGTTAAGGTTTTTTAGAAAAAAAGTTCTCTACACTCAGTCTGCCTCAGAAAACTATGGCATTGATGCTATGGGGGAAAGGTAAATTAAGTAGATTTTTCTATGGAATTGGCGGAGTGGATGCGAAACTAGAACATTGCACTAGGATCAACTTCATCAATCTCTGGATCTTCGTTTCTGCCCTGAATAAATTCACCAGTGACCATTTGATCATAGGACATGCCTGGCCCAACCATAGGATAGACCATTGCATCAGGGTCTATTATGACTTCAAGAAAAGCCGCCTTTTCAAATTCAATAAAGTTCTTGATTGTTTCTAGTAATTTATCTTTATCGGTTAAGCGTTCTGCATACTCAAAACCATCCGCTTTAGCTGCCATCACAAAATCTTTTTTAAGCAATGTTTTATCGCTGCCTGAAAATCTTCCATTGTAAAAAAGCTTCTGCCATTGTTTTACCATTCCATCTCCTGAGTTATTAAGTAATAAAACTTTAATGGGTAATTCATAGCTTGTAATGGTTTCCATTTCACCAAGATTCATTCTGATGCTTCCATCACCATCTACATTAATGACCAATGCATTAGGCTCAGCAAATTGTGCTCCAATTGAAGCAGGCAGTCCAAATCCCATGGTGCCCATGCTTCCTGAGGTTAACCATTGTCTTGGTTTGGAAAAGTCAAAATACTGTGCAGCCCACATTTGATGTTGGCCAACGCCTGTCGATACAATTGCATTGCCTTTTGTTAGTTTATTAATCTCATCCAATACGTTTTCTGGTTGGATTAATTCTGAGTCCATGTTGTATTTCATTCCATGTTTTTCTTTAAGCAATTGAGTTTCTTCGTTCCAATTTGAAAAATCAGGTTTAATCTTATTATTATTTGCATAAGCAGTGAGTTCAGATAAAGCTTCTTTTAACAGTCCTACATGTGACCAATTGACTTTTTTAACTTTATTAATTTCTGAGGGATCAATATCAAAATGTGCAACAGCTTTAGCTCTAGGCGCAAATCTTTCCGGAAGTGCAGCCACTCTGTCATCAAACCTTGAGCCAAATGCAATCACAAAATCACAGTCTTCAACAGCATAATTAGCAAATGCAGTTCCATGCATTCCAAGCATACGCATTGAGAGGTCTGATTGAGTATCACAAGCACCAATTCCCATTAATGTTGTGACAACTGGTATCTGAAATTCATTTGAAAATTGTCTTAATTCTCCACAGGCATCTCCAGCAATGGTTCCACCTCCAGCATAAAATAGGGGACGTTTTGAATTTTCCAAAAGATCAAAGAATCTTTTGCAATCATCCTGACTTAAGGTGTTTTGCTCTATAGCTATCAATCGTTCTCTGTACGAGGAGATGTTTAATTTTTTGTTGGCATCAGGTTGAATTATTGCAGTTTGTATATCTTTTGGAACATCCACTACTACTGGACCTGGTCTTCCTGAAGTTGCAATTTCAAAAGCAGCCCTCATGGTGGCTTCCAGCTTTTCTTCATCGGTTACTAAGAAAACATGTTTTGCCACTGATCCCATGACACTGGTTATTGGAGCTTCTTGAAAAGCATCCGTTCCAATTGAACTTCTGCCTACCTGTCCGCAAATGACAATCATTGGTATTGAGTCAGCCATGGCATCTCTAACAGGCGTTACAGTATTAGTTGCACCTGGTCCGGAAGTAACCAGTACTATCCCAGGCTTACCTGTTGCTCTTGCATAACCAGAAGCCATGAATCCAGCACCTTGCTCATTTGCAGGAACAATTAAAGGCATGGCATTGGTTTTATTTATTTCGTTATATTGAAAAACAGCATCGTACGTGGGAAGTATAGCTCCACCACTGTATCCAAAAATAGTATCCACTCCATGTTCTGCTAGAACATGAACTATAATTTCTGACCCAGTTATGCTTTTATCTGTGACCATATTTTCATTCTATTTTATAAAAAAATACTATGCTATTTATTTAGAGCCAAACACCATACTATAAAGAAGAGTTAAAAGTAATAATCATTGCCTTGCTTCAATTATTAATAGAAGCATGTACAATCGATTTTTTAAGAATAAAATATAATTATTATGAAGCATACGATAGCGATTCTTTTGCAAAATGAATCTGGGGCTCTATCCAGAGTTGCCTCTATGTTTTCTACTAGGGGATACAATATTGACTCATTGAGTGTTGCACCCACTCAAGATCCTATGATTTCAAGACTAACATTAGTAACCGAGGGTTCTGATGAAGTCATTGAACAGATTACTAAGCAGCTCTATAAGTTAATTGATGTTGTTGATGTTTTTGATATCACACTTCATGATCATATCGAAAGAGAGATGATGCTAATAAAAATTGAACCCTTCACTCACAGTACTGAAGAACTGAATGAAATCATCAGTAACTATTCAGCCACCATCATTAATAAAAAAGATGAGTTAATGATTATTGAAGTAATGGCTGACAGTGACGTCAATAATAATTTTCTAACTGATATCACTGATGTTAGCAAAGTTATAGCCATTGCAAGAAGTGGCCCTCTTGCCTTGGCCAAAGGGATTTCTAAAACTAGTCTCTAACGACAAACGATCCTTTCATAATCATATAATGACCTGGGAAGGAACAAAAGAACGTATAGTCTCCACCCGCAGTCAATAAATCACCAGAGAATGTCACTGACGTTTCAGCACCACCACCAATCACCGCAGAAGCCGCAATCACACGAGCATCATTAACGGGCACGTAGTTATTACCCAGTCCAGCCCCACCACCAGCAGTGGCTACAGGCATAAAGTCTGCTGTATTGGTTAAGACCCAGTTGTGTCCCATGACATTGGCTGGCATCGCACCAGTGTGTTTAAGGGTGACTGTAATGTCACTGCAACTGGAACTCACCACCATTTCTTTAAGATTAAACTGCAACATATCATTGCCTTCAATGACTTGATTGCATGAATCGGCTGCGACGAAAT
>ERZ1049444.1138-NODE-1138-length-20866-cov-5.185911_pt1 | contig 20866 bp, 22 predicted proteins | sample MGYA00383101_ERZ1049444 | MGnify/ENA primary metagenome ERZ1049444 (study PRJEB29581, sample SAMEA5548371) | metagenome | biome: marine; feature: coastal; material: water | depth 50 m | study: Short-term variability in the microbial, nano- and picoplankton...
TCTTCATTATCATCAACATCGAAAGTTAAAAAATTCTTAAGCTCTAGTAAAAAATTATTATCAGTTGATTTTAATCTCTTAATATCCACGATCTATTTTGAAACTGCATTTGAAAATTTATCAATCATCGGTTGAAGAATTTCTCGATTTATTTTTAAAGAAGCTTTATTTACAATTAGCCTAGAACTAATTTTTCCAATTTCTTCAACGGGTAAAAGTTGATTAGCTTCCAAAGTTTTCCCAGAACTTACTAAATCTACAATTACATCTGATAAATCTACAATAGGGGCTAATTCCATTGATCCATATAATTTAATTAAATCTATGTGTAAACCTTTCTTTGCAAAATGATTTCTTGCTGCATCAACATATTTAGTAGCAACTCTTAAACGCATTCCTTTTTTTACATTTTCTTTATAATTAAAGGTTTTCTTACAAGCAACCATCATTTTACATTTAGCAATATTTAAATCTAAAGGTTGATAAAGGCCAACACCTTTATATTCATCTAAAATATCTTTCCCAGCTATTCCCATATCCGCACCACCCCATTCAACATAGGTGGGAACATCTGAAGCCCTAACGATAATAAGCTGAACTTCTTTATTGTTTGTTTTTAATAATAATTTTCTAGAAATCTCCGGATCTTCTTCACAAGAAATTCCAGCCGCATTAAGAATTGGCATAGTCTCAGAAAAAATTCTACCTTTTGATAAAGCAATTGTAATCATCCTAATTAACCCTCTCTATATTAGCTCCAATTTGGTTAAATTTTTTCTCTAAATTTTCATAACCTCTATCTAAATGATAAATTCTATCAATCACAGTTTCACCTTTAGCAGATAGAGCTGCAAGAACCAAAGAAGCTGATGCCCTTAAATCTGTTGCCATGACATTAGCGCCTTGTAGCATTTTACCACCACTTATTAATGCTGTATTTTGATTAATTTTAATATCGGCTCCCATCCTAATTAACTCTTGAACATGCATAAACCTATTTTCAAAAATAGTTTCTTTTATTTCACTTTTTCCATCTGCAATTGTATTTAATGCCATAAATTGAGCCTGCATATCAGTTGGAAAACCTGGAAATGGGCCTGTTTCTAAACTGACTGAGTTTAATTTACCATTGCTTTTAACTGTAATAACATTACCTGAATCAATAATTTCTACGCCTGACTCTCTTAATTTATCCAGAATACTAGTCATCTTATCTGATTCAACTCCAATACAATTTAATTCTCCAGATGTCATAGCAACAGCTATCATATAAGATCCTGCTTCAATTCGATCAAAAATAATTGAATGTTCTGCCCCATTTAATTTCTCTACACCTTCAATAGTAATTATATCAGTACCCAAACCATTAATAATTGCCCCCATCTTAATTAAACAATCTCCTAAATCAATAACTTCAGGTTCTTTAGCAGAATTCTTAAGTATAGTTTTTCCTTTAGCAAGACATGCTGCCATCATTAAATTCTCAGTGCCAGTCACAGTAACTTGACTCATAGAAATTTCTGCTCCAATTAATCTATTACCAGGCAGATGCTCAGTAGATGCAACAATATCGCCAGATTCATTTTTAATTCTAGCTCCCATTGCCTCGAGGCCTTTAATGTGGATATCAACTGGCCTTGAACCTATTGCGCAACCACCCGGACGAGCAACCCTTGCATTTCCAAATCTCGTTAACAAAGGGCCTAAAACCAGAATCGATGCCCTCATAGTTTTAACTAAATTATAAGGAGCATGAAAATCTTTTATTTTTTTTGCTCTTAATGATATTAATGAATCAGTTTTTGATATTTCTACTCCTAGAGCGTACAAAAGCTTCTCAGTTGTTTTTATATCAAAAAGATCAGGTACATTTTTTAACTTTAATTCTTCTTCTGATAATAAAGAAGCAATTAGGATTGGTAATGCTGCATTTTTAGCTCCAGAGATATTAACATTGCCATATAACTCTCTTTGACCATTTATTATAAGTTTATCCAAGAATATCTCTTAAGAAATTAATTTGACAAGCTCTCCAGATTCATACATTTCTTTGATAATATCTGCTCCTCCAACAAATTCACCTTTAATATAAAGCTGGGGAATTGTTGGCCAATTTGAATAAGCTTTAATCCCTTCTCGCACATCTAGGTCTTGCAATACATCAAATGTTTCATATTTAGCTCCACTTGCATCTAATACCTGACAAGCTAAACTTGAAAATCCACATTGAGGAAACTTTGGATTTCCTTTCATAAAAAGAAGTATTTGATTGTCATCAATTAATTTCTTAATTTTTATATCTTCACTCATTCTTTAATCTCCATTAGTAAATTACTTACTTTTCCACTGTTCTGGAATAAAAGTTTTTATTGATAAAGCATGAATATCCTTATTCATCATATCGCCCAGAGTCTTATAAACTAGTTGATGTTGCTTAACCATTGATTTATCTTTAAAACTATTACTAACAATAATTGCTTCAAAGTGAGTACCATCATCTCCTTTTACTTCGATAAACTCACAATCTAAATTTTCCTTAATAACATTTTCTATTTGGCTAGCTAATAACATTTATCCCCTTAGTTTATAACCAGATTTTAACATTTTGATCGTAACAAAAGACAAAACAATAAAAAATAAGGTAACAATACCCAAGCTAAAATATGGAGAAACGTCTGATTGGCCAAAAAATCCATATCTAAAACCATCAATCATATAAAAAAATGGGTTCAATTGTGACACTTGTTGCCAAAATAAAGGCAATGAATGAATTGAGTAAAATACTCCAGATAACATTGATAAAGGCATAATTACAAAATTACCAAAAGCAGCCATCTGATCAAATCTATCAGACCAAACTCCAGCAATTATTCCAAAAGCACCCATAAGTCCTCCACCAAAAAAAGCAAATAAAAATACTATCCAAGGATAAACTATGGGTAAATCTATATAAAAAATCGCAATCAAATAAATACAAATACCAACAAACATTCCTCTTGCTATTGATGAAACAAGAAATGCAAAAAATAATTGTATATAACTTAAAGGTGTTAATAGAAGAAATACAATATTACCCATTATTTTTGATTGGATTAAGCTTGACGAACTATTAGAAAAAGAATTTTGTAAAAGTGACATCATAATTAAACCAGGAATTAAAAAGGCCATATATGGAACTCCCTCATAAACTTCAACACGGCCATCAAGAACATGAGAAAAAATTAAAAGGTATAATATTCCAGTAATCACAGGTGCTGCAACTGTTTGAAAAACTACACGCCAAAACCTTAAAAGTTCTTTTTTAAGAAGCGTCCATGTTCCTAATAATTGATCTCTTAAACTATTCATTTTAATTTTTATTTCCTGTCAACTTCAAAAATATATTTTCTAAATCTTGATCAACGGTTTCCATATCTAAAATATCTATTGATGAATTATTTAAAGCTGAGATAATTTTAGTAACATCAGTAATTTTTCTTAATTCAAAAGTATAAAAATCCCTATCAATTGAAAAATTTATTCCCTTAATAATTTTTGATAAATTAATTATTTTTTTTGAAGATAGTCTAAGTTTTAAATTTTTCGCAGCGAATTTTTTAAGAAGATTGCTCGTTGTATCTAAGGCAACTACTTTTCCAGTTCTAAGCATTGCAACTCTATTACATAGTGCTTCAGCTTCTTCAAGATAATGAGTAGTTAAAACAATTGTATGCCCTTCCTTATTTAATTCTTTAATAAAAGACCATAATCTTTGTCTTAATTCAACATCAACTCCGGCAGTTGGTTCATCTAAAACTATTACTGGTGGTCTATGAACTAAAGCTTGAGCTATCAAAGCTCTTCTTTTCATACCGCCTGATAACATTCTCATATTTGTTGATGCTTTTGAGGTTAAATCTAGGCGCTCAATAATTTCATCAACCCAAATATCATTACTCTTTCCTTTTCCAAAATACCCTGCTTGAAAACGAAGCATTTCTCTTAAATTAAAAAATGGATCGAATACTAATTCTTGAGGAACAATCCCTAAAGAATGTCTAGCATTTTGATAATCTTTAATAACATCAAAACCCATTGCAGAAATAGAACCTGCTGTTGGTTCAACTAAGCCTGCTAACATATTAATCAAAGTAGACTTCCCAGCTCCATTTGGCCCAAGCAAACCAAAAAATTCTCCTTCTTCAATAGGTAAGCTTATTCCATCAACAGCTTTTAATTGGCCATAATTTTTTTTAACATTCTTAAATACAATAGCTTTTTTCATCAAATTTTTAATTGATCTCTAATTACATTTATTATTATTGAAAATATTTATTATGAAATAAATTCTTCTACGCCGTAGAGCTTAGCTAAACTTAATAGATTAGCAGGAGTATTTTTTATTTTCACGGTTTTATTATTTTTCTTTGCTTGTCGTTTCCATTCAAATATCAAACCTAAGAGAGAAGTATCAACTTCCTTAACATTAATTAAATCAATTGAAATAGAATTTTTCCATTCGTGACTAATTGTTAATTTCATAATATTTGGAACTTGGTTTAATGTAATATCGCCAGTCATAAACCAATCATTATTTTGAAATTTAATCGGCTCCATACTTATTTTTTACTTTTATTCTTTTTTGCTAATTTATCAATTAAAACATCTATACCATTTTTTCTAATTTCAGTAGAAAATTGACTTCTATAATTAGTAACTAAACTTACGCCTTCAATAACGATATCAAAAACTAACCACTTTCCTGAATTATTAGCTAATGCATAATTCACCTTTATTGGTTGCCCCCCACTTTGAATAATTTCACTTTTAACTATTACAATCTCATCTGTATCAGAAATTTTTGTTGGTTTAAATTTAATTTCTTGATCTTTATATTTTGACAAAGCCACCGCATATGTTTTTAACAAAAGAGTTCTAAATTCACTAATAAATTCTTTTTTCTGATTATCGTCCGTCTTTCTCCAAGCTCGGCCAAGAACCAGACGTGCAATTCTTTCAAAATCAAAATTTGGTAGTATTTTATCTTCAGCTAATTGATAAATTTTTTCCTTATTACCTTTTTGTATTTCCTCATCGGCTTTAATTGCGAAGATAACATCCTCAGCAGTTTTCTTTACTAACTCATCTGGCCCTAAATCAGCTATAGAATTAAATGAGAAAAATAATAATATTAAAAAAAATAAATTAATAAAATATTTTTTCATTTAGTCCTCCTCTGATGCTTTACTATACAAAAATTGACTAATTAATTTCTCTAAAACAACCGCATCTTGAGTTTGTGTAATTCTGTCCCCTTCACCTAGATTATTCAAATCTCCACCTGCTTCCAATCCAATATATTGCTCGCCAAGAAGCCCTGCAGTATAAATATTAGCAAATGTATCTTTTGGAAATACATATCGTTTATCAATATCAATTTTAACAATTGCATGATATGCCTCTGTATCAAAAACTACTGACTTTACTCTACCCACAACAACACCTGCTCCTTTAACAGGAGCTCTTGGTTTAAGTCCCCCAATATTTTCAAAATGAGCTATAACTGAATAAGTTTCCCTTATATCATTAGAAGTTAAATTTCCAACCTTCATAGCTAGTCCAAGTAAAGAAATTACACCGATTGCTACAAAGATTCCAACCCAAGCATCAAATTTAATTTTATCCATATAAATTTCCTTATTTAAATCAGTTTAACCACTAAGCATAAAAGAGGTCAATATAAAATCAAGTCCCAATATTACTAATGATGAAGTCACTACCGTTCTAGTAGTAGCTCTACTTACACCTTCTGCAGTTGGTGGTGCATCATAACCTTCAAAAAGAGCAATTATTGTACAGGCTACACCAAAAACTAAACTTTTTATAACGCCATTAACAATATCATATCTAAAATCAACATTTGCCTGCATCTGAGACCAAAATGCACCTTCATCAACTCCAATAACAATAACAGCAACAACATATCCTCCTAATATTCCTACCATAGAAAAGATAGATGCTAATATTGGCATAGCAATCACACCAGCCCAAAACCTAGGCGCAATAATTCTCCCAACAGGATTTACAGCCATCATCTCCATTGCCGATAATTGTTCCGTTGCTTTCATTAATCCAATTTCAGCAGTAATTGCAGTTCCAGCTCTACCTGCAAAAAGAAGTGCTGTTACTACTGGCCCTAACTCTCTAACTAGAGCAAGTGCTACTAAAACACCAATAGCTTCAGATGACCCATATTTTTGCAACGTATAGTACCCTTGAAGACCTAAAACCATACCTACAAAAAAAGCAGAAACAATAATGATCACTAAAGACATCACTCCGGTAAAATAGATTTCTTTCATAGTTAATTGAAATCTTTTAAAACTTTCACCTGATGCCATAAGTATTAAAAAGAATAATCTTGTAGCTGTTCCAAGACGATGAATTCTACTAGTTATTGAATAACCAACTCTTTCAAAAAAAATTAATAATCTATTCATATATTAAATACCTACAATGCCAAATCCGAATTATAAGATGGCGCTGTAACATGAAATGGAACTGGCCCATCTTTTTCAGAATGAATAAATTGTTTTACAAATGGTAGTTTAGAAGCCATTAATTGTTTCGGGGACCCTTCAGCGGCAACAATTCCATCTGCAATAAAATAAATATAATCTGCAAAAGAAAAAGTTTCTGCGACATCATGTGTAACAATAATAGATGTTGCTCCAAGCGCATCATTTAATGTTCTAATTAGATCACAAATAACGGCCATTGAAATTGGGTCTAATCCAGCAAATGGTTCATCATACATAATGATATCAGGATCAAGTGCAATGGCTCTCGCTAATGCTACTCTTCTAGCCATTCCTCCAGATAGCTCTGTAGGCATTAACTTATAAGCACCACGAAGACCTACTGCATTTAATTTCATTAAAACAAGATCTTTTATTATATTTTCCGGAAGATCTGTATGTTCCCTCATAGGAAAAGCGACATTTTCATAAACTGAAAGATCAGTAAATAATGCTCCATGCTGAAATAACATGCCCATTTTTCGTCTTAATTTATAAATTCCCTCTAGATTTTGTTCATGAACAACCTTATCATCAACCAAAACACTTCCAGACTTAGGTTGAATTTGACCACCTATAAGTTTTAAAATAGTAGTTTTACCACTACCACTACCGCCCATAATTGCTGACACTTTTCCTCTCTGGAATTCCATATTAATTCCTTTATGGAGGAGCTCGCTTCCATAACCAAAAGTGAGGTTTTGAATATTTATTAAATTATCAGACATCAAGTTTTTCTTATTTAAATATATTTAAAATATATTTTACATTAAATCAAGAAAAGTAAACTATAGTTCGCCATATGAATGAAGGCCGGATAAAAATAAATTAACTCCAAGAAAAGCAAATGTAGTTACTGCTAATCCTACTAAAGACCACCAAGCTAATATCGACCCCCTTAATCCCTTAATTAATCTTAAATGAAGCCAAGCCGCATAATTTAACCAAACTATTAATGCCCAAGTTTCTTTTGGATCCCATGACCAATAACCTCCCCAAGCTTCAGCAGCCCATACTGCACCTAATATAGTAGCTATTGTAAAGAAAATAAATCCAATCGAAATTGACTTGTAAGTCATTTCCTCCAAAATATCCAATTTAGGTAAATAATCTACTAAAATATTTTTTTCTTTAAATAAATATGCAACTGAAATCATAGCAGCCATAGAAAATGCTCCATATCCAATAAAATTAGCAGGTACATGTATTTTCATCCAATATGATTGGAGAGCTGGAACTAAAGGTTGTATTTGATTACCCCCTTTCTCAAAGGTGTACCAGAGAATAAATCCTACAGCTGCGGTAATTATAATAAGGACAAAAGCACCCATTTTTTTAATTTTTAATTTTTCCTCATAATAAAGATAAAGTAGTGATGTAATCAAACAAAAAAGAACAAATACCTCATATAAATTACTTACTGGTATATGGCCAATATCAATACTAATTAAATAAGACTCATGCCAACGAACTAATAATCCCACAAATCCGATCATTGTCGCTACCCAAGTTATTTTAGTTGCAAGATTTCCATAAAAATCTTGTTTACTAAATAAATAGATCCAATAAATAATTAAGCTTAAGGGATATAAGGCAGTCATCCACATAATTGCAGATTGGCTTGCTAAAAAATATTTAAGAAAAAAATTAAGTTCTCCTTGTTCCAAACTGCCTTGATATAAATAAATAGAAATAAAAGAAAATAAAAAGGCACTTAAAAATAAATTTCTAAAGTTGTGCCACATTTTACCCATCCAACTAAATAAAATGGCTGATCCTATCAAAATAATTATTTCATAATGATCCATAAAATCATGGAATTTTAATATTGAAAAAATAGTTAAAAAACTTAATATTAAACTGAAATAATTTTCTAAAAATTTATCTTTTATTTTTTCTAACATTTATAACCTTATTGTAATTAACTATTTTTTTAATTTGATTTTTAAGTCTTATTGCGTTTTGATCAAAATCTATACGATCTCTATTAGTTGCTAAAGAAACTACTAATTTATTACTCCCTTCTTTTCTAAAAATCCACAAACGAATTTCTTGAATATAAATCATGCAAAATATACCAAATACTAAAAGAATTGAGCCTAAATAGATCCAAAATTTTCCTGATGATTTTGTCAATTGTAAACCGCTAGCTTGGACATGCTTAAAATCTTTTAATTCAAGATATAAAGGCACCCCATAAAAAAAACTATCGCTATATGCGGTTAATGCATTCTGAATAAAACTTGAAGAATCATTTATTGGAAAAATTATTTTATCTTTATTATTTTCTTGATATTCCTTAATAAGCTCCTGACCAACTAAATAAATAATATTTATATAGGTTTTTACAGCTTTCTCTTTATCTGATGATGATAATTTTTGAGAAATATTTAAATCCATTTCTTTAACAACTAAATTATAACCACCCTTTATAAAAGCATTAATAATACTTCGTGTCCCTAATTCAAAAGCTTTTTTTTGTTCATTTGTCTTAAACGCTGATTTTTTTATACCTCCATTGATTGCATTTTTAATTTTCTCTGGATTATTTAATAAATATTTAAGAATCATGAAACCTTCAATACTAAGATTATAATCTGCAGGAATTTTGAGATATTTAAATTCTTCTTGAGGAGAATTCCGCATCCCACTCATAAAAAAATATTTTCCTTCTATAATTATTGGTAATTGATAAGTTTGGTATTCTTTAGCTTGTCCTGATTCATTTCTAACTTTATATAAAAAATTTGGTCCTACATTCGTTGGTTTAGGTTTTTGTTTTTCATTTTGAATAACTTCTAAGATATTAAATTTCCTAAAATCACTAAATTCAAAAATTAATTTTTGATGTTCAAAAATTAATTCATTATTCTTAAAAATTTCAGAATTCATTTTGAATGATGGTGTCAAAGAATTTAAATTCCAAACTTTTAAATCTAATTGCGAACCTCCATCTTCAAAAGCAGCTTGGTAAATAGTTACTCCTTTATAAGTTAATGGCTTATTAACACTAATTATTTTATTTATAGATTTGCCTGTTTTTTTATCTGTTACTAATAAATTACTTTTAAATGATTTAGGTTGGCCTGTAGAATAGTGCTCAATATTGAAGTCTTTCAAAGTTATTGAGAATGGAATCTCTTGAACAAGGTATCCTTCTTTTGCTCTTAATATTGCTGCCGTTTTTGTGTCTCCTTCGGAAAGTAATACACTTGCCCTATATGAAAGATTATTTTCACTCATTCTTCCAGATTGAGGTATTTTAGATAATGATTGGTCTTCTAATTGGATCTGTTTAACCCCTATTAATTCCTGTACCTTAAAAACTAAATTACTATCTAACAAACCGCCAATACTAATTATCACAATAGCTAAATGGGTAAAAATATACCCTAATTTTTGAAAATCTCCTTTTTTTGCAGTAATTAAATCTCCTTTATCAATGACCTTATGCTTAACTCTATAATTATTTGAATTTAAAAATAAAATAATTTTTTTAACGCTAAAATTTTTAAATGTGAATTGATAAGAATGTTTAAAAGATAATAATGATTTTTCTCTAATATGCTCTTGAAAATTTTTATAGTCTTTTAAAATTTTTGGAGTATTTCTAAAAATACATAATGAAGTAGAAGTAATTAAGAAAATCAATATAAGCAGGAACCAAAAAGCTTGATATACATTATATAAACCAAGTTTTTCAAAAATATCAAACCAAAATTGACCAAATTTAATAATATAATTATTGTAAGGTTCATTTTGTTTTAAAACGGTACCGATAATTGAAGCAATCCCAAGAAGTGAAAACATTGTAATTGCAAACCGCATCGTGCTTAAAAGATTGATAAAACTTTTTAAATTTTTAGCCAATTTTTTCAAAAATTATATGAGTTGTTTATATAAATAAAAGCTACCTTAAACCTTGAATATAATCTGCCACAGCCTGCATTTCTTGTTCGGTTAATTTCTGCGCTATAGTTCTCATAACTTCATCAGAATCATTTTTTCTTAATTCAAGCCTAAATGCATTTAATTGTGCAAGAGTATATTGAGAATGTTGTGCATTTAATCTTGGATATTTATCCGGAATTCCATGGCCTGAAGGTCCATGACAGCTTGCACAAGCGGCCACCCCTTTATTTTTTATTCCTGCACGAAAAATTTTTTCTCCCAAAGACCCAACCCCATTATTTCTAGCTTTTGATAACAAAATATTTTGCTCAGAGAAATATAGAGCTAAATTAATCATTTCTTGCTCAGTCAAATTAACAACCATACCAGCCATCACTGCATTCTCTCTTAGCCCACTTTTAAAATTTTCAAGTTGTTTTAAAATATAAGCGGCGTGTTGCCCTCCTAATTTTGGATTAGCTGAGATTAGGCTATTACCATCTATTCCATGACAAGCAATACATAAACTATTAATAATTTTTTTTGTAGTGACTAGTTCTTGAGATGATAATTTGCTTTCAGCGCCAACTGTAAAGCTTAAAGAAATTATTATAAAGCTAACGAATTGAATAATTCTTATCATCGAAACTCCGAAGTTAATTCTCTAAAAAGGCTACATTTTAACTAAAATAACTACAACGTGATAGCATTAACTCAAGAGTAAAGGAAAAAAAATGGCTTTTTTACAAAATGCTGTATTCAATATTTCAGTAAATCATTTTGATGAGCTTCCTATTGATAAAGGAATTGAAATTGCGTTTGCAGGAAGATCAAATGCTGGAAAATCAAGTGCAATTAATTCATTAAGCAAACAGAATCGTCTTGCCTATGTAAGTAAACAGCCTGGCAGAACTCAATTAATAAATTTTTTTAGCATTGGTGAGCATATTTCACTAGTTGATCTACCTGGTTATGGATTTGCAAGAGTGCCTGTTGCAATAAAAGATCATTGGATAAAAACATTACCTCGATATCTTCAAGAAAGAAATAGTTTAGCTGGGCTTATTATTGTTATGGACATAAGAAGACCCTTAACAAAACTTGATATTCAAATGTTTGATTGGTTTGCTCCAAGACAAAAACCAATTCATATATTGCTTACAAAATCAGATAAATTATCAAAAGATAAATCTCTTAGGACTCTTTCCAATGTAAAGGAAATAATTCAAAAAAAATGGGTTGATATATATCAAACAAAATGTACAGTCCAAATTTTTTCTAGTTTTAAAAAACAAGGCATTGAAGAAGCCAATGAAATTATTCAAAGTTGGTTAAACCTTAATAAAGACAATATCCCAAACTTGATGTCCTAAATTAATACCTCTATTTTCATATTTTGTTTTAGGCCGATATGAAGGTTTTTTTGAAAAATCACTATTTTTAATTTTGTACATTTTATTTTTATTAAAAATTTCTATCACCCAATTGGCGTAATCTTCCCAATCAGTTGCTATATGAATATAACCATCTTTTTTTAATTTTTTACTGATTAATTCTAAGAAAGGCTTTTGAATTAATCTTCTTTTATTATGGCGTTTTTTATGCCATGGATCTGGAAAAAAAATATGAATAGCATCTAGACTTTTATTAATTATCATTTTTTCTAAAACTTCAACTGCATCATGTTGAATAATTTTTAAATTTTGTAATTCTTTTTCTTTAATTTTATTTAAAAGATTTCCAACTCCAGGAGAATGTACATCTATCGCAATAAAATTAGATTTATTTAAATTTTCAGCAATTTCTGCAGTTGTATCGCCCATACCAAAACCTATTTCAATAATTCTTTTCCCTTTATTTTTAAAAATAGTATCCCAATTAAGAATATTGCTTTCAAAAGGAATAACATGAATTGGGGAAAGTAACCTAATCCCTTCTGCTTGATGCTTAGTCAAACGGCCCTGTCTTAAGACATAACTTCTAATAGGTCTAATTTTAGATATTGACATTAAACAATTATAAATAAATTTTGTGTTTGTAAATTATTCATATTGATAGATTATAATAACCTCAAATAATATTTAAATCGAAAATGAATAAAAAAAAACAAATAGCAATAATTACTGGTGGAGCTAAACGAATTGGTGCCTCAATATGTCGAAGGCTTCATAAGGCTAATATTGATTTAATTATTCATTACAAAAATTCAAGTAAAGAAGCAAAACTACTACAAAATGAATTAAATGAAAAAAGAAAAAATTCTGCTTCATTAATTCAAGCTGATCTTCTAGAATCAAAAAGTTATTCAAAAATAATTAATGAGGCTATAAAAATTTATGGTCAATTAAATTTTCTTGTTAATAATGCTTCATTATATTATCCAACAAATATTAATCAGATTGATGAATCAAATTGGAATGATCTTATTGGAAGCAATCTTAAAGCTCCATTATTCCTATGTAAAGAAGCCGCTCCTTTTCTAAAAAAAAATAATGGAGCCATAATTAATATTACAGATGTCCATATAACAAATCCTAAAGAAAACTATATTATTTATTCAATTGCTAAATCAGGATTAACAACTCTTACTAAATCATTAGCTCAAGAACTTGGCCCCAAAATTAGAGTAAATGCTGTTGCCCCAGGACCTATTCTATGGCCAGATAATTTAAATGAATTCAATGAGTCATATCGTAAAAAAGTTATTTCACAAACTATGCTAAAAAAAGTTGGTGAAGTTGATGATATTGCAAAAGCAGTTGAATTTTTATTATTAAATGCTCCGTTTATTACTAATCATATTTTAAATGTAGATGGGGGTAGATCTTTTAATAATGAATAAAGAATTTAAGAACTATCTTTTAATTAAAAACAATACTTTTTTATAATTTTGTTCATTTAAACTTGAATAGTTCTAATTTTATCCTTATGATGCATAATTTTTACTAATCTAAAACTTAAAATACATGATGACAAAACTACTCATAGTTGAATCTCCCTCAAAAGCAAAAACATTAACTAAGTATCTAGGAGATAACTTTGAAGTTCTAGCATCATACGGACACATAAGAAATCTCCTTCCAAAGTCTGAAGGTATTAATACAAATAATTTTGAAATGAAATATGCTCTTATTGATAGAAATAAAAAGCATATAGATGCTATCGCAAAAGCAGTAAAAAAATCTAATGAAATACTTTTAGCAACTGATCCTGATAGAGAAGGTGAGGCGATTGCCTGGCATATTATTGAAATATTAAATGAAAAAAAATTATTAAAAAATAAATTAATAAAAAGGGTTATATTCCAAGAAATTACAAAATCAGCAATTATTCAAGCAATCGAAGAACCAAGAGATATAGCTCTAGCTTTAGTAAGAGCACAGCAATCAAGACAAGCTTTAGATTATTTAATAGGATTTAATCTATCTCCTTTGCTATGGTCAAAAATACGTTATGGTCTTTCTGCAGGTCGAGTTCAAAGCCCTGCTCTAAGATTAATAATAGAACGTGAGGCTAAAATTGAAAAGTTTATAACACAAGAGTATTGGTCTATACATTTAGAGGCAAAAAAAAATCAATCTCAATTTTCTTCAAAATTATATATTCTAAATAATAAAAAAATAGAGCAATTTACAATCACTGAAAAGAAACAAAGTGAAAAAATTGAAGGTGAATTACTTCTAAAAAGTGCTGGTAAAACTAGAATCTCCAGAGTTGATAAAAAACAAAGATCGAGAAACCCTTCGGCGCCATTTACAACTTCAACACTTCAACAACAATCAGTTAGAAAATTAGGCTTTACAACAAAAAGAACTATGATAATTGCACAAAAATTATATGAAGGAATTGATATAGGAAATGAAACAGTTGGGCTTATTTCTTATATGAGAACTGATTCTATGACTCTTTCAAATGATGTAATCCAACAAATAAGAGAATATCTAAAAAATAATTATGAGCCTGAGTATCTTCCTCAAATTGCTATTGGCTATAAAACAAAATCAAAAAATGCTCAAGAAGCACATGAGGCTATAAGACCTACAGATATAAATAAAACCCCTACAAGTTTAAAAAAATACCTTAGCGAAGAACAATTCAAACTTTATGAAATGATTTGGCAAAGAACATTATCTTGCCAAATGACTCCAGCTATATTTGATGCAGTTAGTGTTGATCTTGAAATTGGACAAGGTGAAAATATTTTCAGAGCATCGGGACAAACCTTGAAATTCCCAGGATTTATGTCAGTTTATATGGAAGACGAAGATGAAACTTCTGAAGAAAAAGAGAATTCTTCTACATTGCCACCTCTAGAAGTAGGCGAAATATTAAATATTGAAAAAATAAAAGGCGATCAACATTTTACTGAGCCACCTCCAAGATATTCTGAAGCAAGCCTTGTTAAAACCTTGGAAGAGTATGGAATAGGTCGACCATCTACTTATTCTAGTATTATTTCAACACTCCAAGAAAGAGAATATGTTCTTCTTGAAAAAAAACGATTCATACCAACTGATGTTGGAAATGTTGTAAATAAATTTTTAACTGAACATTTTAGTCATTACGTAGATTATGATTTTACAGCTCAATTAGAAACACAATTAGATGATATTGCAGCTGATAAAAAAGAATGGCTGTCTGTATTAACTAATTTTTGGAAAGATTTTAATCAACAAATTAATGAAAAGAAAGATCTAGATCGCTCTAAAATCACACAAAAACCTATTGGTGAAGATTGTCCAAAATGTGGAAAACCTTTGCTATCTAAACTTGGTAGAAGAGGAAATTTCATAGCATGCTCTGGTTATCCAGATTGTGATTTCACAAGAAGTTCAAATGGCGACTTACCACAGGAACCTAAAGTAATAGCTATAGATAAAGAAACAAAAAAAAATATCTTATTATTAATAGGTCCTTATGGGCCCTATCTTCAATTAGGTGAACAGGAAGAAAATAATAAAATTAAACCAAAAAGAATTACTATTCCAAGTGATATTTCATTAGAAAGCCTTAATGAAGAAATTGCTCTAAAATTAATTTCATTACCCAGAGATTTGGGTGAACACCCTGAAACTGGTAAAAAAATTATTGCAAATATAGGTAGATTTGGTCCTTATGTAAATCATAATGGAAAATTTAAATCTATTCCTAAAGATGAAAATTTGTTTGAAATTTCTTTAGAAAAAGCTATTGACCTTCTTAAGCCATTCAGGAAAATTGGAAATGACCCAGAAAATAAAGAATCTATTGATATTTATAAAAGTAGATTTGGCTTTTATATTCAAAGAGGTTCACTAAAAGTAAATATTGCTAAAAATATTGATCCAGAATCGATAAGTCTAGATAAATCTCTGAATCTTTTAGCAAAAAAAGAAATAGAAGAACAAAGCAAAAAAAAATCAGCTAAAAAAAAATCAGCTAAAAAGAAGATAATCTAACTTCTTTTTTTATTTATTTTATTCATCCAATTTTTAATTCTTTTTACATCAGCAAAACGAGTTAATTTCCCATAAGAATTTAATAAAACAATAATTATTGGCTCATTATTAATTACTGTTTGTAAAACTAAGCACCTTCCAGACTCTCTAATAAAACCAGTTTTAGATAATCCTATATCCCATAAACCTTTTCTCACTAGAGGATTAGTATTATTAAAATCGATACTATTTTTTCTTTTACCAACCTTAATATTTTCTGATGCCGTAGTCGTTAAATCTCTAATTACTGAATATTCATAAGCTGCCCGAACTAACTTAAGTAAATCTTTTGCAGTAGAAATATTTCGTTTATCAAGACCTGTTGGATCTTGAAATTGACTTTTCTGCATATCTAACTGAATTGCTTTAACATTCATTGCATTAATAAAACCTTTTCTACCAGATGGATATGAACGACTTAAAGCAAATGCAGCTCTATTATCAGAAGATATTAATGCTACTTTTAATAACTCATATCTACTTAATTTAGTACCAATCGGTAATCTAGAAGTAGTACGCTTTACTCTATCAATATCAGCTTTTGTTATTGTAATTTTTTTATTAAGATCTAATCCAGAATCAAGAACAACCATAGCAGTCATTAATTTTGTTAGGGAAGCTATTGATGCTTTTATATCTGCATTTTTTTGATAAATAATCTCGCCTGTATTTTGATTAACTACAATAGCCTTTGAAGAACGTACTTTTAAACTTTTACTATTTTTTACATAAAGACTTGGCGATTTAGAATGGGAAAGGTCTTTTGCAAAGGTTGAATTTATAAATGGTAAAAATAAAAATATAGCCAATAAAATACTTCTAATATATAAATTCACTAATAACCCTTGATTTATTTAACTTCACATGATGATATACACTTTAATTTTATTTGTCACTTTAATATTTATAATAACTTTTTAATTGTTCTGGGGAAAGTAATGGATTACATTGATGGTTTATTTTATACAAAAGAACATGTATGGATAAAGCCTTATAAAAAAAAGGAATGTCTTTTAGGTATTACAAATTTTGCTCAAGATTTACTAGGGGATATTGTTTATATTGATCTAACTTTAGGAAATAAATTTACCTTAAATGAATCAATAGGGACTATTGAATCCGTTAAAACTGCATCAGACATTGTAGCTCCAGCAGATGGAGAAATTATTTTTATTAATCAAGATATTCTTAATAATCCCGAAATAATAAATAAAAAACCTCATGAAGCATGGTTATGTAAAATTTCTCTTAATGAAGAAATTAACAAAGAAAATTATTTAACTAAAGAAAAATATATTTCTTTAATAAAAGATTAATTCTTTTTTATGCGCTGAATAAGAAATTGACTTAATAAACTTACTGGTCGACCCGTTGAACCTTTTTCTTTGCCAGACTTCCATGCAGTTCCAGCAATATCAAGATGCGCCCAATTATATTTCTTAGCAAATCTAGACAAAAAGCAAGCTGCAGTGATGCTCCCCCCAGCTCTTCCACCAATATTTGCCATATCTGCAAAATTACTATTTAGTTCGGGTTGGTATTCATCCCAAAGAGGCAATTGCCAAACTTGATCAAGAGCTATTTCTCCTGAGATCTTTAATTCATCTACTAATGGCTGATTATTACTAAATACTGCTGAAACATGATGCCCTAAAGCTATGACACAAGCACCCGTTAGTGTTGCAATATCAATTACAACTTCTGGTTTATATTTTTCTGCATAAGTTAAAGCATCACACAAAATTAATCTACCTTCAGCATCAGTATTCAAAATCTCAATAGTTTGGCCAGACATACTAGTAACTATATCCCCAGGTTTTAAAGCTTGGCCATCTGGCAAATTCTCACAAGTTGGGATCACTCCAATTATATTTAAAGATAAATTTAATTGCCCTACAGTTTTCATTAAACCTAAAACCGTAGCTGCCCCACACATATCGTATTTCATTTCATCCATATCTGCTGAAGGTTTAATAGATATTCCGCCAGCATCAAATGTAATCCCTTTACCAACTATCACAATAGGTTTTTGATTTTTTGTTCCTTTATTATGTTCAAGAGTTATAAATTTAGGAGGCTGGCGACTACCTTTTGCAACTGATAAAAAAGAACCCATTTTTAATTTTTCAATTTGCTTTTGATTTAAGACAGTTACTCGCATTTTATTTTCACGCCCAAGTTTTTTTGCAGTATTTGCTAAAAAAGTAGGCGTACAAATATTTGGTGGGAGATTACCAAGATCTTTACTTAAACTAACTCCTTCAGCAATAGCTAATCCATGCTTAAGCCCTAACTGAATTTTTTTTATGCTTCTTTTATCTACATGTAAATAAATCTGAAAGTTAGCTAATTTAAATTTATTCTGAGTTTTTAATGAATTTATTATGTAACTTTTATCAATAATAGCTCTTACAAGGTATTGAGTAGCAGCATACTCACTTATTAATTTATTAACAAATTGATTTACAGGCATTACGCATTTAGAAAAATTTAAGTTTTTTAATTCATTAGTTATATTAATTATTCCCGTAAAAAATTCTTTAGTAGTTAAATCTTTCTGCGATCCTATTCTTAACAAAATTATTCTAGAATATTTAAAAGAACCGTGAACTAATAAAGTAGAATTAATTTTTTTTGGTAGATCACCTAACTTTAAAATATTGTTCAAATGCTTCAATGTTGAAAGCTCTATTTGTTTTGAACAAATGATTTGATTTTTATCATTAACTGCCAATATGATAATATCAGCTGATATCTTAGTAATTAAATCTGTTTTTATAGTGAATTTCATTTAATATCCTTTAATATTGAAATCAAAACTTTAAAATCATGCTATTTAAAACATCCTTAACAAAAGAATTATTTTATACCTCTTTATCTACAATTCTTATACTGTCTGGAGTAGTTATTGCCCAAAGATCAGTTTATATTTTTCGTTTAGCTGCAAAAGGCATTATACCTAATGATGCGATTGATACTATTCTTGTTTTTAATTTACTTAAGCATTTACCGCTATTACTCTCATTAACCCTATTTTTAACTATTTTAATAACACTTACTCGTTGGTATAAAGACAGTGAAATGATTGTATGGTTCAGTTCTGGATTAAGTTTATCAAATCTCATTAAGCCAATAATTATTTTTAGTCTTCCCATTATTATTCTAATTACATCGCTTTCTTTTTATATAAGCCCTTGGGCAGTTCATAAAGCTGAAGAATTTAAGAAAGGTTTAAAAAGCAGAGATGAATTATCAACTATAACTCCTGGGATATTTAAAGAATCTAAATCAGATAATCGTATTTTTTATGTTGAAGGATTTAGCGAGCTTGGCAATATAGTTAAAAATATTTTCGTACAGTCTGTTCAAAATGAAAAAGTTGGGGTGATTGTAGCTAATGAAGGAGAAAGAAAGAAAAATGAAAAAGGTGAAGATTATATAATTATGAAAAAAGGCAAAAGATATGAAGGACGATCAAATACTCAAGAATTTTCTACTACATATTTTGAAGAATACGGCATACTTATTGAAAAAGAAGCTCCTAAAATAATCAAAGTTGGTGAGGTTTATGAAGCAAAAAGTACTTTAGAGCTCCTTGCATCAGACTCAAGTAGATATAAAGCAGAATTATATTGGAGGATTTCATTACCTATTTCAGCATTGTTATTAGTATTTCTTGCGATTCCCTTAAGCGTTATTAACCCTCGTTCTGGACGCTCTATAAATATTATTATGGCTTTATTATTATTTGTTATCTATAACAACTTATTAGGTGTGTCTCATAGTATTGTATCAATTGGTAATTCAAAAATCTGGTACGGACTTTGGCCAGTTCATTTATTTTTTGGAATTATTACTATTTATCTACTTTATAGAAGGTCCTTAAATCTTCCTCTATTACCAAAAAGATTTTTAAAAAATAAATGAATCAAATAACAAAATATTTAAATAAAGAATTTTTTATAAGCATAGCTATGATAATGCTAGGCCTTATAGCACTTTTTTCTTTTTTTGACTTTATTCAAGAAATTAATGATCTTGGTAAAGGCGGATATGGATTAATACAAATTTTTAATTATGTACTTCTGAGTATGCCAGGACATCTTTATGAAATTATACCTTTAGCTGTTCTTATTGGAGCAATGTATACAGTTGGAGAACTTTCTCAGAATTCAGAATTTACTGTTATGAGGTCAAGTGGATTATCTATCAAGAAAATTGCGCTTTCTTTAATATATGTTGGGCTTTTTTTCTGTTTTCTTACATTTATTATAGGAGACTTAATTAGTCCAAATAGTGAAAAAAATGCAAAGCGATTAAAAATTAGTTCTACTGACTCTGTCGTGAGTCAAGAATTTAAATCTGGATTTTGGATAAAAGATGGTAAAAGTTTCGTAAATATTGAAAATGTTCTTCCGGACAGTTCTTTAGAAGATATTCATATTTATGAATTTGATAAAGATTTTAAATTGAGAACTATTGTTAATGCAAAACTAGGGATATTTGAAGATGGGCAATGGAAACTTAATAATATCTCATTGACTTTTTTGGGTGAAGAAAAAGTTACTTCAACAAATATTGAAAAAGGAAATTGGAAATCACTAATTCGTCCTGAAATGATGAATGCGTTAATTATATCGCCTGAAAAAATGTCTACAATTAATTTAGCTAAATTTATAAATTATTTAAAATTAAATAATCAAAAAGTAACGCGTTATGAAATTGCTTTATGGGAAAAATTAATTCATCCAATTATGCCTTTAGTAATGTTGCTTTTTGCAATTCCTTTTGGATTTCTACAAGAAAGATCAGGTGGAAAATATTTAAAAATGTTTCTAGGTATTGTAATTGGAATTTCTTATCAAATCCTTAATACTATGATTAGACATATGGGTCTTTTAAATGATTGGCAGCCATTTTTAAGCTCCCTAATACCAACTG
>ERZ1049444.1164-NODE-1164-length-20468-cov-13.294175_pt1 | contig 20468 bp, 20 predicted proteins | sample MGYA00383101_ERZ1049444 | MGnify/ENA primary metagenome ERZ1049444 (study PRJEB29581, sample SAMEA5548371) | metagenome | biome: marine; feature: coastal; material: water | depth 50 m | study: Short-term variability in the microbial, nano- and picoplankton...
CCATTTCCTGGAACTCTAAATGTCCGAATAGATCAAAAAAAATATCAAGAGGCAATCAAGCAATTTGTGAATTTGAATGGAATTAAAATAAAAAGTTTTTCTGATGGTAAGCGAACATATGGTTGGGTAAAATGTTTTCCAGCAAAATTAAATAATTCAATTAGTTGTAATTTGATCTTACTTGAACGAACTCATCATGATAATTCTGTAGTTGAATTAATTTCAAAAACATGTTTAAGAAAAACTGCAAAATTAAAAGAAGATTCAAAAATTAAAATTAAAATTATGATTAATTCCTAAATCCCGTGAATTGAATCCCCGTACTCTTCTTTGATATTTGAACTGGAACTTTTTGGAATTGGAGATTGTAATCTTGCAACTCTGGCATTTAGATTAATTCTATTACATCCTTCAGTTATGAATTTCTCTTGATGAATTTGATCATATCCTAATGCTATGGTTTGTGGTCTAACCTTGTTTACTGTCTTGAAAATATCGTCTTCTTGTCCAATTAAACAAAGATCTACCATTGTGAGTGAATTCACTAGTTCTTTTCTTTGTTCTTGAGAATGCAATGGATTTTTCTTCTTCATTTTTACTGCGGTGTTATCTGTTGCTACAACCACCACTAAAATATCTCCTAATGCTTTGGCTGCATTTAGTGTAGATATGTGACCTGGATGAATAATATCAAAAACTCCTCCTGCTAATACCACGTGTAGTGATTCTCTTCCTATTTCACTAAGTGAACATCTATCTTCATTAACTAATTGATTTTTAATCATTTCATCAATTTTTGAATTGATTTCATCTTCTGAAATTATGCTTTTTTTCTTGATTGTGTCTATTATTGATTTTTTATCTATCTGACATACAAAAATACTAGAAAGAATTATTTTTTCAATTTGTTTCAATATTTTTTTAATTTGGAAGACTCTCTTTAATTCATTACTAACCGTTACATCTTTGGGTCTAGACCTTTTGCCAATCTTAATGCATCCACAAGTCCGTCAGCATACCCGATACTCAATATTGCAACTTCATCTTGACCTTCTTCTAAAAATTTCTCTGCATCCTGTACATACAGTTCAGCATTTTCTAAAATTACTTGGTATTCTTTTTGATCTTTGTAGTGTGGTTTTATTTCTTCCAATGCTTCCCTAACCATTGGAACATATTTCTCCATCATTTGTTTTGAAATCTTTTTTGTTTTTTCAGAATTATCAAATGGTTCATCAATACATTTACCAAACATCTTCAATGCATCTGATTCTGTAAAATGCATTCTGCCTGGAATTATTACTGTATGTGGAGGTTTTCCAAAATCTTTCTTTTTCAAACTAGATATTTTACCTGAAATGATTGTTTGATCCTTAAATCCAATTCTTGATGCAACTATTACATAGGTAGATGTGCTTATGACATTTCTTTTTTGTCCTTTCTCTGTTTCTATTAACCCCTTTAATGCATCATTAGGTTCTAAGAAAAAATCTTTGTCTTGATTATATTCTAAAAGTAGTACAGTGTGATTCCCTTCTATGATATTTTTATAAATTACATAGTATGGTGTTGTAAGTGATTTCATCTCACTCATTATTGTTGCAATTCTCCCAACTTTATAGAAATGTAATCCACATTCTCCTATCATTGAAGTAAGTGATGATGCTGCATGGATTGAATGTGTTTTAATTTTTCCTTCAATGGCTCTTACTCTTAATTCAATATGGGTTGTTGCAATGTATGGATCCCCATATGATAAGAGAACTACTTTTTTCCCCTTTGAATTTTCTAAAATTTCTTTACCATCTTCTACTAACCATCTTTTTGCTTGTTTGAATTCCCCTTTTGTGCTGTTTTTAATTTTAGTTAAATCTGATTTCCCAATTGGACTGGTAAATTGTTCAAGATAAACAATATCTGCTTTTGATAATACATCTAATGCTTCATTGGGAATTGACTTAAATCCAGAAATACCTAAACCTACAAACCACAGCATTATTGCATTTTTTTATCATGAAGTCTTTTTAAATGCTGTAGAGTCTTTTTGAGGATTTCAATACCTTTTAGATATTCTTCAACTGAAACTTTTTCATCAATTGTATGTGCTTCGTGTGGATCCCCTGGACCATATGTGACAACAGGAATATTCCATTGATTACCTAGTACATTCATGTCCCCTGTACCTGTTTTTCTAATTAGAGTTGGTCTTGAATGCTCAACTTCCATGACTCCAAGCGTGAATGCTCTTACTAATGGTGAATTATGAGCTGCTTCAAATGGCTCTGTTTCATCAAGAATTGAATAAAATGCTTCTACTTCTCTCTTCTCTGCAATTTCTTTAACAAGTATGGCAATTTTTTGTTCAATTGATTTACAATTCATGTCTACTGGAATTCTGATATCAAAAGTTGTTTCACATTCTTTTGGAGTTACATTGTGACTTGTACCTCCTTTAATTTCAGTGGTGGTTGCAGTTAGAAGCATTCCTTTTGTTTTTCCTTCTTGGCCTTTCTCTAATCTTTCTTTGAGTTCCTTTGCAAAAATAGATGCTTCGTGAATTGCATTTTTTGAAAGCCATGGTGCACTTGCATGAGAACTATCTTCCACACTAATTTTTAGATTAATTGCTAGTCTTCCTTTGTATGCTATTGTTACTTGTTTAATTCCACTTGGTTCTCCAAAAATTGCATAATCTACATCCAATTCTTTTTTTACAATATTTTTAATTCCAATTGCATTTCCTTCTTCATCAACTGCTCCAACAAAAATTATTGTTCCATTGTTGTTTTGAATTGAAGCTGCTGCAAATAACATTGCCATTAATGGGGCTTTTGCATCAGATGCTCCACGTCCATAAAGTGAATCTCCTTCTCTTCTTACCTTTACTTTTCCTGGAACTACATCCATGTGTCCACATAACATAATTTTAGGTGAACCAGAACCTTTCTTGGCAATAAGATTTCCTACTTCATCAATTTGAATATCTTCAAATCCTAAATCATCACATTTATCGGCCAAAAATTCTGCCATTGGTTTTTCGCTTAAAGATGGGGTGTACAATCTAAGTGCTTTTTCTAGCATTTTTGTTGCAAATCTTGGTGTAGAGGTAAAATGAGCGTCCAATTTTATTTGTCTACCTTTATTGCATAATCAAGCATCAGTGAAGGAATATCTACATCACAAACTCTGACTGTATTCTTGTATTCTGTTGTATTATTTACTTCATGTACTACCAGCCCTTTTTCTTCACTTTCCATTAAATCAACTCCTACAATATCTCCTTGAACAGCATTTTTTGCTTTAATACACATTTCTTCCATCTCTTGAGTTACTTTGCATGGCTCTGCCACTCCGCCAAGTGCCATATTTGTTTTCCAATGCTCTGAAATTCTATAAATTGCAGCAACAATTTTTTCCCCGACCATGATTGCCCTAATGTCTCTTGGTGGTCTTTTTACAAATTCTTCAAGATAATGAATTTGATAAATTGGATACATGTTTTCTCTACTTTCAATAATTCCTTCGGCAGAATCAACATCATTAATTTTTGAAATTAATCTTCCCCAACTACCTACTGTTGGCTTGATTACTTTGGGAAATCCTTCATTTTGTAATGCTTCTAAAGCTGCATCTTTTGAAAAAGCTACAGTTGCATCCGGTGTTGGTACTCCAAATTTTTTTAGTAACATATGTGTGAATAATTTATTTCCAGCAAAAACTCCTGTATTCAAACAATTGATTACTTTAACTCCTAATCCTTCAAGAGCTGCAGTTGAATGTAGATTTCTGTAATAACTCACACATCTTTGAATTACCACTCCATAATCTTCAGGCTTTTTTTCTAAATTTAATGCTAATTTTTTACAATCAACCATCTGAATATTGATGTTATTTTTTTTACCTGCTTCTAGTAGAGCTTTTTCTTCCCAACGGATAGTATCGTAAAGAATCGTAACGTCAGGACTCACTGTCCCCAATCCTCGCCAACCGTTTGGGCAGGCTTGAGATCGAAACCGTCTGAACCTTTTGCTAATTCAAAACTTGCACCGCATTCTGGACATGTAACAATTTCTCCTTCAAGTGCATCACTTGGAATTGAAATCGTTGCATCACATTCATCACATTTGGCCATATCTGTTTCTCATATCCCCTCTTTATTTATCATTAATTATCTTTTTTTCAAGCCTATCTTCAAGTGGAATTTCTATAAGATCGCCCATTCTGAGACCCTTTAATCCAGCTGCAACTGCTTTTGCACTTTTATCGTCCTTTTCAAGGCCTAATAACGACATCAAATAGGCGGCTCCTGTTTTTCCTGCTAATTCACCAAATACTATTCTTCTTCTATTTCCTACTGCTCTTGGTGGAATAGGCTCATATGCTGCAGGATTTTTGAGAATTGCAGCAAGATGTGTTCCTGCTTTGTGTTTGTATGCAGAAGTTCCTACAATTGGTTTTGAATCATATGGTTTGATTGTTGTGTATTCTTCAATTAATCTAGAAAGATCTAACAACATATCTAATCTGAAATCATTTGGTGATTTGTATAGATATGTTAATGCAACTGCAACTTCTGCAAGTGGTGGAATCCCTGTCCTTTCTCCAATACCATCAATAGTTGTATGAATTTGATCAACTCCTGCTTCACATGCTGAAAATGCATTTGCAACTGCAAATCCAATATCGTTGTGAACATGTGCATCTAGTGGTACATCTATGATGTTGCTAACTTTTTTAACAAAATTATACATTCCAATTGGACGTAAAATCCCTACTGTGTCTGGAAGACTGATTCTGTCAACACCTGCTTCTTCAATTGCCTTGCATACTTTTAACAAAAACTCTGGTTCTGCTCTACTTCCATCTTCAACTGTAAATCTAATTTTGAGTCCGTGTGATTTTGCATATTCCACAGTTTCTACTGCTCTGGTAAGTGCCTCTTCTCTTGTAATGCGTAACTTATCTTTAAGATGAATATCTGAAATACCTAAGTATGCTGCACACCATTTTGCATCACAATCTAATGACACATCGATGTCTTGCTTGAGAGCACGTCCATGAGAAACAATATCTGCTTTTAATCCTTGTTTGATGATTGTTTTTGTTGCTTCTTTATGATCATTTGATACTACTGGTGAAATTTCAATTTGATCTACTCCAAAATAATCTAACATCCATGCAATCTGAATTCTTTGTTTGTTAGTAAATGAAACCCCTGGATGTTGTTCTCCTTCTCTAAGAGTACTATCTAACACTCTAATTTTCTTTGGGTTTTTGTCATATGCATTGTAAATATTTGCATAGTGATTCGGATCTTTCATTGCTAAAATCGTTAACTAAAATTGATGATATAAACATATTCGTACTAACATCGTTGGAAATAAAAAAAATTGATCCTAAACTAGTTTGAAATTTTAATTATTTATCGAATGTCGCTTTTAGATAATTTTTCTCAAAATAATCACAGTATTTGTATCTACAACTCCTGTAATCTTTCTTAACGCATCAATACTGTTATTGATATCCGCAATATTTTGTGCACTGATTATTGTCGTGATATCATATTGACCTGTAATTTCATATACTGTTTTAACGCCATCTAATTTTGCAAGTTTAAGAGAAACTTTTGATGTATCTGTTGCAGAATCTACTGAGACTAAAACTATTGCACTTGTGGCATTTTCTTCTCCCATTTCTAAAGTAAATTTTTTAATTGTTCCACTTCCAATCAAGTTTTTTACTCGTCGTCTAACTGCCGATTCTGAAAGTTTTAATTTTTTTCCAATGTCTACAAATGATTCTCTAGAATTTTCTTTTAGGTATGAAATAATTTTTTGATCTATGTTATCCTTGTACACTTCTCTTTTGCTCCTCTTCAGTTAGTATGATATCTAGAGCATGTAAAACTTTTGTTACATCTTCTTCAGAAATTACTAAAGGTGGGAGTATTCTTAAGATATTTCTTCCAGAATATAGCATTAGTACCCCTTCTCTAATTAATCCCATCAGGATATCTCTTACTTCAAACTTCATTTCTACACCTATCATTAGACCCTTTCCTCGAATTTCTCTAATCATTGTATGTTTTTCTTTTAATTCTTCTAACCCTTCTCTGAATTTTTTACCCATTTTTTCAGAATTTTCAATTAATCCATCTTCAGTCAATGCTTTGAGTGCTGCAGTTCCTGCTGCACAAGAAATTGGATTTCCTCCAAATGTTGAAGAATGTTCTCCTTTACTTATTGAAGCTAAAATATCTGGGCGAACAAGTGTTGCTCCCATTGGAACTCCTCCTGCAATTCCTTTTGCAAGACACAAAATATCTGGTGCAGTATTCCAATGATCACATGCCCATAATCGTCCTGTTCTACCTAAACCAGCTTGTATTTCGTCAAAGATTAGTAGAATTCCTTTCTCATTACATAATTTTCTAACTTCTTGTAAAAATTCATCTGGTGCGACAATAATTCCACTTTCCCCTTGTATTGGTTCTAAAATAATAAATGCAGTATCTTCATCAATTACTGAACGAAGTGATTCCATGTCTCCATAAGATGCAAAAGAAACTTTCTCTACTAATGGTGCAAATGCTTTTTTATATTTTGGATTAAATGTTAATGATAAAGCTCCAAATGATTTTCCATGATATGATCCTTTCATAGCTACCATTCCTTTTTTACCTGTAAACTTTCTTGCAAATTTCATTGCAGCTTCTATTGCTTCTGCACCGCTATTGTTTAGATGAACTTGTGTGAGCTCTTTTGGTGCTAACCCGATAAGTGTTTTCAAAAATTCTTCCCTTGTTTTATTGTAAAGTGAACTGTGAACTGTAATTATTTTATCAACTTGTTCTTTTATTGCATCGTTAACTCTTTTGTTTTGATGACCTACTAATGCAACGCCATACCCGCCCATACAATCGATGTATTCTTTTCCCTCAATATCCCAAACATGAGCTCCTACTCCTTTTTCAACTGTAACTGGAAATCTTTGATAGAGATTTCCCATGAATTGATCTTCACTCATGTTCAATCACCGTACAATTATCATGTGCAATTGCACAAGAAATTGGATTTTCTTTTTGACCATTTGCAATCAATGCTTCTTTAACTCCCATATCTAATGCTTCAGTAGATGCTAAAATTTTCTTCTCCATACCTGGACCTATTTTTGGTCTAATCTCTTTTGCTTCTGCAAGTGTGAGTTTTGGAACAAGTTTGTCGTCCATTAAGAGCCCATCTACATTTGTAATGAATAATACTTTATCACTTCCAACTTTACCTGCTACATATGCTGCAGCTCTATCCCCGTCCACATTGAGAAATTCTGATTCTTCACTAATTGCAATTGGCGAAATAACAGGTGTTAACCCTTTTTCTAAAAGGGATTTTATAAATTCTGAATTAATTGCTTTAATTTTTCCAGTATATCCTCCATCTATAGCCTGTTTTCTACCTTTTTCATTTACTATGAGTAATTTCTTTTTCCTATCTGCTTCTATTACTTTAGCATCTACTCCTGAAAGCCCAATTGCATTGATTCCATTTTTTTGTAGCATTTGAACAATTGTTTTGTTAATTCTACCTGACATGACCATTGTAAAAATTTCCGCAGTTTCTTTATCGGTATATCTACTTTTGATTCCACTTGGTGATGTTACAAACTTTGGTTCTTTTCCAAGTTGTTTGCAAACCTTGGTAACTTCTTTACCTCCACCATGAACTAAAATAATCCCTTCTGTTTCTGCAATTTTTTTAATATCTAAAATTGTTGATGGATGTAAATCATCTACAACACTTCCTCCGATTTTAATTGTGATCATTTCTAAACAGGAGTGAGTGGAGTATATCTTAGTCCATCCATTTCATCAAATCCAGACATTACATTCATGTTTTGAATTGCTGAGCCGGCTGCACCTTTCATTAAATTATCTGATGCAGATAATGCAATCAATCTATTGTTATCTTCATCCAAATCAAATCCTATGTCACAAAAGTTTGAACCTACCAAGAATTTTGGATCAGGGAATTTGTATAATCCTTTTTTGTCTCTAATCAATCTCACAAATCTCTCTTCTCCATAAGTTTGTCGATATAATTTCCATAATTCTTTTTCATCAATATCTTTTTTCATGAATGTATGATTTGTACATAAAATTCCACGAACAACATCTACTGCATGTGGACTCATTGAAACCTTAATTTTCTTTCCTGCAATTTCACTGAGCTCTTGTTCTATTTCTCCAGTGTGTCTATGTTTTGCAGGTTTGTATGGTCTGATAACTCCTGCTCTCATTGCATGTGCAGTTCCTGAACCTGAACCTGCGCCAGATGAACCAATTTTTGAATCTACAATAATATGTTCAGTATCAATAATGTCATTTCGAATTAATGGTGCTAATGCTAACATTGATGTTACTGCCATACATCCTGGGCAAGAAACTAGTTGTGCTTTTTTAATTTCTTCTCTGTGTAATTCTGGAACTCCAAAAACTGATTTTTCTAAATAATCTGGATGTGGGTGCTTCCATCCATACCATTTGTCATATGCTTCTTGATTGTGTAATCTATAATCTGCACTTAAATCAATAATTTTGATTCCTCTGTCGTATAGTGCTTTAACAATTTCTGTTGCAGTTCCATGTGGTACTGCTGTGAACACTACATCACATTTGTCTGTTAGTTTATCATAATCCATTTCCGAGAAAGTTAGATCGGTAAAACCTTTCAAACTTGGTTGTACTCTGTGGAGATATTCTCCTACATGTTGTCTTGATGTTACCATAGTGATCTCAACTTTAGGATGATTTACGAGAAGACGTAGTGTCTCTCCTCCTACATAACCTGATGCACCGACAACACCTACTTTCATGATAAATCTCTTCGAGATGGAGTATAATTTATTTCCTAACGTAGTTTAGCGCAAATTCAATCATTTCTTTTGGAATATTTCGCTGTGCAACTCTTGCTAATCCTTTGAATTCTACTGTATTATTCACTTCATGAACCACTAATCCTCGTTTATCATCTTCCATTAGATCAATTCCTAAAATTCCGCCTCCCATGGCTTTAGATGCTTTAACTGCTAAATCTTCCATTTCTTTTGTAATTTCACAAAGTTCTGGATCTGCCCCAAGTGCAATATTTGTTTTAAATCCGCCTGAGGATTTTCTATACATGGCTGCAACAGGCTCATCTCCAATAGTGATTACTCTAATGTCTCTTGGTGGTCTATTGATTAATTCCTGTAAGTAGTAAATTCTGTCATGTGGACTATCTGTAATATCTCGAATTTCAAAAACTGCTTCCATTGTATCTTTATCTTTGATTGGCATAACTCCCCTTCCCCAACTCCCAATTACCGGTTTGATTACTAGTGGAAATCCAACTTTCTCTAAATTTTTGGCTGCACTTTCACTTGAAAATGAAAAATATGTTTTTGGGGTTGGAATATTGTTCTTTTTCAAAAGTAAAGTCATAAACATTTTATTTCCACAAATATTTGCTACCTCAAATTTGTTTAAAACAGGAATATCCAGAAATTCTAGACTTGAAGTAAAATGAAGACCTCTAAAATAACTAACACATCTTTCTAGGACTACATCACCTAAGTTGAAATCTTCTTTCTTACTATCTGTGTTAATTTGGGTAATTTTTGCATCTAACATCAATGCATCATGTCCAAGATTTGATGCTTCTTTTTGAAGCATTTTCTCTTCCGTCCTTAGACGGTCAAACACGATACAAACTTTTGACATTACTCTCCCCAGTCTTCGCCTACGGTTTCTGCTTGTTTAAGCTCGACATTTGATCCCTCTTTTTTTGAAATTTCAAAGTCAGCACCGCAATCAGGACAGGAGACTATTTCTCCAACAGAGGCATCGTCTGGGATGTTAAGAGTTGCATCACATTCTGGACAGTTCATGTTTTTGTTGACCTTTTCTTTTGTAATTTATTAGCTTCTGTTGACTGCATTCCCCACAATTCCACGAAACCTTTGGCCAATCTTTGGTCAAATGTTGATTCTGTACCATAAGTGGCAATTTCATGACTGTATAGGGATTTTTTTGATTTTCTTCCAACTACTCTTAAACTTCCTTTGTACATTTTGAGTTTCACCGTTCCTGATACTTGTTTTTGTGATGTCTCGATAAATCCATCCAAGTCTGTTTTTAGTGGATCTTGCCATAGTCCTGAATACACCAAATATGCCCACTCGTCATCTATCATAGATTTGAACTTATTTTGATGTTTTGTATGTACCATTTTTTCTAAATCTGAATGTGCTTCAATTAGACATGTTGCTGCTGGAGTTTCATATACTTCCCGAGATTTAATTCCGACAACTCTGTCTTCAATATGATCAACAATTCCAACACCTGCAGTACCTGCTTTTTTGTTAATGTATTCAATTAATTTTTGTGAATTCATTATTTTTCCATCTACTTTAGTTGGAATTCCTTTTTGGAATTCTATTTCTAAGTATGTAGGTTTATCTGGTAAGTTTTTTGTTTTAACCCAGATAAATGCATCATCAGGTGGTTCATTATATGGATCTTCTAATACTCCTCCTTCAATTGCACGTCCCCATAAATTTTGATCAATACTAAATTTTTTTGCAACTGAATCTATTTCTATTCCATGTTTATTTGCAAATTTTAATTCTGTATCTCTATCTAAATTTTTATCTCTAATTGGTGCTATGATTGGAAGATCTGAACCTGAACGTAATGTAATATCAAAACGTACTTGATCATTTCCTTTACCTGAACATCCATGTGCTAATGATGTTACTTTTTCTTTTTTTGCAATCTCTAATACTTTTTCTGCAATTAATGGTCTTGCAAGAGCTGTTGCAAGACAATATTTTTTTTGATAAAGGGCATTGGCTTTAATTGATGGGAAAATGTAATCTTTGACAAATTCTTTTCTTGCATCAATGTTGTAATGTTTTTTTACACCTAGTTTTTTTGCTTTTGCAGCAATTTTTTTCGTATCGTCACATTGTCCCACATCTACTGTTACTGTGATGACATCCATGTCATGTTCATCTTGTAAGTACTTTACAACAACTGATGTGTCTAGTCCTCCAGAAAATGCAAGAATTCCTTTTTGAGTCATAAAACATTTTTTTCGTTGTATTTTGGAATTTATCTTTTGTGTTGTGCTGAAATTTCATTTTTTTATCCAAAAAATTTCTTACTAGCTTGAGCTAAAATTCGATGATTATTTAACCGACAAATATAACGCTGTTTTATGAAAATCAGTTCGATTATCTTTACAGGCGTTATTGGGGTTGTATTATTATCTCTCCTTGGTATTACTCTTAGTTCTACTGATGATATACCTGAGAAAAAACTTCGAATTGCGTATTTTCCAAATATTGGACACGCCATCCCTATAGTGGGAATGGAATCTGGATTTTTTCAAGACAAAATTGGAGATGAAATAAAAATTGAAACCAGAGTTTTTGATAGTGGTCCTCAAGTAATAGAATCATTATTTGCAAATTCAATTGATATTGCATATGTTGGACCTGGTCCTGCGATTAATGGATTTTTGAATTCTGAAAATCATAACATCCGTATTCTTGCTGGTGCTGCGAGTGGGGGTGCAAGTTTTATTGTTCATCCAAATTCTGAAATAAATTCTATTTCTGATTTTATGGGGAAAAAAATAGCTGCTCCTCAAATTGGAAATACTCAGGATGTTTCATTACGACATCATTTATCTGAAAATCAATTAAAGCCTGCTGAAAAAGGTGGTTCTGTAATTGTTTATAATATTCCAAATCCTGATATTTACACATTATTTGTAAAGGGGGAAATTGATGGTGCATGGGTTGCAGAACCTTGGGCTACAATTTTAGAAACTGAACTTGATGGAAAACGATTATTCCATGAAGAAGAACTTTGGCCTGACAAAGAATTTGCATCTGTTCTTTTAATTGGAAATGTAAATTACATTGAAAAAAATAAAACAATGATTCATAATTTCTTAAATGGACATCATGAAACAATGATATGGATTAATGACAATCCTGAAGACACTCGAAACATATTCAATGATTTTCTTGATTCTCATTTAGGCCAATCTTTATCTGACAATGTTGTGGATGTTGCTTTATCTAATATTCAAATAACTGATGATCCTAAACGTGATTCTGTTTTTTCTTTTGCTGAACAGGCCAATGCACTTGGATATCTTGGAAGAAATGGATATGATTTGTCTGAAATATTTTACTACTTTGATACAAATTCTTTTGATGGGGGAGAAATTTAGATGACTAAACTAGAAGCTAAAAATATTGTAAAATATTTTAGCCATGATTCTCATAAACTCAAGGCATTAGGTGGTGTTAACCTAAAAGTTGAGTCTGGCGATTTTGTTTGTTTGATAGGCCCATCCGGATGTGGAAAATCTACATTTTTACGCATAGTTGCAGGTTTGGAAAAACCTGACGAGGGACAAATCCTGTTTGATGGTCATCCAGTTACTGAAACTGGACCTGAAAGAATTATGGTTTTCCAAGAGGGTGCTTTGTTCCCTTGGTTAAAGGTTCAAGATAATGTTGAATTTGGATTGAAAATGGCAGGAATTCCAAAAGAGGAACGTGAAAAAATATCTCATAGATATTTAGATATGATGCAACTAACAAAATTTGCTGATTCCTACACTTACCAACTTTCAACTGGAATGAAACAACGCGTAGCAATTGCAAGAGCTCTAGTAATGGATCCTGATGTGTTATTGATGGATGAACCCTTTGCAGCACTTGATGCACAAACGCGTGATTTGTTATTGGTAGAAATGCAACTTATTTGGGAAAAAACAAAAAAGACAATTTTGTTTGTAACTCATAATGTTGCAGAAGCTGCAGTTCTTGGAACAAAAGTGGCAGTATTTAGTAATCGTCCATCAATTATTAAAAAAGAAGTTGAAAATAATTCTCCACGCCCTAGAGTTACGGAAGATGAATCATTGCTAAAACTTCAACAAGATCTTTTAACTGAACTTAGACCTGAGGTAAAAAAAAGTAAAGAGGAATAATCATGGCAAAAAATTTCACCCCCCACAGAATTGCATTTTATATTGGAGTTATTGTAATTTGGCAAATTGTTGCTATGTCTGGAGTTTGGCCTGAAAATATTTTTCCATCTCCATATCAAGTAGCAGAAGATTTGGCATATGGTGCATCTGATGGCAGTTTATTTTATGGGATTGCAACTAGTATGTGGCGATTATCTATAGGATTGGCAATTGCGATTGCTGGTGGTGTAGTTTTAGGAATTTTTATGGCAAGAATTGAGGTAGTTAACCAGACCGTTGGTTCTCTGGTTTTAGGATTACAATCTATTCCATCCATTGCATGGGTTCCTCTTGCAATACTTTGGTTTGGGTTAACTGATGGAGGAATTATTTTTGTAACTGCAATCGGCGCAATTTTTGCCGTTACTATCAATACGTACACTGGTGTCAAAAACATTGATCCTCATTTTATTGAGGCTGCACGAAATATGGGTGCAAAAGGTAGTCAGTTGATTATCTCTGTTTTAATACCTGCAGCATTCCCGTACATGATTTCTGGTTTTAAGCAAGGTTGGGCGTTTGCATGGCGAGGTGTAATTGGTGCAGAAATCTTGTTTTCCTTCTTAGGATTGGGATTTTTACTAAATGCTGGACGTTCGCTTAATGATGTTTCTGAAGTAATTGCAATAATGCTTGTGATAATGGGTATTGGTCTTGTGATTGATAGTGTCATATTCCAAAGACTAGAACACAAAGTAATGTCTCGTTGGGGATTAAGATAGTTAAAACACTATTTTTATTTTTTAATTTTTAGTGATACAATAAATGCACATACAATTATTGCAATTGCAAAATACATTACTGCAACATAATCAAATACAACTGCAATACTTCCCGCAACTACTGGACCAATTACTGTAGAAATAGATAATGTGGAACTGAAAATACCTGTAGATGTTGAACGTGGATTATTCGCCATTAAATGAAAATTCCCCCCAATAAACAAAAATGCCCATGTTGCTCCAACAAGTGCCATAAATGGCATTGCCATCCACCAATCTGTAATTATTGATAATCCTATAAACACAAACGTTGTACATCCAATTCCAATTTTGAATTTTGTAACATTTGAAAGATTAATTTTACTTGCCATCAAATTCATCAAGATAAATGCTGTTAGCGTATTTGCAACATATACAATTGATATTTGATAAAGTTCAGCTCCTAATTTCTCCATTAACATGATTGGAAGAATTGTCCAAACTGATGCTGCACCGATATGTCTCAGTAATAGTGATAAAAATAAAAATTTATTTTTTAAAATAACTTTTTTTGTTGTTCCTGGTTCTAGCTCTTTTTCTTGTATTGGGTTTGGTAATCTAATTGTGAATAATAATCCTATCACAAATGATACTGCACTAATTAAGAAAATCAATTTAAGATCATTAGCAAATCCTGCAGCTGCAATTCCTGCAAGCCATCCTAATGCATGAAAAGAGATTACTGTGGCAGCTCTTTTTTTATCGGTATTTGCCTCATAAGCATACGCAATCATTGCTGGGATCATTATTCCACTTGCAATTCCTGCAAAAATTCTTACAAGAAATAATAATGTGACGTCATCTGCAAAATAATGCATTCCGAATGCTATTGCACATCCTACGAAGCCAATTCTAATGAATTTGAGCCTAGTTCCTTTTTTATCTGAATGTCTACCAAAATAGATCTCAGATAATATTTGAGCAAAACTAAATGACGCTACAATTAACCCAATTTCAAAAATTGAGTCTGTTACACCTTTTGCAATAATGGGCATGAATACAAATACAATTGAAATCCCTGCATGCTGAAAAAATGTTGCACTACGAACTAAATTATTTACCTGTAATTTTTGCATAAATGTACGTAAAATTATTTTTTTACCTAATTTCAATATACGTATCAATACTACCATTCTTTGTGGTTTTTTCTGAAAAGAGTTAAACTGTCCAAAAATATTTTCAAACTATGTTGACAGAAAAAGAACCCTTTCTTGATGCAATGAAAAATAGAATTTTATTATTTGATGGTGCAATGGGAACTGAAATTCAAAGACATGATCCAAAACCTGAAGACTTTCCAAACAATCAAGACGGATTTAATGATGGTCTAGTTTTAACTCATCCTGAATGGATTAAACAAATTCATAAAAATTACTTAGATGCTGGGTCTGATTGTATTGAAACAAATTCTTTTGGTTCAAATAAAATTAAACTTGATGAATATGGATTTGGTGATCAAACAATTGAATTTAATAAAAAAATTGCTACACTTGCATCTGAAGTTTGTAAAGAATATTCTGACACCCCTCGATATGTAATTGGTTCTATGGGTCCAACAGGATATCTGCCAAGTTCTAATGATCCTGATTTGGGTCAAAAACCTCTTGATGAAATTCGAGAGGCATTTGAATTACAAGCTGAAGGTTTGATTCTTGGAGGTGTTGATGCATTACTGATTGAAACTAGTCAGGATATCTTGGAAGTCAAACTTGTCATTGAGGCATGTCATAATGCAATAAAAAAAACTGGCAAAAGTGTTCCAATTATTGCAAATACTACTTTGGATCAATATGGTAAAATGTTACTTGGCACAAATATCCAAGCAGCATACACAACTGTATCTGATATGGGCATTGATGTATTTGGATTGAATTGTTCTACTGGTCCAATTGAGATGACTCCTAGTGTTAGATGGTTAGATGAGCAAAATGAGCATAGTGTGTTAGTAGTTCCAAATGCTGGTATGCCTGAAAATGATGGTGGTCATGCAGTTTACAAAATGACTCCTGAAAAAATGGGAGATGCATTAGGTGATTTTCTTAATCAATACAAAAAAGTTCGAATAATTGGTGGTTGTTGTGGAACAAACCCTGAACACATTAAGGCCTTGAGGAAAGTAATTAACGAAAAAGACAATTCTATCAATGGTTAAGTATTTACAAAAACAGATGTGATTTTACAGCATTGACAGTTCCTAGAGTCAGTTCAGCATTAAAGGCCGTTGATCTAAAACAAGTTCCTGCACCTATGATTATTGGGGAGAGAATCAATACTCAAGGTTCTCGTAAAGCCAAGAAATTAGTTCTTGATGATGATTATGATGGATTAGTTGATTTAGGAAGAATTCAAGTTGAGGACGGAGCTCATTGTCTAGATGTTTGTGTTGCAACAACTGAACGTGCAGATGAACGTGAGTTTATGCTAAATTTAGTAAAACGATTAAGCTTGGAAATTGATGCTCCTCTTGTAATTGACTCTACAGATCCTGATGTAATTGAAGCATCCGTTATACAAATTCCTGGAAAACCAATAATTAATTCAATTAATCTTGAAGGTGATGGAAGTAGATTTGAAAAACTAGCTCCTATAATGGCCAAGTATGGTTTGCCTGCAATTGCTTTGTGTATTGGCCCGGAAGGTATGGCAAAAACACCACAACAAAAAGTTGATACTGCAGAATTACTTTATGAAACAGGAAAAAAATATGGATTAAAAATTGACCAATTTATTTTTGATGTTCTTACATTTACTTTGGCAACTGGAGAAGATGAATTTCTTAATGCAGGAAAAAATACCCTTGAAGGTATTAAACTAGTCAAAGAAAAATTTCCTAATTCATTTACTACTTTGGGATTAAGTAACATTAGCTTTGGTTTGGCCCCCTATGCTAGAAAAGTTCTTAATTCTGTATTCTTATACCATGCTGTTAAATCTGGTCTTGACACTGCAATTGTAAATGCAAAAGAGATTATTCCGTATGGCGAAATTGATGAAAAAGAAAAAAAACTTGCAGAAGATCTAGTCTTTAACGCTAATCCCAACGCACTTTCTGATCTGATTGTATATTTTGAAAATACAGGACCTCAAGATGGTACTACTTCAAAGAAAGTAGATGTTGATCCATCGTGGCCTGCAGGAAAACGAGCAAACTTCAGAATTGTAAATAGACTAAAAAATGGAATTCAAAATGATGTTGTATCTGCAATCGCAGAGAAACTTGGAAATGATCAAAAAATTCAGGATCTTGAAGGAACTTTGTCTCTTGATTTACCAAAAGAAGAAACACATGATGGTGCCATAAAAACACTCAATGAGGATTTACTTCCTGCAATGAAGGAAGTAGGTGACAAATTTGGTGCAGGTGAGTTAATTCTTCCATTTGTTCTCAAATCTGCTGAATGTATGAAGGCAGCCGTTGAAGAACTAGAGAAATATTTGGTCAAAGAAGAAGGTACGAGTAAAGGTGTACTTGTTTTGGGTACTGTTTATGGTGACGTACATGATATTGGTAAAAATCTTGTAAAGACAATCTTTCAAAATAATGGATATACAGTACATGATTTGGGTAAGCAGGTTCCATTACAAAAATTCCTTGAAAAAATTGATGAGACAAAACCTGATGCGATTGGTTTGTCTGCATTACTAGTATCTACTTCAAAACAAATGAAATTCTTTGTAGAACATGCAAGAAAAAATAATATGATTATTCCGATTCTTTGTGGTGGTGCTGCAATTAACAGTAATTACATAAACAGAATTGCAAAAGAAGATGGAATTTATGAACCTGGTGTATTTTATTGTAATACAATGTTTGAGGGTCTCAAAACAATGGATGTTTTAGTTTCTGATGAAAAACCAAAACTTTTAGCTAACTGGAAAGAAAAATTAGAAAATTGGAAAGATAAATCTAGTGCAACAATAGATCCTGACACTCTTCCAAAAAGTGACATCCAACCTGTACGACCCCCTGCCCCAAAACTAATTGGAGAACCAATTCGATTAAAATTAGATCAAATCAATATGGCCGAAGTTTGGACAATGATTGATAAAAAATCCCTTTTCAAATTATCTTGGGGATTGAGAGGAAAAGCAGGCTCTGAATTTGAAGATGAACATGAACAATTACTAACTGAATGGAAGATAAGGATAATTCGTGAAAAACTCTTTGAACCTGAAATTGTTTATGGATATTTCAAATGCCATAACAGGGATCGAAAATTACTAGTAGAGAACCCTTCTGGAGATGATGTTGAATTAGAATTCCCACGTTCCACAAAACCAGACCATCTATGTTTAACTGATTATTTTGGAGATGATGATGTTGTTGCATTTCAATCTGTTACTGTGGGAAATAAAGTGGCAGAAATCATTGAACAATGGAATCAAGAAGACAAGTATACTGATGCATATTATCTACATGGATTGGCAGTTGAAGTTGCTGAAGCATTAGCCGAATGGGTGAATCAAAAAATAAAATCTGAAATGAGTTTAGACAAAGGTGGATTGAGGTATAGTTGGGGATTCCCTAGTTGTCCTGATGTGGCACAACATCACTTGGTATGGAAATTATTACAACCTGAAAAATCTGGAATGAGTTTAACTGAATCTGGGCAAATAATTCCTGAACAATCTACCGCTGCAATTGTTGTTCATCATCCTGAAGCTAAATATTTTGTGCTTTAGATAACTTGTTTTTCTAAAAATTTATTCAAACCGTTAAAGTCATTGGGTGATGTGATTAACACATCTCCTGTAATTTCATGAACTCTTTTTACAAATTCATCAAATGTTTGACTGTATGATGCTAAATCTAAGTTTAGAAATTTTGCAGATTTTTCATTTTTTTCAGAAGGAAATAATATGATTGGAATTATTGAAAATCCTTTCAAGTTATCTGAAAGATTTTGGGCTTGTTCTATATTTTGAACTACTTGTGTCATGAATCCTTTTGGTTTTGCTTTAATTTTTTTCCCAATTTTGGTAAAATCTGGTTTGTTTGAAATTGAGAGGTACAAATCAATTTTTGACTCAATTCCCTGTTCTCTTAGATTTTGTATTGTTGTACTTGGTATCTGGCCTGAATCTTTTTCCCCTGTCTGTGAAGGATCTCCCATTAGAATCAAAATTCCTGAAAAACCTTCTGTGATGTATTTTTCTACAAATTCTAAAATCTCTTCTTTGGTTTTATCTCTGACTCTAAGGCTTACTGTAATTGGTAAATCTGGAATCTCTTTTTTAATAATTTTTCCTATTTCAATTGGCGATACTCTTTGAAATCCTAATACATTTTCGGTAAGATGTATTGCATCACATTTTTTTGAAATTTCTTTTATTCTTTCTATAAATTTTATAATTGATTCATTTGTATCGACATTCGGTAAAATTTTTGGTGGATTAGCTTCATACCTAATTGTCATATTCTAATTTTTTGTATCCTTGGTTAAAACCTTTGAATACCAAAACCAATATGGAATAATAGGAAAACAAGATGAATTTAACTCATTTAAAATCTACTCTCTCAAATTCAATCAATCTTGATGTTACTGTTGACAAAAAATATCGATTAGCATCAGTACTTGTGGTAATTTATGGTGATGACCCAATTATTGTAATGACTGAAAAACCTAAACATATGAAATTCCATGCAGGTGAAATCTCATTTCCTGGTGGGAAATTCGATGACAGTGATTCTGATCTTTTAGAAACTGCATTACGTGAAACTAGTGAAGAGATAGGGCTTACAATTACTAGAGATCAAGTAATTGGTCAATTAGATCCTGTAATTACTTTGAACTCTGGTTTTTTGATTTTTCCCTTTATTGCAACTCTTGACTCCCTCCCCACACTTTCAGCAAATGCTGAAGTTGAAAAAATTTTTCATATTCATTTAGAATCATTTTTGAAAACAGCAGCAAAAGATCCAGATCCTAATCATAACCTTATTCAAGAAATGTTCACTTTTGAGTATCAAAATCAAATTGTTTGGGGGGCTTCTGCTAGAATCTTAAAACAGATTCAAAATTGCCTTAAATCCTGAGATTCATTTAAAAAGAGCTCTTCGCGCCTGAAAACTTATGGCTGCACGTAAGTCCTCTCCAAGAAAAATTCGTTTGTTAAAGAAAACAAAACAGGCATCTGCTGTACCAGCTTGGATCATTCTCAAAACAAAAAGAGGTGTTAGAACAAATCCAAAACGTAGGGCTTGGCGTTCAACCGATGTGGAGGTAGGATAGTTGTCTCAAGAATTAGAACGTGTTTATACAATTCCTCTTGGTAAGGTCAAACTCTCGCAATCACAGCATAGGGCAGTTAGAGCAATCAATATGATTAAAGAATTTGCTCGTCATCACATGAAAGTTGAAGAAATTAAAATTGAAGAAGACTTAGCTCATCTAATTTGGTCAAAAGGAGTTAGAAATCCTCCAAGAAAAATTAGAGTTCGAATGAGTAAAACTGACGAAGGGTATATTCTTGTGTCTCTATATGATGAAGATGCAGAATCTGCAGTAACTCCTGAAAAAGAAACCAAAAAAGTTGAAGATAAAGTAGAAGAACCTGTAACAGAAGCACCAGCAGAAGAACCTGTAACAGAAGCACCAGCAGAAGAACCTGTAACAGA
>ERZ1049444.1167-NODE-1167-length-20400-cov-9.040108_pt1 | contig 20400 bp, 18 predicted proteins | sample MGYA00383101_ERZ1049444 | MGnify/ENA primary metagenome ERZ1049444 (study PRJEB29581, sample SAMEA5548371) | metagenome | biome: marine; feature: coastal; material: water | depth 50 m | study: Short-term variability in the microbial, nano- and picoplankton...
GCCAATACTGATACTTTACCCAGTGGAATACCCTTTTCAAAGTCACCACTGATTAGTTTGTTTAGTGTGTAATTACCTGTTGAAATCCAAGTATCTGGATCATTAAACCCGACACTTAGTCCGGGTACCGCTTTTGTAATACTTTTGCGGAATTTACTTACGTCAAATGGTCTAGCCATAGTTTTCTCCTAATAAGAATAATAATAGAAGGCAGTACTGTACTGCCTTCTTTAAGATGTAAGGTTAATTATGATCCGCGGTTACGGATAGCAGCAAGTATATCTTGTGCTGATGGTTTAGCTTCGTCACCACCTGCCATCGCTGGCTCTGCTACTGGAGCAGGTTGTGGTGTTGGTGCTACTACTTCTTGTTGAGCAGGGGGAGCAACTGGTACAGGCGCTGGTTGACCATCAGCAACTGGTGCTGGTGCTACTGGTGCTTGTGGAATGCTTGCCGCTGGTGCTTTACCAGCTGACGTATTTGGCGCACTATTTGATGTATCGATTTGTACACCACTTGGACGATAAAAATTACCCCAACGCTCTGCATCATATAATTGCCCATCTACACTAGCTTCAAACATTTCAGCAATTACTGCTAATTCAGATTCGCTTGGTTGCTTTGGAAGATAGTCATTAAGATTAAACAATCCATGTGTGTCGATTGCTGAACGCTCATTGCTGTCTAAACTACGCTCACGGCGTGCCCAACTACTCGTACTATAATCACTATATTGACCTTTAGTAGTTTTAGTAAGACGGAAGTCAGTACCTTGTTCAATATCTGTTGGAAGTTCAACAAAATCTGTATCCATTAATGCACCTTTGATAATATTAAAGATACTTGGATTAATAATAAATCTACGGATTGGATTATCTGGAGATTCCTCTTGTAAGCTATTTTCAGTTACAAAGCCTTGGAATACATATGAACGTTTTTTCCAATACTTACGACCCATTTCTTCTAAGTTAGGATCTTTAAACCAGGCACGTACTTCAGATAGTACTGGGCAACTGCCTACTGACCCCCACATTTCATTACATGGAATATTAACAATCACTTTACGACTGTCTGGTTGGTTTTTTACACCCGCAAATTCCATGCGGATCATTTGACGCTCTCTCCAAAAATACGGATTTTCCGTATCTCCATCTGGTAAAAAGCGAATCACGCTAGTTGTATTTTCTGGGATGTTCCAAAATGGGAAGATAGCGTTATCTCCACCAGTTGCTCCGCCTTGGCGTTGATTGCCTTGCTCAGATGCTTGTAATCTTGCTCGAATTTCTGCTAATGATGCCATAGTTTTAATCTCCTATTTGCCTATGTTTGTTTGCCTAAGTATGCCTTTGTGACAACAGTGTATATAATAATACATGTTACCACTATATTACGTTTTGTCTAGATTGTCAAGATTTTATTTAAATAAATCATCAAACTCATAACTGTCGAGTGTGCTTTCAAATTGTGCTTCATAATCTACAGTGTTACGTTCACTGCTTTCACTTGTTTTAGCAGAAAGTTTTGGCATCATATTTTTGACTGCCGCAATACCTGCTGCTATTGTTGATTGATCAGTAACATCAGTTACCATACTACCAAACTGTTCAAGTAATCCTGATAGTTTTTCGTTTTCACAAACTGCTTCTGAAAAGTATTTCATTGTCATTGCAAGTTGTGTATTAGCTGACGCAGATGCTGAATGTTCATTAACTAATGGATTTTCTGGATCTGATTTTGGATCAGCACCAGTGAAGTTAATAGTTTCCATTTCTGCAATTGCTTCTGCTAGTTCTTTAACTGTATTAGACGCTGCAATATTTGCTTCCTTAACGCCATTTATCTCTTTCATAATTGAATTAACATATGGTAACGCATCTTCTAAATTTTCGTCAAAATGCCGTACTGTAAATTGGTTGCGTAGTGAAGTCTTATCTCTTTCGTTAATTTTTAACTCTCTTGATTCGAATGTATCACGCATAGCAGCATATCCTTTACTGCCTTTCATTTTACTAATTGTTTCTCTAACATGTTCTATTCTTGCTGTAACTGCTTCTAGAATATCGTTTGTTTCTTCATTTACTAATCCATTACGTTGACTATACTTTTTAAACTCTTTTAGTTTACTAAGTTCTTTACACTGTTCAATGATATGTTCTCCAAGATCGTCATGCATTTGTCCACCTTGTTGTATATGACGCAACATTGCTCGGCCACCTGCTAGATTTTTACTTGGAAATTTATGTCTTTCACCATCTGCGTTTTCAATATAGATAGCACTAATATTTCTACTTCTGCTACCACGTGTTTCTTCATTGACTGGTTTAGTGTGTTTAATAACCAACTTTGCTGATTCTAATTTTTGATAACTACTTTTTGTGCTACCATATGCTGTGCTAATGCCTTCTTGTACATCTTGTTTCATATCTCTCGCCTTTTGTGCTTCAAAATCTTGATCTTTAGGAGTAATAGCTTTAGAAAAACTCTTTAGTGTATATTCTACTATACTTTTATTGGCTAAATTTTTTAACTGAGCCAATGTATCTTTTAGTTGTTCTACACTAGTGGTTTGACTAACACTAACTCTAATTTCTCTATTAGTATTACTAGTTTCAAAATTAACCATTGCTCCCATATCTTTAACATAGAATCTACGAGCATTATTTGGATCAATAGTATTTTCACCTTCTTCAGTAAATAATTCTATATTATAACCGTTGCCTTTTAAAATTTTAAAAATACCAGTTGTTATTTTGTCATCACTAATCATATTACGTCCTTTGTATTATTTATGCTAAAAGACCATAATTGGCATTGGTGCATCAATTCCATCTTCATCAAAACTATCTTTAAGCTCTTCATAAGTTACTTCGTCATACTGTGCAACCTGTTGAGCTATACGGACAACTAGTACACTTGCCATAACTAAATCATCTGTTTCGCTAGATTTAGCAGCAAAACTTGATCCCCTAGCAATAAACGTTTTAAGCTCTTGTAATAACGCTTCGCTGTTAACCACCATTTTTCCAGTTTCAATCCAGTTCTTTAATCTACTACATGCCTCAAGTTTACTTTTATTAGTTGTTGTAAATCCTTTTCTGTGTCCTCTATTACTGCTTTTTGGCTGACTAATTAATGTACCAGGAATGTTTTCTTCACCCATTTCCGCTATGACCACAAGGGCAGCTTCACCCAGCGTGTTATTTTCCACACTCCAATATATTTCAGTATCGGTTACTTCTTGTTCTATTTCCTTCAGTATTTGTCTGAGTATTCTTATCTGTTCCGTGATTGGCGTCTTGTTGTGCATCCATTCAGCTACTTGATTCATTCCTGGTAGTTCAAAAACTTGTATTGCTGCATTATCACCACCAGTACCTAAACTTGGATCAAGCCCTGCAATATAAGTTTTTCCCTTTTGTAAATTTTTATACCAGCGTACTTGACCTGTACGTTTGTATACTTCTTTAGACTCTAGTGTTGGCAATATTAGTCCACTAATAAGTGTTTCGTCAGCACTAATAAATTCACATCCGTGTTCTCGTCTAAATCTTTCTTCACCAATTTTAGCTGCTTCTTCGTCAGCCCATTCTTGATCTCTATCCGGATGTTCTGTCCAATCAACTAGAATATGTTTAAATCCATTAACTCCTACTTTTGTTTCATTACCATATTGATCAATAGTTTTATTTGCTGCTTTCCAAATTTGTGCAAATTGATCATTATCCTGGTTTGGTGTACTTGTGATCATACATTTACCACCTGTACTAAGTGTTGGACTCAGTGCTGTCCAAAACTCTTTGGCAATACGGGGTGGCACAAATGCAAACTCGTCTAAGTATACTAATGATAATGATAAACCACGTCCTGTATTTTCTGTTGTAGCTTGTGCAATAATACGACTGCCATTATCAAACTCTAAACTTCCTTTGTTATATGCAGTAACACCTGCACGTATATGATTAGGTAATGTTTCATATGCAAACCGTATACGTTGCATGATCTCTTGAGCGCCACTGTACTTGTGTGCTGCAATTAGAATAGTTTGGTCTGGATTAAACATTGCATGCCATAGCAAGTATCCTGCCGCACATGTTGATTTACCTGTTTGTCTGGGTAACATAGCAATACTATAACGATTTTGATGATATACTTCTACTAAACGTTTTTGATATGGATACAATGCAAATTTCATACGTCCCTTAGTGGGATGTTGAATATAGCAGTGTTCTAACATAAAGTATTCTGGATCAACAGCACAACGAGCAAGTTCTTGGAATTGCTCGTTTGTAAATTTTTCCTTTTGATATGGTTTTTTTATTAAATTTGTATATACTGACATACAACTACTTATGATAGGAAAAAGAGGCTACAATATTATGCAGCCTCTTTAATGTAAACCTACTTATAAGATGCCTGATAGCGTCTTAAGAGTATTAATTGATTCGTTTGTTTCTAATGATTCTTCTGTATTTCCGCCATTAGCGCCTAGGTGTGCTACACCGTCATGATGTCCACGTTCCAATGCATCATATAGCTCGTTACATGCTTCTTGGATTTCGGTGAAGTCCGAATCACCGCCAATGTCAACTACTGCTTTTGCTAGTAAACCTTCGTTACGAAATACTTTCTGTAATGCATCTACTTTACTCATTGCGCCCATAAAAGTTCTGTCTATTTTTTGTTCTAAAATATAATCTGCTGCCATTATTAAACTCCTGCTAGCTTTCTTAACATATCAATGTCGTCATCCATACGCATTGTATCACGCATTGCATGTGCAGCATCGTCTGCGGACATTGTTTGTCTATCTTCTTCTTCGTCTCTAATCTGATCAATGTATCGCATTTCTTCCTCTTGTGATAATGGAACATATTGATCATTTCTATTATATGCTTCTAGGTTCCATGTTTCACCATCATCGGTTGACCAACGAATCATTAGTTGTTCGTCATCATCGTACATTTCACCCTCAGCTTCTGTTACTTTGTAGGTTTTACCGTCTACTTTAAACTCATCTTGGTTGGCGTCTTTTGCTTTTTTAAGTTCTAGTGAGAATTTGTTACCCTCTTCAACATCGGCTTCTTCCATTTGGTCCCAGTCGTAGTCTTCATCTTCAACTTCACCATCACCGTTACAAGTTTCACATGTTTCCATACGACTATCAATCTCACCAATATCTCTGCTAAAACTTTGTGGTCTGTATGTTTCAACTTCAACCTCGCCATCGCCATCGCAATCCGGACACTTTGTCATTGGAGTAAAATCTTCTTCTACTTCACTAATACTTTCGTCCATATACTGTGCAAACATTTCTTCTAAATCATCCATGTTATGTTTGATCCACTCTTGTTCTTCAGGATGTGCCATAGAAAAAATATGAGAAACTGAATCATTTGGCGTAAATTTATGACGTACAGCATTTTCAGCATGCTGTCTCATTTCATCAGTTGGCCAATCCATATCGTGGAGGTTTTTAGATTCTGTTGCAACCTCATCACTACATCCACAATCTTCTGCTAGTTCAGAGTTTTTTTTAAAGTCAGAGTATGCTTCAGATACACTATCTATTGTATGATCTGGGTATATTGTTTCGTCTACAGAAACATGGTCTCCCATTGCTCCTAAATAACGTCTTAAACTTGTATCGCCAGCAGTATCATTTGGTTTTACTTCTCTTGCCTTACCATCGTAGCCCATCTCTGCACCACTATTAGCATAGCCTTCACCTTGTCCGCCTGGATCGCTAACAACTTCTTCAACTTCTGTTGTGCCTTGTAATTTATTTAAAAGTTCTGGAGAAACTAACGCAATCATTGCTTGCATTTGTTCTCTATCACCCATTGGTTGTTCAGATACTTCTGTTGGCTCTATTGCAGGTGTATCATTTTTTTGAATTCCTGCTAATTTGTATAAATCATTTAAATCCATGTTACACCTTATATTCTTTGTATAGCTCACTAGATCCTACTGCATCTTTAATCATTTTTTCATTATATGCATCACCATAATGCTCACTATGGTCAACCTTTTCTGAGTCTTTATATTCTGCATCGGCAAGAACACTTGTTACATCTTCATCTACAGCTTCTTCATCTGTTTCCCAAAGCTCTTGTGATTCATGTTTACTATTGACTATTAATTCGCCTTCTGAAAGTCCACAACATACTCTAATTTCATCTTTTAGTTGTGCAGTTGTTACTGGCAACTTGGTGGCAATATCAGTGACAAATACTTCTCTAGGACCCAAGTCTGCATTAAATCCTCTAGGAGTTTGTTGCATAATTGTTTTCTTAGGAGAGCTCACACTCTCAACATTATATTTTTTCATATGCATTTCTAATTTATCAATTTGTTCGTTTGACATATCTACAACACTACGTAATCTAAACTCGTATGTTCTTTCATTTTCTGCCAAATAATGTTTTAAACTTTTCATCGCGAATATCCTTGTTACTATTATTTATCTTTATTAGACGATTGAGTGCCCATTTTATCAAGTACTGCATTAATTAAACTGTTTCGATCTTCAAATTCTTCAGCTTCTCCTTGCATCATACCATCGTCTTTTGCTCCCTTGGTAGCTTGTACCTGTACTGTATGATCCAGTTTAGCTTTTTGTAACTGTAACTGTACCATTTTAAGTTTTTTATCCATTTTTGCTGTTTTGGCAGTGATAGCATTTCCCATCATTGTACTTGCCACAGCAAAAATATTAGCAGCGTGTCTGTCTTCAACATTTTGTCCAAGATCCATTAAGTCTGCAAATGCATGCATTGCTTTATCAGCGTACTTGTCCATATCAGCATCTAAATTATCTAAATCTCTAACCATTGGTAGTGCTGAATCAATCTTATCCGCATTATCTAAAATTGTACTCATTGTACCAATATCAAAGTCTGACTGTGGCAAACTAATCGTCGACTCTTCTTGTTCAATATCGTCTGCACTAGGCAAATTAAGTATTTCTTCTATTTTCTTTGTCATTTAAAATCCCAACTTAAATATTATTATTAATACAATTACTGTAATTACTTTTACTAGAAACATTTTTCCGATACCTTTTCCAGTATCTTTAACTGGGTGTTTCCAAGTTTCCCAACGTCCTAATTTAGCCCATTCTTCTTTAGACGTCCATAATCCACCCACATGTTTAAGCCACTGTTTAAAGGTTTTATCCTTATGACGTTTTCGTTCATTATACCATTCTTCTAGTATGTCTATAATGTCACCAGGCTTCAATTTCTCTTTTTAGGGTTATTGAATAATTCATTTTCAGTTAGTACTCTAAACCCTACTCCTTGACGTTTAGCAAAAGCAGTAGCCGCTTGCCATTTAGCTTCGTTTACTATAGCTGCAATTTTCTGTGCTTGACTTTTAGCAAATTTCATTGTTTGTCCTGCAGGCTTTATTTCTATAAACTCAGCTCTCTGTTGTTTGTTTTTATCTTCATAAACAATGAAAAAATCTGGTACATATGTTGTCGATTTACCAGTTGCTGGATGCCTATATGGTATTCTATGACTTTCACTAGCCCATGCTTTAACATAAGGATGCCCGTCTAACAATCTCATGAATTTTAATTCCCAACCACTTCTATACCTAGGCGCACCTTTGCCTATGTACTTATTAGGATTCTTTACTTGGTAGTTTCCTTGTTGAAAATGTGTTTTTCTAGGCATTATGTAAGTATTTATTTACTGTGGTCCAGCTGCAAATGTTATTGTGCCATTATTTAATTTTTTTGCTGTTTCACTATTATTAGAGTCATTTGGTATAACCATACCTGGGTCAACATTTACTGATATACCATCACCAATGGTTGGCATATTAACTGGTTTACCAATATTTGTAATAGTAGGTACTTGTACAAGCCCATTTTGTTGTTCTTGTAGTGATCTAAGAGTATCACCAACAGTAGTTCCTCCAATTTGTGGAGGTGTATACGATTGTGCTATAGTTGTATCTGATTGAGTTTGTTTATTTGTTCCTGATCTATTACCAATTGTGCTAGCAGTTGTATTACCAGTTTCTGCTTGTTGTCTTGCTGCCTGTTGAACATTAACACTATTTTCAGGTGCTGAACCTCCCAATGGATCAAAGTTAACATGCTCTGGTTGTATTGCTACTTGCCACATCACTGGTTGACTGTCACTATAATCTAATCTATCGTACTGTACATTGTTTATCATACAATTATACATTGTAGTTGTTTTTCCACCTTGTGCTGTATCTTTTTGATGCACTCTTATTTCTTCAAACATAAATCTAGTGTCATGTGTGATTGATTCAGCACCAAATGGTTGACCTGCACCAGTACTAAATTGTTCTTGTATTATATTATTTCCACTAAAATTCCTAGGGTCAAGCTGATGACCATGAAAATAATGCCCAGCATACGCCATCATTAAATGTAAAAATTGATTATCTTTTGTATCATAAAAGGTAATACCAGCTGGTCCTGTTTCTAACCTAGTAGGGACATATCTAGGTCTGTTATATTGATTAAGTCTCTGAACACTGTAGTCAAAGTCTGGTAGACTTATACCTAACACTCTGTGAAACGTAAAAGACCTACCATAACTATCGTCAATTAATGATGGGATATTTTCGTTTAGTATAAACTCTATACTAAAGTTAAACTTCTGCCTTGGATATCTTAAGGTAACAGGGTCGTCTGAACCAAAATGATCTGCCGCAGCATTATAAAAGCCAGTATTAGAAGTTAATCCCATATTCTATATTAACCCTGTGTACCAGCACCTGATGCATTACTTAATGTTTGATCAAGTGTTTCTCCAGTTAGTGTTGCATTACCTGCTGCATCATAAATTTCTGCATTGTCATAACGAATACTTACTGTTACTTGTACTTGTTCACTACTACCATAAGCCATATCGCCATAATTAATATTTTGGATATAGCAACCTGCTAATTCAAATTTGTCTAACACTCCTGGTGTTGGGCTTGCACCATCTAATGATTCAAGTATAAATTGGAATTTATAAGCACTTCCTGAACGGCTTGCACTTTGGTTTGCATGATCGACTTGCATATTTAATTGTTTGTTCATTTCTTTAATTACTACACTATCAACATCATCACGGAAGGTTACAGTAACCATATCCCATGTGTGTTTTCCTGCTGCATAAATTCTACTATTGTAGGATTCAATAATTACATCTTCGTGTGTTAACGAAGGCCTAGTTGCGCTAATAACACTACGTGTAGGTGTACTGCTAAAAGCTGCCCCAATGAATGTCGCTCTAAAACGATATTGTAGTTTGGGCATTATTGTTGTGGTGCTACCTGCATTGTCTGGTACACCAAGTGTTGTGATAACTGCCATCGAATTTCTCCTTTATACCGGCTGTTAGTATTTATTAAAACCTGCTCAAAAAAATAGGCCCAATAAAGGACCTATTAAGTATTATGTTAATTTTATTTAGTTAGTAGTGGCTAATGTACCAGTATTAACTAATCTAATTGGAATATAGATGAATTCTGCTGCTTTTGAAGGTTCAATTGCAACATCAACGTAAAATTCATTACGATCAATTCTTGCTGGTGTGTTATTACTTGTATCACAAACAACTGCAAAATCTGTAAGTCCACGTCTGCTTAAAATGTCTGCGAGGAATCTTTCAAATGCAATCTTTGCTCTTGCTCTTGTTTGTTCATCATTAATCTCAAACAAGAACGGACGTCCTAGTTCATCAAATCTGTCACGCAAGTATGCAACTAATCTAGCAACATTAACTCTATCTAATGCACTAGTTCCAGCATGTAAAGTTTTCTGTCCAAATACTATTGTGCCTTGTCCAGGGAAAGTTGTGATTGGATTTAGCTTTGCTGTATACATTGCATCACGCTGTCCTTGTGTAAGGCTAATTGCTTTAAATTCGCCTTCAGTTGTCAAGTGCCCAACACTAGTAGCATTTTGTACCACACCACGTGTTAGTCCAGCTGGTGCAAACCATTGGAAACTAATATTATCGTTATATGCAAATGTATATAATGCCATATGACTTGGTGGTACCATTACTGATGCACCAGTTGATGGCAATGTAGAACTGCCAGATGGGTAATAAACTGCACTATATGTATTATTAGTTACCAGACCATCTTCACCGTTTTCTGATGCACTTCCTGTATTATTAGTCCAATTAATAACATCTGTTGGACTCTTACGCATTGGTGAGTCAACAATAATAAATGCAGTTTCGCCTCTATCACTATTAAGTGTAACCATTTCATCAACTAGTTCAGGATAGTTAGGTGCTGCAATTAAACTAAATGCATTACTTGGATCTCTAAGATCTGCACCTGCTGCCACTGCCTGCATTGCAGTTGCAATAACACCACGTTGGGCATATCTACCAAAACGTCCGCTACCATCTGCATGATTGCTTGCACCATTTCTCCAAGCAGTTCCATTCCATGCTCGAACTGTGTTTTTACTCTGCCCCATATTGACAGCAACCATTCCGGTTGGATACACTGCTGGATTTGGTGCTCCTGATATTCTTGTTGCACCATTTAGGTTACTACTATCGTTTGCTGTGTCTGTAATATCTGCAAACAATACACCTGTTGTGGTTGTTTGATCTGAGTTTGTATGTGAAATCCATGCACTACCATTATAAACTTTAATGTGTGGATAAGCACGTTCGTTGGTCTGGTTCTCAGCCGCTAATGACGTGTCAACCCAAATATCACCACTAGCTGGTCCTACAGGAGCAGTTGAGCTGTAAGTTGCTGCCTTAGGTAAAAATGTAGGATCACTATTTGAGTCTGCTCCTACAACATACAAGTCTAAGCTATTAATTGTATTATCAAACCAATATGTACCTGTAGCTAATGTGCCAGTTGGAGTTGCGGCTTGTGCTAATACTGTAGTTGCTGTTAAATCGCCTACTGCACCCGCTGTTATAACTTCTCTAATAACAACAGTAGCTTTGGTATTTGCTTGTTGGTCTAACAAATAAGCACCTACTGTAGCTGTACTTGCGGATAATGCAGTTGTGCTTGAACCGTCTTGTGCTACAAAATCACCAATGGCTCCTGCACCATCAGCTTGTGTAGTACTAATACCTTGTACTGTAGCTGTTGTAAATGCCGTGCCATTGTGTGTGCTTAGTGCTAGTGCCAAACCGTTGCCTGGGCGTGTTGTTTTAATCCAAACATCGTTAGCTGCTGGGCTTGACGGAGCTGTGTAGTGAGGTGCATATGATACGCCAATTGCGCCTGTCATGTCTGTATCACTGTCCATTACTTCCCATGCGCCAGCTACACCATAAAAGTATTCAATACTCATTTGACGAGCTGCACTTGTGCCTGTCTCGTTATCAACGTGTACTACAACTAGGAATGTTCCGTCGGTTGCACCGCTTGCGGCTGTAGATGGTGTATGTACATCACCGTCAACATCTGATCCATCGTCTACGTTAATTTCAACTGCTGGTATTTTGTTTTCCCATTTGCTAGTTGTGCTGTTCCACTGATGGATACCATACTTACTTGCATCTGTGTCTAACCAAAGTGTGTTAGCAGTACTATACGCCACCGTTGGTGCAGTTGCACTATTTTCTAATTGTGCAAGATCAATATCTGCTCTTACAACAAATGCTTGGCTTCCTTGTCCAAGATAACTATATGCAGCTAACAGACCATATTCACTTGTTTCACTTCCTTGTGAAACTGTTGAGCCAACTGTGGTAAATGTTGGATTTCCAAAAAATTGTGTTAATTCTCTTTGGCTAGTAACTTTCACTACTTCGCCAGCGGCTGTGGATTTAGTTTTTGACGCAATATTATCTGCCGATCCGCCAGTTGGATCTGCTTTGTTTGATCTAGTAGCTAGAACTAATAGTGGTACAGTACCGGCTCCTGGTGCACCATATGCACTCTCATCAACTACCGATACTTGTACGCCTGGTGACGTTAAGGCCATTTCATTACTCCTCTTTGTTTACATAATGTTATATGTATTTAACAAGATTGCCATTTATCCAGGGGGTTACGGTAGTTATCTTAGTAGTTAACTAACACTATAAGAATCAATATGTGTCAATAATTGTCGTACATTAAATGCAAGATCATCTAATGTTCCATTATTATCAATAGTATGATCTGCCATCCATTGTTGTAAACTCATACTGTTTATACTTTCTGGTGGTAAATGATCACTACGGTCAACCCATATAACCTTATCAAATACGCCTGTATTCTGCATTGCAAAGAATTCACGTTTGTTACGTAATCCACAATAGATATCATGTTCTTTAAATATTTCTCTTCCTAGAGATGCACCATCTTTTACATTATAGTTGCATATTGCATTATACCATTCTGCTCTGTGATTATGTCTATCAGCATAGCATTCTTCTTCATTTAAATAGTTATATTTGTTTTTTAAGTCATTATATATGAATAGTTTACTACAAAACTTACTACTACTTTCAAAAGTATAACCATACCGATCTCTCAGTATTTCACAAACTGTATCTTTGCCATGACGTCCATGGCCTATTACAAGTAATTTTAATTTCATAATTTATGATAACAGATTTATATACAAATGTCAACTAAGATTTTGTTTTGCAATCGCAGTGTCCGCATACATCATTTACACAGGTAGGACAATTTACTTTGTCACAATGACAAGCATGTCCACATTTTGTACAAGTTTTTGTATGCACTGTTATTTCCCTTTGGTATTGCTTACGTTTTTAGCTTTGCCTTTGCGATTCTTATTAGGGTCTTGTCTACGCTTCTTACTGACTGCTGCACCAATTGCTTTTTTGCCGCCTTTGGCTCTTAGACTTGCGGCTTTACTTTTACTTAAACACTTAGGCTTTGCTTTGCTTTTTGTGTCTCCGCATTTACCTACACGTTCGCCTTTTGTATTGTATGCATCCCAGCCACCGCCACCAGCGCCGCCTTTTTTGCCTTTGCCGAACCAAGCACGTAGGTCTTCATTGATGATATCTTTGATAATCATTTCTTAGAATTACCCCAGTTTTTAGCACCTACTTTACGACACTTAACTAATGCGCCTGAAGCATATGCCGATGGCCATACTTTATAACGTGATTTTACTTTACGATAGCAAGCATCTTTTTTGCCTGCTGCTTCATCAAATTGTTCTTCTGTTAATGGTTCAATTACTTCATTAATCTTCATAATTTTAGCCTATAATAAATCCTAAACCTGCACTGCCTTCAGCATAGAATTTTAAGTCTTCTTCTAGTTTATCAATGCTTGTAAACGCATCAGTTCTAAGTGCGTCTGCATTCATTGATGTACCTCCCTGTGGTCCAGCTACTGTGTTAAATTTTCCACGAGCTTCTGCTAACATTAGTTTGGCCTGTGCTAAAGCATATTCCTTAATCCAAGGCGATGCATAACTATCTTGTAATATCTCTTCGTCGCCACGTTGCTTATATACATGTAAAAATATTTCATCCGAAGATTTAATTTTACGATGAAGTAGTAATTTTTTATTAACAGTGTTCCAAGTAAACATAATTTCTTGACCAAACATACGTCCTAATGCTTCTCGGTGTTGAGCTAAAGCATCATATGTTGCCATACCGCCTGCTCTACCACTATTGAGTAAAAAATTATTTAAGTATGCGCTCTCAAATGGCTCAATGCCACCACTGCTAGTTGAACTTGTGCCGGTAGCATATCTGTAAATATCTTTTACCTCAATAATGTCTGATGCTAAAGTATACTCAGCTACATCTTTAATAACTTGCAATGGAATAAATGTTTCTTCAATAGCATTTTCACTACGCTGTCTATACTTTTCAAAACTCTTATTCATAGCCAAATCGTAGTGTTCTGGATCTAATTCCACATCTACCATTTGCCCACCTAAACGTAGTTCTATCTCTTTAATTAAATCATCTCTATAAGCCATGTTAATATTTATGCGGCGAAGTTATCCTCGCCGCATTTATATTTTACTACTTAAATGCTTTTAGGATGATTGTGTCTGCATTAAACCTACCATTAAGTTTAGTCTCAGTAGTTTTTAAATATCCAAACTGTGTTGGTACCTTATGCCGTGTAACTTTTTTCCACTGTGGCATAATTTCACTTGGCTTACGTACCGTGCGTTGTACACTTTTCTTTTCATCAAAGAACTGAAGTGTGGTTCCTTTGACTTTAAGTGTACAATTATCATCTGCATAATATACTCCAAGTTTACGGTTTTTTGTATTAAACACAACAACACATGTTGCATCAATAACATCAGCTGGATTAATACTAGCAATTCCAATTTTAGTATCACTAGGATTAAACTTGAGTTTCTTAACTTGGTCTGCTGCACTTTTAACCTTTGCTCTACGTGGTGTTTGTGACTGTTTTCTTTCTGCTTTAAAAATTTCAATAGCATCAAACAGTCGTTTATAAAAATCTGTTAGTTCCTTGATTTCTTTTTTACTGTACGAGCTATATCCTTGTGCAAGCTGTTCTTGCATATCATTACGTTTCTTAGGAGCAGGTAAATTATTTAATTCCTGCATTTCTTCATGCGCACCTTTAAAGAACTCACTAACAAAACGCAAATGACCTAGATTCATTTCGTGCTTTTTAAAATACAGCAATGGATTTTGCTTAATTAATGGATTCTTTTTGCTGTCACGCATCCAATCGTCCAACCAACTGTCCATGTCTTCTAATTTATCGATGGTAGCTTCTTGAAGACGTTCTTGAATAGTTGGGATATGAATATGTTTCTTAGACGCCTTTGCTGATTTCTTAACTTCCGCAACTAGTTTTCCTTCTTCAACCAATGCATTAATTCGTTTAGGAAGTCCAGTAATGTAGTCGGGATGCACCACATCTGCAAAATCATTAACAAACAACCAGGCGGCTGTTGACCATCCACTATGCATAGAAGTTTTCCAGTCTGGCAGTCTATTCACAGACTGTGCGTCTTCTTTGCTCCAATTTTGACTAATATATGCTTTTACAATTGAACCCCATTCACGGTTTTCAACTTCATTATGTACATAATACTGACACGCATGCCATCCATCATTAACCGGCATAGCATTAATTCCAGTAGTACGGCGTTTAGCTCTAGGAGCCTTCTTTTTAACTTTTACACCAGCTATCTTAGCCATGACGTTTCTCCATTTAATTAATTTATACTTACACCTTATAAAGCAAATAATACCAATAGTCAACACTTTTTTCTAACTAATGTTCTGATAAATAACTACATGCCACGTTTGACCTTATATAAACCAACTAAAACTAACGATTTTTACTTTCAGGATCGATCAATCCGTGAACAGTTTAATATCGGGGGGACTGGGGTACATGTACACAAATATCTTGGACCAGCAGCACAACCCAACAAGGACGACCCAAGTCAACCAAATTATATTGGTGGCGGTGAAATTGATCCACTTAGTGGTGAATATATCAATGTTGAAGGCATAATTAATGAAACAAAAATACAAGATTTATTGTTTATGGAAAACAGAGATCGAAAATATGATCAAGATATTTTCGATATGCGTGGAGTGTATAATGTTCAAGATAATGATTATGATTTAACACAGTTTGGATTATTTCTCAGTAATGATCAATTATATATGACCTTTCATATAAATGATATGGTGGAGATAATGGGTAGGCGTTTGATGCCTGGTGATGTCTTGGAATTACCACATTTACGTGATGACTTACTTCTTAATGCTAGTAAAGCCGCAGTAAACAAATATTATGTTGTTAACGATGCGAACAGAGGTGCTGAAGGATTTAGTCAAACTTGGTATCCACATATTTGGCGAGTTAAATTAAGTCCACTAACAGACAGTCAAGAATACTACGATATACTTGGCGATAGTAGTGATGAAAATAGTCTTAAAAATGATGTTAGTACATATAAAGCAGAATATAATATAAGTGATGCGATTATTGCAGCCGCTGACGCTGCTGATCCAAATGGTACAAGTATGGTTGACCATTTATTTGGATATGACCATGCTACTAGTGGTGGTATTGTTAACAAGGACAATAGTTATAACCACGGTGAGACAATTGCAACTGGTGATCAATTTCCAGTAGAACCTAATGAGGGCGATTACTTTATAAGAAACGACTTTGTTCCTAATAGAATGTTTGTTCGTCGTGGATCAAGATGGCATAGGCTATATGATAATATCACTGAACAAACATGGACAGATAAAACATATAATGCTAGTGATTATATTTTTAATGAAAAAAACACTACAGTTGTAGATAACAGAGAAACGCAAGAGCTGCAACCAATTAGTACAGCGATAACTGCACAACCAGATAATGAAAAAAAAAGTAGTCTATATATGACTGCTGGCTATGTAGCTGCTGGCTATGTAGCACCTGATGGAGAATAAGACATGACTATAACAAAAAGATTAGTAAAAGGAAGTGAACTATCACATGCAGAAATGGATTCAAATTTTACTGACTTAGATGAAAGAACAGTAATACTTGAAACTGCAAATAGTACCAGTTCACAAGTAACTAGTGCTAATATTGGTTCATTACTTAATGTGGATACAACTGGTGTTACTAATGGACAAGTATTGAAATATGATAGTAATGCTAACAAATGGAAACCAGCATCAGATTTGTCTGGTGGTGGTGGTGGAGGGATTGCACTAACAGACTTGAGCTTAATACAATCTGCAGATAGCGGCTTAGGTTCTGCAATATATAACAGCACATCTGGGCAATTTACTATTGCAATGCCAGATTTAACACCATATGCTAAAACAACTGAATTATTTACAACTTCAGATGTAGATTCACATTTAAACCAAAGTAACCCAACTAGTGGTTATGTTCTTGGTTGGAATGGAAGTGATTATACGTGGGTAGATAATGGGGTTATTACTGAAACAGACCCAATATTTACAGCAAGTCCAGCAAATAACATAACAAATACAAAAATTACCAATTGGGATACGTCATATGGGTGGGGAGATCATAGTGTTGCAGGATATCTAACAAGCGAAACAGACCCAATATTTACAGCAAGTCCAGCAAATAACATAACAAATACAAAAATTACCAATTGGGATACGTCATATGGGTGGGGAGATCATAGTGTTGCAGGATATCTAACAAGCGAAACAGACCCAATATTTACAGCAAGTCCAGCAAATAACATAACAAATACAAAAATTACCAATTGGGATACAGCATATGGGTGGGGAGATCACTCAGTAGAAGGTTATTTAACAAGTTTTACAGAAACGAATACTAGTTTATCACTTGCTACTAATATACTAAAGTATACAGACGAAGCTGGCGCAGTAACAAACATAGATTTAAGTTTATATTTAGACGACACAAATTTAGCAAAATTAATATCTGGTACAATTGATGGAGCTACTGGTATAGCAACATTTGTCAGAGATGATGCTTCAAATTTTACAGTTGATTTTAGTCAACTCTTTGACGATACAAACTTAGCTAGAATTGACAGCTCAACTTTTGCTAACGGAACGTTAACACTCACTAGAAGTGATGCATCAACTGCATCTACTGTCAATTTGGACGGTAGATATCTACAAAACTTAGCTGCGCAAACTACTGATAATCTTGCAGAAGGCACTACTAATTTATATTTTACAGATGCTAGAACTAGGTCTGCAATCAGTGCAACAGGTGATATTAGTTACGACTCAGCAACAGGTGTAATTAGTTTTACAGCGTCTTCAGCACCAGTTACAAGTGTAAACACTCAAACAGGTGCAGTTGTTTTAGACACAGATAATATTGCAGAAGGCACTACTAATTTATATTTTACAGATGTTAGATCGGATGCACGTATTGCACTACAAGTAGATGCTAACTTAAATTTAAGTGGTAAAACAACTACCGACTTATCAGAAGGTACAAATTTATATTATACAGACGCTAGAGTAGATGCACGTATAGCGGCAGCTGACACTGATGATCTAAGTGAAGGAAGTACAAATTTATATTATACAGACGCAAGAATAGACGCACACTTAAATAAAAGTAATCCCAATTCAGGTTATTTGCTTTCTTGGAATGGAACAGACTATGCTTGGACACCTCCGGTATCATATACTGACACAGATGTCGCAACTTACTTAGGTGGCAACTTAGACACGCACATTCTACCCGACACAAATGATACCTACGACATTGGTTCAGCAAGTTTTAAAATTAGAGATTTATATCTAGGTGATAATTCTTTACATATCGGTGATAACACGATTAGAACATCAGGTAGTAATTTATTATTGAACGGCGAAGATATAATGGATTATTCTAATGTTAAGAATAAACCTACAACATTAGCAGGATACGGAATTACTGATGCATTGGCATTAGGTACAACTAGTACAACAGCACTAGCAGGTGATACAGCATTATTTGATGGTGACTACACAAACTTAACAAATAAACCTACCATACCTGCTGTGCTTACAGATTTAAGTATTAGTGATGGCACAAATGGTCAAATATTAACAACAGATGGTAGCGGAAACTTTACCTTCCAATCTATTTCAGCTGGTGGATCTACTACACTTTCTGGACTAACTGATACAACAATTGCAAGCGTACAGCAATTCCAATCATTACAATGGAGTGGGACAAAATGGGTAAACGCTTATCCTAATACACAGCATTTATCAAATGTTGATAGACTGAATAATCCGACAAACGGTGATACTCTAGTATGGAATGCACCTAACAATCAGTATGAATATTCTCAGGCAGTTGTTTCTGATCAAGCACTTTCTACTACAGACGATGTATCATTTAACAATATTACTGCAACAAATCTTATTCAAGCAAATGCGTTTGAAGGTAACATATATGACACTAACGGTAATGTTCTACTTGATAATACAAGTGGTGCGGCAGGTTTCGGTGGTAATATTTCATCAAATGGTTCATCATCATTCTCAGGCACAGTAGATTTCAATGGTGCTACAATTAACAATTTAGATTTATCACTAGGCGATTTATCAAATGTAGATCCAGTGGCCCCAACAACTGGCCATGTTTTAAAATGGAGCGGCAGTCAATGGGCTCCCGGAGTTAGTGGTGGTATTTCCAATGTTGTAGAAGATACAACACCACAGCTAGGTGGTGATTTAGATGCGAACGGAAACAACATCCTATTAGATGATGACACAAAAATTAGTTTTGGTTCAGACACACTACAAGTAAAAACTGATGGAAGTGGTAATAGTATTATTCAAGGTTCCGGTACAACATACCTCAGAGGCAGTAGTGTTACTATTGGATCAAATGGCGGTAGTGGAGGATATCCAAGTACAATATTTGTAACTGGAAACACAAGTACAAGCCATGTTGAAATGCTTTATGGCACAAGTAAAAAGTTTGAAACAACTAATACAGGTGTTACAGTAACAGGCGCTGTAGCAGTTACAGGCACACTGACAGGCGTTACTGATATTACCACAGGCCCAGCGTCTGGAAATCCGACTATTAATTTGGGAGATGGTAGTGGCAACTTCGGTACTCCTGTTATCAATTTCAACAAGGCCACCGCTGGCGTAGCAGGACACATTCAATATACAGGCAATGGCGGATTTGAAATAAAATCTAATAGTGGGGGCGAGTATATACGATTGCAGACATATGACTCTAGTCATTTCACGCCTTTAGAAGTTGTTGGAAACACAGTTACAATTAGCCAGGCGTATACTCTTCCTTCAAGTGATGGCACAACCGGACAAGTACTACAAACCAATGGCTCAGGTGTTTTAAGTTTTGCAACAGTAAGCAGTGGAGGCATGCTTAGTTTAGCAGATGACACAACACCACAACTAGGTGGTGCTCTAGATTCTAACAGCCATGATGTAGTGCTTAAAGGTACTGGTCCTTTTTATAATAATAATATAACTTTTGATGCTAGTCAAGACATACTTCATTTTGAAGATGGTATGACAATAAGAATGGGCACAGGCTCTGGTGCACCTAACGGTGAAGATTTTTGGATATTCCATGATGGTTCTAATAGTTATATTGAACATCGTCCATCGGCTCCTGGAAAACTTATGGTTAATTCAAACCATATGGAATTAAGAGCTTCTGGCGGATACAAATATATGTCAGGTCGAGCCTCTGGTGGATCAACAATAGACGAAGTTAAATTTTATTTTGGTAGTAACTCTGAAAAGCTCGCTTTATCTGCAACTGGTATTACAGTATCAGGTAACATAACTACAACAGGATATATTGCTGGACCTGCTACATTGACAATTGATCCAGCTGCGGTGGGCGACGATACTGGTACAGTTGTAATAGCAGGAGACTTACAAGTTGACGGGACAACAACCACAGTAAACAGCGCCACACTTGACGTTGCAGATATTAATATTACTG
>ERZ1049444.1173-NODE-1173-length-20349-cov-12.001725_pt1 | contig 20349 bp, 19 predicted proteins | sample MGYA00383101_ERZ1049444 | MGnify/ENA primary metagenome ERZ1049444 (study PRJEB29581, sample SAMEA5548371) | metagenome | biome: marine; feature: coastal; material: water | depth 50 m | study: Short-term variability in the microbial, nano- and picoplankton...
CTGGTTTAAAATCTTCTTTTTCAATGAAAATTTCCTTTCCAAAGGGCATTTCTCTTTCCCCGGACAAAGGGTTTTCTGGATTATTTTCTGAAACAACCATTTCGTCTGTTTCATTTGGATAATTTGTAATAGTAAGTTTCAAGGGGTCCAAAACAACCATAACCCTGTTAGAGGTTTTGTTAAGCTCCTCTCTTGCACAAAACTCAAGCAATGATGCTTCTATAATGTTTTCTCTTTTTGCAACCCCTGCCAGCCTAACAAACTCTTGTAGGGCTTCAGGCGGGTAGCCTCTTCTTCTTAATCCTGAAATGGTTGGCATTCTTGGATCGTCCCAACCAGAAACAACACCAGAACTTACAAGTAACATTAATTTTCTTTTTGACGTAATGGTGTGGCTAAGATTTAGCCTTGCAAATTCTCTTTGTTTTGGTTTTAATCTGTTAGGCTCGGCTATTTGTTTTAAGAACCAGTTGTATAATTCTCTATGAGGCTTAAACTCTAAAGTACATAAAGAGTGTGAAATTTGTTCTATGTAATCAGATTCGCCGTGAGCCCAATCGTATAACGGATAAACAACCCAACTAGAACCTGTTCTTGGATGTTCTTTTTTGATTACACGATAAATTACAGGGTCTCTTAAAAGCATGTTGTTTGCATTCATGCTTATTTTTGCGCGAAGCACATGTTTTCCTTCATCATAAACGCCCTGTCTCATTTCATTAAACAGTTTTATGTTTTCTTCAATAGGCCTGTCTCTAAATGCGCTGTTCACACCTGGGCTTGTAGGTGTTCCTTTTTGTTCAGCCATTACTGTAGAAGACTGGGAGTCAACGTAAGCTTTTCCGTTTTTTATCAGTTCTAAGGCCCAGCTGAAAAGCTGTTCAAAATAATCTGACGCAAATCTTTCTTCATCCCATTTAAAACCCAGCCAAGAAATGTCGTTTTTTATAGCGTCAATATATTGTTGCTCTTCTTTTACAGGGTTTGTATCGTCGAAACGCAAAACAACAGGTGCCTTATATTTTTTTGCTAAACTAAAATTTACACAAATTGCCTTCACATGACCAATGTGTAAAAATCCGTTTGGCTCTGGCGGAAATCTAAACTTAAGTAAAGACTGGTCGAGTCCTGACGCAAGGTCTTCGTCAATTATATTTTCGATAAAGTTTTTAGATTCTTTCACTTAATAAAAAAAGCAAAGTTAAATAATTCCCTCCTCTTTTTCTTTGTTTAAACTATCTTTGTTGATATGGGAAAAATTATACTTAAAAACGTGCGCTGCTATTCATTTCATGGCTGCCTAAAAGAAGAAAGTGTTATTGGAAGTGATTATCTTGTAAATCTTAAAGTTTGGGCCTCTTTGAAAAAAAGCGCTCAATCAGACGAATTAATTGACACAGTTGATTATGTTTTGTTAAACCACATAATAAAAAGCGAAATGTCTAAACCTTCAAAACTATTGGAAACTGTGGCTGAAAGAATAAATAATGAAATTTTTAAAAAAGAGCCTCGTGTTACAAAGTCTATTGTATCTATAACTAAGCTTTGTCCCCCTATAAATGGAGATGTTGAAGGGGTCTCTATAAAATTAAAACAAAAAAGAGATTCTAAATTTTAAAATTGTGTATTTTTGCGCTTTTACTGGCACTGTGGCCGAGTGGCTAGGCAGAGCTCTGCAAAAGCTTGTACAGCGGTTCGAATCCGCTCGGTGCCTCAAAAAACCCTTTCTTTATAAAGATGGGGTTTTTTTATTCTAAAAGGCCTTTGAAAATTAATACGATTCCTATAATTAGGATTACACTGTTTACCGCTATTTTGATTTTTGTTACCACCGACCTTGTAAGACTGCTTTTTAGTTGTTGGGCTAAATATATTTTTCCTAAATCAATTAAAAAATATGTGCCTACTATTGTTAAAAAAAACAAAAACATTTTATATTCTGTGTCCTGAAAACCGGGCCCATAATTTGCTACAATTAATATCCAAAAAACCAGGACAGCAAAATTAATTATGTTCAGTAAAAAACCTCTGACCATATTCTTAATTAAGTTTGGAGATTCAGAACCGGGGTCAAAACTGTATTGCCCTTCGTCTGCTTTATTTTGATACATGCCCAACAGGGTAATTCCTGCATAAAAAGACAACAAAACTCCTCCTAGAATTTTCCATGAAGGGTTTTCTTGTATTGACTCTAACAAACTGCTTGTGCTTGCGTATGCTATTGCAAAAAAAACAATTTCAGAAAACACAACTCCAATATTAAAAAAAACAGCAGCCTTAAAGCCTTTGCTAACACTTATTTCAAGAATAGTAAAAAAAACAGGGCCTACAGTAAAAGCAAGTATAATTCCTAAAAAAATTGCAGGTAGAAAATCTGTCATTATTTTTTTATTTCTGTTATATTTCCTCCAAGCGATATTGTTTGATTAAGTGTTTTTGGGCTTCCGTAAACGCTTATAGCCCCTCCAAGTGAGGCTTTTGCTTCAAAAATGTCTCTGGCGTTTGCTTTACACGAACCTCCTGAGGAAACAGCTGCTTCTGTTTGGCTTGATAAAAACTCGTTTGCTTTTATAACGCCTCCGCTTTTAGCTACAGCTTCAAAAGAAAAGGTTGTTCCTTTGACGTTTATAACACCTCCACTGTTGGCAGAGGCTGTGGCTTTTTCTGTTTGTAAATTAAGTTCAATTTGTCCGCCTGAGGCAGATTTTAAATACATTGTTGATTGCATTAACGTGTCTTTAGAAATAACCGTTGCTGCTTGCTTTGCTTCTATTAAAAAAATTCTGCTTTTATGTTTGAGTTTTATGACTGTATTTTGACCTTTTAGTTTTTTAACAAGCTGCATTCTTAAAATTAACGTACCTGATTTGTTAATAACCACCACATTTTCTGTGTTATCACCTGTGATTTTTAAGTTGTTTTCCGAAGACTTTTCTAAAACCACATTAATTCCATCTAAAACCTTAAGTTCTTGAAAATCACCAATATTTTTTTCAATTTGCGAAAAAACTATCTGAGTGATTAATAAAAAAAGTATTTTTTTCATTTAATTAAAATTAATTATTAAAATTACATTTTTTCTATCAATGAAAAATCAATTTGCTTTTTAGACTGGTTTACTGCTAATACTTTTATTAAAACTTTATCTCCTAGTCTATATTCTTCTTTAGTGTGTCTTCCTAAAAGCAACATCTCTTTCTCTAAAAAATTAAAATAGTCTCCTGGAACATCTTTTATTCTAATAAATCCTTCACATTTATTTTCTACTGCTTCAACAAAAATTCCTCTTTCTGTTATTCCTGAAATAACACCTTCAAAGGTTTTGTTTATGTTTTTAGACATGTATTTAACCTGCATAAATTTAATAGACGCTCTTTCTGCTTTTGTAGCTATTTCTTCTCTAGAAGAACAGTGCATACATAGTTTTTCTAAATTTTGATTTCTTTTATTATTTAAAAGTATTCTTTCTAATTCTCTATGAACCAGCACGTCAGGATATCTTCTAATTGGAGATGTAAAATGTGTATATTTTTCAAAAGATAAACCAAAATGTCCAATATTTTTTGTTGAATATTTAGCCTTACTCATGCTTCTTATAACTAATGTGTCAATTAGGTTTTTTTCTGGTGAGTTCTGAGTTTGTTTGAGTAATAAGTTTAGCTGATTATTAATGTTTTTTGGGTTGCGCAAGTTTTGTTTATATCCTAATTTTTTTATTATTCTTTCAAGTGTAATTAGTTTTTGATCATCTGGATAATCGTGAATTCTGAATAATCCGTTTTTATGTTTAATAAAGAGGTTAGCTACTTTTTTATTTGCCAACAACATGAATTCTTCAATTAATTTATTTGCAGATAATGATTCTTTTATTGTTGTTTTGATAGGTTCTTTTTCGTTGTTTAAAATAAATTTTACTTCTTTTTTATTAAACGAAATAGATCCTTTTTCGTGTCTTTCTTTTCTAAGTTTTTTTGCAAGGTTATTTATTACATATATTCCTTCTTCTACTTTTTTGTTTATTTGTTTTGTTTTTCTATCAAGAGAAATAGTTGAAGGAATGATTCCTTTTTTATTATCTATTACATATTGTGCTTCTTTGTAAGAAAGTCTTTCGTTTGAATTAATTAATGTTTTACCAAACCATTCCTTTATGATAGTATTATTTTTAAAAGTAAAAACTGCAGAAAAAGCATACTTGTTTTCTCTTGGATTTAAAGAACACAGGTTGTTTGAAATTTCTTCAGGGAGCATAGGAACAACCCTGTCTACTAAATAAACTGAAGTTGCTCTTTTTTCGGCTTCTTTATCTAAATTTGTCTTTTCTTTTAAAAAATGTGAAACATCTGCAATATGAACTCCTATTTCAAAAGTTTCATTATTAATTTTATTTACAGAAATAGCATCATCAAAATCTTTGGCATCTGCTGGATCAATAGTAAAGGTTGTTATATTTCTAAAACATTTTCTTTTTAGATCTTCTTTATTATTTTGAAGGCTTTTTAATAGTTCTGCTTCTTTTATAAGATTTTCATTAAACTCGTATGGTAGTTCAAATTCTTCTAAAATTGCATGAATTTCGTTATTTACTTTTCCTTTTTCTCCTAAAGTTTTTAAAACAGTTGCTTTGGGAAGTTTTTGTTCCCAATTTTTTATTTCAAAAACAACAATATCATCGTCTTTTATACTACTGTCATTACAAATAAAAACCACATTGTCTTTATTTGAATTATAATCAATAAATTTTTGATTGTTTTCTGAAAAAACTACACCGACATATCTTTGTTTTTTTCTTTTAATTATTTTAATTACTTCAACTTCTCTATTTGTTATTTTTACACATTCAACTGTGTCTCCGTTTAAAGCTTTTTTTATATTTTTTTCAGAAATGAAAAAATCTTTTTCATGGTGTTCTACTATTAAATAACCTGAACCTTTTTTTGTCTTATCTAAAATTCCTGAAACTGTTTTTTTATTATTCAAAATATAACTTCCAGGGCTAACTTGGTTTAAAACACCTTGCTTTTCTAAAGATTCTAAAGACTTTTTAATAAGTATGATATTTTTTTCTTTTAATCTGCTTTTAATTTGTCTGAAATTTAATTTATTTTTCTTTGAAATATTTTGAAAAATATTAATTATGGAAGCATTATAAGAGCTTGTTTTTTTCTTAGACATTGTTAATCAAATATAATCTTAAATAATTTTCAAAAATTAAATAATAGTTAACATTTATATAATTATAATAAATAGAATTTAAATAATATTTGGTTATTATTATAGCTTGTTAATTTATACTATAAATTAAATAATAATAAAAAACAACAATAGTAATCAACATGTTATTCATAATCTTAATTAATTTTTAAGAAGACAAAGAAAAGGATATAAACATATGTTAATTATAAAAATGTTTATAAGTATAAACAAATCAATTGTTAATAATTATAAAAAGAATGTTTATTAAAGTAAGATAAATAATAATAAAAGATATTTAAATTTAAGAAACAGCATTTATAAAGATGTTTTAAAATTAAGTGAACAACTAATTAACTAATTATGAACATAGCTATTGGAAACGACCACGCAGGAACAGAATATAAACAGGAAATAAAAAAAATGTTGTTAAACGAGAACCACAATGTAAATAATCATGGTACAGACAGTAATAATAGTGTGGATTATCCAGATCACATACATCCAGTGGCTAAACAGGTTGAAAACAATGAAGTTGACTTTGGAATAATCATTTGTGGAAGCGGCAACGGAGCTAATATGACGGCAAACAAACATCAAAAAATAAGATCTGCCTTATGTTGGAATAAAGAAATAGCAGAACTTTCAAGAACACACAATAACGCAAATATTTTAAGTATCCCCTCAAGATTTGTTAGTTTAAAAGAAGCTAAAGAAATGGTTAAAATTTTTTTAAATACCGATTTTGAAGGAGGCAGACACTTAACAAGGGTAAACAAGATTCCCAGATGACAGTAAAATGGATTAAAAGAAAGTGGTCTGAAATTTCTACAATAGAACTTTACAGTGTTTTAAGACTTAGATCAGGGGTTTTTGTTGTAGAACAAGATTGTGTTTATCAGGATATTGACAATAAAGATCAAATAGCTATTCATCTTTTAGGCTATGAAAACAAAGAGTTAATAGCGTATTCCAGAATATTTAATGAAGGCGATTATTTTAAAGAAACTTCTTTTGGAAGAGCGATAATAAAAAAAGAAAAAAGAGGTTTTGGACTTGGAGACGAACTTGTTAAAGAATCTTTAAAAATAATTAGAAGCGAATACGGAAATAAAAAAATTAAAATATCAGCACAAGCTCACTTAAAAAATTTCTACGCTAAACATGATTTTACAGTAAAAGGAGAAGAATATTTAGAAGATGGTATTCCTCATATTTCAATGGAATGTCTTTAAAAACAAATCATTTAAACATTTTAAAATTTCCTTAGAAGAAACGTCTCTTCTTCCCTGAAACAAAACAAAAAGACTACCCTTTTTATTTTCTAACAGATCACCAGGAAGCGTTTTAATTTGTTCTTTTATTTTTCTTTTTATAAGGTTTCTTTTAACAGCTAAAGGAATTAATTTTTTGGGCACAGAAACACCAATCTTTAAAGAAGAGTCACCAGACAAATAAATAGCTCTTAAAAACTTTACAGAACAAGACGTCCCTTTTTTAAAAAGAAGTTCTATTTCTTTTTTACTTTTAAGAGAGTTTTGTTTTTTAAAAAGAAACATTTAGAGCTGAAAAAGATTATTTGACATATCCACATCTGCCAAAAGACCAGATGGATCAATTTCTATTTTAAGCACTTCTTTTTGTAAAGGAATAAAATAAAATGGAGAGGCCCACCCCCAAGAAGGAAGCGTTTCAAATGACGGTACTAGCTCTTTTTTAACACCCCTCATAAGGTCTATAGGAATGTAAAAGTATTTTTTTGAGTTATCAACAAAAGTTACAACAAGCTCAATAGGCATAGGGATCAGCCCTTTTCTTTCCAAAACAATTTTTCCGTCTTGGAAATTAACTGCATAATCAATTTTTTCTGCAGTTCTTGTCCAGTCGTTTAAGTACCACTCAAGCTCTAAGTCAGAAACCTTTTCTGCAACCCTTTTAAAATCATTAGGTCCAGGATGTTTAAATTTAAATTCATTAAAATACCTTTTAATAATCTTTTTTAATGTTTTTTGACCAACAATATAACCAAGCTGGGATAAAAAAACAGAACCCTTACTATAGGCCGAAACACTGTACGCAAAATTATAATTAAACCTGTCAGAGTGGGTTGTTTGAGGCTGTTCAACACCGGAATTTGCTAGCCTACGATAACTATTATACGAACCTTTAAAAGGGTTTTTAGGCGACTTTCCTAAAACAGAGTTTTCAGCCAAAACATCAATGTAAGAAGCAAAACCCTCGTCCATCCACGGGTGCTTTGCCTCGTTATTAGCCAAAATGTGTTGAAACCAAGCGTGGGCCATTTCATGAGAAGTTGTTCCAAGCAGTCTAGAATATTGTTCTCCGCCAGTTATTAAGGTAGACATTGCATATTCCATTCCCCCGTCACCACCCTGAATTATAGAGTATTGTTTCCAAGGGTAATCTCCAATATTTTCGTTAAAATATTCCATTAACCCCACACTGTGAGGCTGTAATTTTCTCCAATTCTCAAGATTTGTTTTATATAAAAAATGCAAGTCCACGTCGTTTGGCCCTTTGACTACGTCATGATAAAAATCAGGATCAGCAGCCCAAGTAAAATCATGAACGTTTGGAGCATAAAAATGCCAAGTAAGGTTTTCTTTTTTTGAATGATCAATAGTTTTGTTTTTAGACTGATATCCATACCCAATTTCATTGGAGTTTTGTAAATATCCGGTTCCACCTAGAATATAGTTTTTGTCAATAGTTATTTTGACATCGTAATCTCCCCAAACCCCATGGAACTCTCTTGCAATATAAGGGTTAGGGTGCCAGCCCTCAAAATCATATTCCGCAAGCTTAGGAAACCACTGTGTCATTGACAAAGCAACCCCATCTTTATTGTTTCGCCCAGATCTTCGAATTTGTTTAGGAACAACCCCATTAAAAACAAGCGATAATTTTGTTTTTTTCCCAGGCAACAACGCTTTATTTAGCCTTGCCAACAAAACAGTCTCTTGTTTTTCAAACACGATTGGCTTGCCGTCTTGTTTTAATTCAAAAACAGACAAATCCCCTTCTTCATTTTTTTTAAGCTTGCTTATTCTGTCTTTAACCCTTCTGTCAGGGTCACTAATATTAAGAGACCTAACATCCATTTGACTTCCGGGTTTAAAGGCGTTAAAGTACAGATGATAATAAACTTTTCTTATTGTGTCAGGGGAATTATTGGTATATACAATTTCTTGATCACCACTAAACTTAAACGTCTTAACATCAACAGTAACATTCATGCTATAGTCAGCCTTTTGTTGCCAGTTAGATTGTGAAAACAAAACAAGCGGTAGAAAAAAGAATAAAGAAAAAACAGGCTTCATAGAGATTAATTAAAGAGTTCGTTAAATGTAAAAGATTTGTCAATTCTTACACCTTTTTCTGTGTTTTTTAAGGTGATGATTTGATTATAAGGATCGTGTTCTAAAAACAAATAATAGTTGTTGTCAACAGCTTCTTTTAAGAAAAGTTCTTTTTCACTCATTGACACCAAAGGCCTTACGTCATAACCCATTACATAAGGAACCGGAACATGTCCAGCTGTAGGCAGAAGATCAGCAGCAAAAACAAGAGATTTGTTTTGGTAAGTCAACTTAGGAATCATTTGTTTTTCAGTGTGACCGTTCACGTATAAAACATCAAAACCTAAATCTTTTTTAAACTCAAACCCTTTTTTATGTTCTGAAACATAAGATAGGGCGCCAGAGAGCTGAATTGGATCGAGATTTTCTTTTAAAAAAGAAGCTTTTTCTCTTGGGTTAGGACTTTTTGTTGCCCACTCCCAATGAGTTTTGGAGCTCCAGTATTTAGCGTTTTTAAACAATAGCCTGTAAAAAGGTTTTTCAACATTTTTAACCGTTCCCCCACCACAGTGGTCAAAGTGAAGATGGGTAAAAAACACATCAGTAATATCGTCACAAGAGAAGCCAGCCGCTTTAATTGAAGAAATCAAACTGTATTTACCCCATCTAAAATAATAGCTAAAAAATTTATCAGACTGCTTGTCCCCCATCCCAATATCAATTAAAATAAGTCTGTTGCCCTGCTCCACTAACAAACACCTTGAGGCCATGTCAATCATATTATTTGAGTCAGAAGGATTCGTTTTTTGCCACAAGCTTTTGGGCACAACACCAAACATAGCGCCGCCATCAAGTTTAAAATTACCAGCCTCAATAGGATATATTTTCACAGCTAATTTTTCATAGTTAATCTAAGTACTGAGCAAGCAGAGTTTTCTGTAAACTTGTCTTTACCGCCCCCCAACAATAAGTTAATCCATCCGTCTTTTTCAGGGCTTCCTAAAACCAGCAAGTCGTATTCAGACGAAATAGAAGAAATAGAATCGACAGGGTCTTCACTTTCTATAATTCGAAGCTCGGTTTTTGTTTTTAAAACTGAAAGCAAGGATTTTGATTTTGTTTCCATTTTTTTTGATAAAGCTTTTGAGAAAGAAGGAGGAACAATATGTAAAAGGGTAAGAGAAGCATTATAGAACGAACAAATTCTGTCTGCAACAGCCAAAAAGTTTTTGTCTTTTCTGCCCGGTCTTAATGCAATTAGAACTTTACTAATGTTCTTAACCCCGTTGTCTTTAAACAAAGCAAGGTTGGAATTAACATTTGTTAATAGCCACCCAATTGGGTTTCGAACCAAAATACCGTTGTGCGCCCTTCCGTCCCAACCCATCACAAGCCAATCACAATTCACTTGTCCACTTAGTAAAGCAACTGTATTAGAAACTTCATGCGTAACCAAAGATTCAAAAACAATTTCTTTTTTACTAACCTCAGCAAGTCTTTTAAGCCTTCTTTTAATTGACAGGATTTTTGGGGTACCCTCATTGATTGCTTCTAAAAAAGTTTGATTAGGAACTTCTGTTATGTTTACTGCTTGAACAAAGCTTTGAGCATTAATCGCACAAGCCATTTCTGTTAACATTTCTTCAGATTTTTCATTCCCAAGAAAAGGAACAATTGTACCTGCATCTGACGCTAAGGTTGAGACCACGGTTTTTTCGTCAGGCAAAGCCAAACTTTTATTAGGAGCGTCTTTTTTATAAAACAAAAACAAAGCGGGAACATGTCCATAGTTGGTCAAAACACCAGTTCTTGTGGCCCTCTTGCCAATTGCGAGGTATACAAAAAAACCAACAGCAGAAATAACAAGTATAGAAATGAAAGGAACAAGCCCTAAAAGGAACAGCAAAACAATCCCACTTAAAACACCAAAAATTTGTAAAAAAGGGTATAAAGGAGATTTATATGAGGGTTTGTACCATTGAGCAGATGTTTCTCTTAAAATTATAACACAAAGATTAACAAAAACAAACATCATTACCATAAACGCACTTGCAAGTTTAGCGATCTTAACAACGTCTAAAAACAGAATAACTAAAGCCATAATAACACACGTGAATAAAATAGAGGCTATAGGGGTTAGGTATTTAGAGTGAATCTTTGAAAAGAAAGAAGGAACTAAAAGGTCTCTTGCCATTGCAAAAGGAAATCTGGATGACGCAAGCACACCAGAGTTAGCGCCAGACATCAAGGTTAAAACACCAACACAAGCAACGGCATATCCAAAATACGTTCCACCAAGAAGTTCAGAAAGAGTATGAATAGGCCTTAAATCAACCGACAAAGCAGAAGGTTCAACATTACCAACCAAAACAAAAGAAATAAAAACATAAATACCAGCTATAAACAAAAGAGATAGAATCATCGCTAGAGGCAGATTTTTGTCAGGGTTTTTAATTTCACCAGCAATTGCAGCAATTTTAATTACTCCAGAATATGATAAATATACAAAGGCAACAGCCGAAATTAAACCAACGTTCCCTTCTTTTAAAAAAGGGGTTAAATAAGATTCTTCCACTGATGAAAATCCAAAGAAAAAAAGTGCAGCGAGACAAATAAGACTTATAACAACAATAACAAGCTGAACCTTACCCACCTTTTTAACACCGAATACATTCAGAAAAAAAATAAAAATCAAAAAACCTAAAGCAACTAACCTAGTCAGTTCGTCGTCAACACTTGTTAGTACGGCTAGATATGCCCCTAGACCAATTAAAGCAAAAGAGCTTTTTAAAAGTAAAGAGAGCCACAGTCCAATACCTGAAATGGTTCCAAATAAAGGGCCAAAAGCACGTTCTATATAAACATAAGTTCCTCCTGACGAAGGCATTGCGGTAGCAAGCTCAGACTTAGAGAGTGCCGCAGGCAAAACACACAAAGCTCCAAGTAAATAGGCTAGCCAAACTGAAGAACCCGTTATCCCTGAAGCAAAACCAGGCAGCACAAAAATACCACTACCAAGCATACCGCCAATACTAATAGCAATTACATACGGCAACGAAAGACTTCTGTCTAGTTTTTTCATTCAAATAAAAATAATGTTTTTAAGCAGAATTCCTATAAAGAAGCTTTTAATTTTGACAAAAAAGAATAAAGAAGAATATCTAGTCGTTAAGTTTTAGAACAGCCATAAATGCTTCCTGGGGAATTTCAACACTTCCTACTTGTCTCATTTTCTTTTTACCCTTTTTTTGTCTTTCAAGAAGTTTCCTTTTTCTGCTAATATCTCCTCCATAACATTTGGCAGTTACATCTTTTCTAACAGCTTTTATTGTTTCTCTTGAGATGATTTTAGCGCCAATAGCGGCTTGTATAGGAATGTCAAACTGTTGTCTAGGAATTAATTGTCGTAATTTCTCACACATTTTTTTTCCAATAGAGTAGGCGTTGTCAGCATGAATTAAAGAAGAAAGCGCATCAACAGAACTGCCATTTAATAATAAATCCACTTTAACAAGCTTGGATTTTCTCATCCCAATTGGAGAGTAGTCAAAGGAGGCATAGCCTTTTGAAACCGTTTTAAGACGGTCATAAAAATCGAACACAATTTCAGCCAGCGGCATGTCGAAAATAAGCTCAACTCTTTGTGTAGTTAAATAGGTTTGGTTCTTTATCTCTCCTCTTTTTTCAATACACAAACTCATCACGTTTCCAACATAATCAGACTTTGTAATTATGGTAGCTTTAATAAAGGGCTCTTCAACTCTTTCTAGGCTCGAAGGGTCAGGCAGGTCGGTTGGATTGTTTACAAGTATTGGAGCGCTTGGGTCTTTTCTAGTATATGCGCTATAAGACACGTTAGGAACCGTTGTAATCACAGACATATTAAACTCTCTTTCGAGTCTTTCTTGGATTATCTCTAAATGAAGCATTCCTAAAAAACCACATCTAAAACCAAAACCAAGAGCCGAGGAGCTTTCAGGCGAGTAAACAAGAGAAGCGTCGTTTAGCTGTAGCTTGTCCATTGAGGATCGCAACTCTTCATAATCTTCTGTGTCAACTGGATAAATACCGGCAAAAACCATTGGCTTTACGTCTTCAAATCCAGAAACCCCCACACTGTCTACCGAGTCGACATCAATAATCGTGTCACCAACCTTAACTTCTTTTGCGTTTTTAATTCCAGTTATTAAATAACCTACATCTCCTGCGCCAATATGTTTTTTAGGCGTTTGCGTAAGATTTAAAGTGCCAACCTCGTCAGCAGAATATTCTTTTTGAGTAGCAAGAAATTTAATCCCTTGGCCTTTAGAAATTTTTCCAGAAAAAACTCGAAAATAAGTTTCTACACCTCTAAAAGGGTTATAAACTGAATCAAAAATAAGCGCCTTTAAAGGAGCGTTGTCGTCTGTTTTTGGAGCGGGAACCACATTAATTATGGCGTCTAAAATATCACCAATTCCAAGGCCTGTTTTTGCAGACGCGTGTATAATTTCTTCTTTTTTACAACCAAGCAGATCAATAATATCATCGCTAACCTCCTCTGGATTTGCCGACGGGAGGTCAATTTTGTTTAGAACAGGGATAATCTCTAGGTCATTTTCCAGGGCTAGATAAAGGTTAGATATCGTTTGAGCCTGAATGCTTTGAGCGGCATCTACAATAAGAAGCGCGCCTTCACAAGCTGCAATTGACCTAGAAACCTCGTAAGAAAAATCAACATGACCAGGTGTGTCTATTAAATTTAAAACATACTCGGTGCCGTTTTTTTCGTAATTCATTTGTATAGCATGAGACTTGATTGTTATACCTCTTTCTCTTTCTATATCCATATTGTCTAAAAGCTGATCCTGTTTTTCCCTACTAGTAACAGCCCCGGTGTAATCAAGAAGCCTGTCGGCAAGAGTACTTTTACCGTGGTCGATATGAGCGATAATACAGAAGTTTCTAATTTCAGCCATTAAGAATAAATTAGGCACAAATATAATGCAATAAACTCTTTAAGTCTATTAAGATTAATATTTTACTTTTGCACTAAAACATTAACTTTTGATTAAGATAGGTGATATAGAAATACCAAACTTTCCTCTTTTACTAGCCCCAATGGAAGATGTAAGCGACCCCCCTTTTAGAGCCTTGTGTAAGGAGCAAGGGGCTGATGTCGTTTATACAGAGTTTATCTCAAGCGAAGGGCTTATAAGGAATGCTCAAAAAAGTGTAATTAAATTAGACATTTTTGAAAAAGAAAGACCGGTTGGAATTCAAATTTTTGGCGCAAACCTTGACTCGATGCTTCAGTCTATAGATATCGTTGAGTCTGTAAAACCAGATATTATAGATATAAATTTTGGATGTCCAGTAAAAAAAGTTGTGTCAAAAGGTGCGGGAGCAGGAATTTTAAAAGACATTGACCTTATGGTAAAACTAACAAGTGAAATGTGTAAAAGAACCAAGCTTCCAGTTACTATTAAAACTAGACTTGGTTGGGACGAGAACTCAATAAAAATAGTCGAGGTTGCAGAAAGACTGCAAGATGTTGGGGCAAAAGCAATTTCTATACACGGCAGAACTAGAGCTCAAATGTATAAGGGTGAAGCAAACTGGAAGCCGATAGCTGAAGTAAAAAACAACCCAAGAATGTTTATTCCTGTTTTTGGAAACGGAGATGTAAATAGTCCTGAAAAAGCAAAATTAATGAGAGACGAGTTTGGTTTAGATGGAGCTATGATTGGCAGGGCAAGCATAGGGAATCCTTGGTTTTTTAATCAAGTAAAAGCTTTTTTAAAAACAGGAGAAAAAATACAACCACCCTCTATTTTAGAAAGAATTAATGTTGCCAAACGCCACCTAGAAATGTCTATTAAATGGAAAGGCGAACGACTAGGAATTTTAGAAACAAGAAGACATTATTCTAATTATTTTAAAGGAATAAAAGACTTTAAGCCTTACAGAACAAAACTAGTTACTCTTGAATCAACACACGAACTAATGAGTTTGTTTTCTGAATTAGAAGAAATAAATGAGACCCTATTGGTTACAGTGTAATTTTTAGACTAGTTTTAGAGGCGATGTAAGACCCAACAGAACAAACCGTCAAAAGAAATACAATTACCAACACTATATTTGACATCTCTAAGCTTACTGGATAAGGAATTTCAGTCCCCGCCAGCTTAATAAACGAATAGGATTTTTGTAAGGACACAAAACAAATTCCAGAAAACAAACCTATTGCCCCACCAGATAAAGAAATCATTAGGCCGTGCTTAAAAAACAAATTTTGTATGTTTTTTTTGGTGGCACCAAGCTTTAAAAGAGTTTGTACTCCTTTTCTTTTTTCTACAATTAAAATAATTATTGCACCAATTGAATTAAACATTGCTACCGTTAATATTAAACCCATAAGAATGTTTAAAATTAACCCCTCCACATTTAGCATCTTATAATATGTTTGGTTAAGCTCTTCTCTTGAGCTCACTAAAAAACCCTTATTAAACACTTTTTTTAAAGCCTTTATTAGAGGTTTTGGATTATCAAAAGACTTAATCAATATGGACGTAATTTCTTTTTTGTCTTTTTTTAAAAGGGTTCGAGTTGAATTTAAAGAAGCAAAAACAGTTCTTTGATCCTTGTCGTTTGAAGAAGAGTATACGCCTGAGGGAATAAAACCTAAAGATCGAACAGGTTTTTTAAGTAAAGAAGAGTTCGAATTATTGTTAGGAACACCAAGACTTAACACCCCGCCATAATTAAAAAGACCAAGGTTTAATTTGTCAGCAATATAATAACTAACCAAAACCTCGTTAGAGTTTAAATCTAACCATCTTCCAACAGAGATAATACTATCAATTTCAATAACCTTTCTAAAGTTTTTATCAACACCCACAAGGTTACCGAAGGTGTTTTTTCCATCACTGCTTAGAAGAACTTTTTCTTCAAGGACTTTCGAATAAATAAAATAATCATTGCTTGAAGAAAGCCAGTTTAACTGACTTTCGGTCGGTGTGAAAGCAGATAAAGACGTGGAGCTAATTTTAATATCAGGATCAAAAGCTTTATTATAATTAAGACCAAAATCTTTAAGCCCAGAAAACACAGAAAGAACAATAAAAAAAGAGCACGAGGCCACCACCAAAACAAAAGAAGCCGTTAAACTTATAAAATTTACAATATTGAATTTACTTTTTGAAAAAAAATATTTTTTTGAAACAAAAAAACTAATCCCCATTTTATATTTTTTTTCTTTTAGGCAAAAGAGAGCTGTTTTTAATAGGGTCTTCTGTTTTTTTCAAAGCCTTGTCTATAGAATCAATATGCTCTAAAGAATCGTCGTTGTAAAAAAATAATTCAGGAATCCTTCTTACTTGGTTTTTAACCAATAAAGCCAAAGAATGTCTTATGGCATTTTTTTTATTTGAAAACAAATCGAAAATCATTTTCGTGTTTTTTACAGGAAATATACTTATATAAGTTTTTGCAGAAGAAAGATCAGACGAAACCCTAACCTTTGTTACAGATGCAATTACAGACCCTGACAAATTTTCTTTTAAAAGCTGCTGTAGAATTACAGTTAGATCTTGCTGAATTACAGCTCCTATTTTTTTTTGTCGGGTTGTTTCCATATTACAAAAATACAGAAAACTTTAACTATAATCTTGAAATACGAAGCGTGTTTACTTGCCCTTTTTCTTTTACCGGCATAGCGGCAAGATTAATTACAAGCTCACCCTCTTCAACAAAACCCTTTTCAATTGCCAAACGGTTTACCTCTTCAACAGTTTTGTCAGTACTAACAAAATTGTCATAATAAATACACTTGACTCCCCAAAGCAATCCAAGCTGAGAAAGAATACGTTTGTTTGAGGTAAAAACCAATATTATTGCTGAAGGTCTCCAAGAGGAAATCTGCCAAGCGGTGTAGCCGCTGTTGGTAAGCGTACAAATGGCTGAAGCGCTTAATTCATTAGCAATATTACAGGCCTGAAAACAAATAGCTTTTGTAATAACTCTTTTAGAGTGAATTTCAGGCAGAGTGTCTGGAACCGAAATTAAAGGAGAGTTTTCAACCCCCTTAATGATCTTTCCAATTGTTTGAATTACTTCAACAGGGTATCTCCCTACAGATGTTTCTCCAGAAAGCATAACCGCATCAGCACCGTCCATTACAGAATTGGCCACATCGTTAACTTCAGCTCTTGAAGGCGTAAGACTATCAATCATTGACTCCATCATTTGAGTAGCAATTATAATAGGTTTTCGGGCTTTTTTTGCCTTATTAACCATAAGCTTTTGCTTTAAAGGGACTTCTTCTGCGGGAATTTCAAGACCTAAATCTCCCCTAGCCACCATTAAACCATCAGCCGCATGAAGTATAGCATCTAGATTAAGTATAGCTTCCGGTTTTTCAATTTTAGCAATAATTGGAATTTTATGTTTTGAGTTTTCGGATATTAATTCTTCAAGCTCACAAACATCTTCTTTTGTTCTAACAAAAGAGAGCGCTAACCAATCAAAATTATTTTTTATTGCAAACAAAGCATCTGCTTTATCCTTTTCTGTAAGAGCCGGCAAAGAAAGTTTTGTGTTAGGAAGGTTTACCCCTTTTTTAGATTTAAGCTCGCCTCCTTGAACAACTTTTACCTTAACTAAATCTTTTTTATTTGTTTCAAGAATTTCTAAAATTATTTTACCGTCATCAACTAAAACTTTTTCTCCTTTTGAAACATCCTTAGGAAAGTCCTTATAGTTTATAGAAACCAAATCAGAATCACCTAAATCTAACTCGTTTGTTGTAATTGAAAAGAAAGCCTCGTTTTCAACAATAACACCCTCTTTTACATTGCCTAAGCGAATTTTCGGACCCTGTAAATCCCCTAAAACTGCAACATGAAAATCTAACATGGAGCTAATTTCTCGAATGTTTGAAACGGTGTTTTTTACCTCATCATGGTTGGCGTGTGAAAAATTAACGCGAAATACATTAACCCCGTTTTCAATTAAAGACTTAAGCATTGTCTTGTCAGTCGAGCTAGGCCCAAGGGTTGCTATTATTTTAGTTTTATTTAAGGTCATGTTATTCAAATATTAAATTTTCTTTAGATTTAAGCTTCTTTTTAGGAATTTTATAGATAGAAATAATTTCAGGAATTTCAGGAATTTTTTTTAAAACATCAGCAAAAAGACATTGATCACCAATACACTTCAACACGTATTGCACAGAGCGAATTTCTGGCATTAAAAAAAAGGTTTCAACTGAATCTTGAAAAAAAGATAATGAACCCTCAGAACTAACAGAGTTTTTACAAGAATTATTATATATCCAGAAATCTAAATCAGACTTTTTGTTGAAATAGTTATACGACATAAAAGAACCTTTTGCAGACTTAAACGTAAGATCTTTTTTTGTTCTAGAGAAGCGCGTCCCCAAATGAAAGTTTAGCAAAAGAACGAGTTTAAAAAACTCATCATTAAAATGTAAAGCGAAATAACTTGTGTCTTTTTCAGGCTCAATATGTTTCAAGATGTGATTAGACATAAGTTCAAATATACAACATGTAATAGTTATTGAGGAAAACGAAAGACTATTCTACAAATTTCTTAAACAGAACACAGGCGTTATGTCCTCCAAAACCAAAAGTATTACTCATAGCGTAGGTTACTTCTCTTTTTTGAGGCTTATTGAAGGTGAAGTTAATTTTTTCGTCAATTGTCTCGTCTTTTGTTTGGTGGTTTATTGTAGGAGGGATAATACCATTGTTAATTGATAGAATTGATGAAATTGCCTCAACAGCACCAGCAGCCCCTAAAAGATGACCGGTCATTGATTTAGTTGAATTAATATTCATTGAATAAAGATGGTCTCCAAACACTTGATATAGCGCTTTAGACTCAGCAACATCACCCAAGGGAGTTGATGTTCCGTGCATATTTATAGTATCTACTTTTTCCAAGCTAACATTAGCATCTCTCAAACAATTTTCCATAACCTTAATTGCGCCTATTCCTTCAGGATGAGGAGCGGTCATGTGGTATGCATCAGCAGACAGGCCTCCACCAACAAGTTCAGCGTATATTTTAGCACCTCTTTTTTTAGCGTGCTCATATTCTTCTAAGATTAAGGCTCCACCACCTTCGCCAAGAACAAACCCGTCCCTGTCTTTATCAAAAGGTCTTGATGCGGTTTTTGGGTCGTCATTTCTTGTAGACAGTGCGTGTAATGCATTGAAACCTCCAATTCCAGAAATTGAAACACCGGCTTCAGAACCGCCAGAAACAATTACATCAGCATGTCCAAGACGTATGTAGTTTAAACCATCTATTAATGCATTAGCAGACGAAGCACATGCGGAAACAGTAGCAAAATTAGGACCTCTAAAACCATTTCTAATAGAAATTATTCCAGGAGCAATGTCAGGAATCATTTTAGGAATCATAAAAGGATTAAACCTAGGCGTTCCATTGCCTGAAGCAAAGCCTAAAACTTCGTTTTGAAAAGTTTCTAAGCCACCAATACCGGCACCCCAAATAACACCAATCCTGTCTTTGTCAACATCGTCTTCTATCAACCGAGAATCTTTAATAGCTTCTTCAGAGGATACAATACCATATTGAGCAAAACGGTCCATTTTTCTTGCAAGCTTTCTGTCCATAAAATTTTGAGGATCAAAATTTTTGAGCTCACAAGCAAACTTTGTTTTGAAGTGGGTTGTGTCAAAATAAGTGATATTGTTGGCCCCGCTTTTTCCAGACGTTAGACCATCCCAATATTCAGAAACGGTGTTACCAATAGGTGTTAATGCCCCTAATCCGGTAACAACAACACGCTTAAGTTCCATAAAGACTATTTTGAGCTTTCGATGTACTGTACAGCTTGACCAACAGTAGCTATTTTCTCTGCTTGGTCATCAGGGATTTGAATATCAAATTCTCTTTCAAATTCCATAATTAATTCTACTGTGTCAAGAGAGTCAGCACCTAAGTCGTTAGTAAAACTAGCGGCAGGTACAACTTCATTTTCGTCAACTCCTAATTTGTCGACAATAATTGCATTAACTCTAGATGAAATATCAGACATAATTCTTTTGTTTAAAGTTCCGACAAAAATAAAAAACTTTACATTATATACCCTCTTTTTTACAAAAATTAAAAAAAAGAGTGCTTTTAAATGTTTAAATAAGAAGGAGAAAAGCGTTATTTTTGATTTTAATTAAACTTAAAATTGAAAAATAAAAATAAAAACATTGTTGTTTTTGCATCAGGATCTGGTTCCAATGCCGTAAAAATTTACGAGTATTTTTCTGATTTTAACAACGTCAACATAGTTTCCTTGTATTGTAATAACTCCAAGGCGGCGGTGTTAGAGAAGTTCAAAAAGTTTAATATTAAGACTGTTTTGTTTTCAAAGAACGACCTTAAAAGCAATACAATTTTGAGCAGCCTAAAGAAAGTTAACCCAGACCTTATTGTTTTAGCAGGATTTTTATTAAAAATCCCAAAAGACATAACCCTGTCTTTTAAAAATAAAATAATAAACATTCACCCCGCTCTTCTTCCTTTATATGGTGGAAAAGGAATGTATGGAGAAAACATTCATAAGGCTGTTATAAAAAACAAAGAAAAAAATTCTGGACTTACAATTCATTATGTTAATGACAAATATGACGATGGAGCTATTATTTTTCAAAAAAAAATTAGACTGGAGCCCGACGAGACCCCTTTGTCCCTTTCAAAAAAAATATTAAAAGAAGAGCACACAAACTATCCAGCGGAAATAAAAAAACTTTTAATAAATGACCAATAACGACGTAATCATTTATACAGACGGCTCCTCTAGAGGTAACCC
>ERZ1049444.1174-NODE-1174-length-20343-cov-21.460617_pt1 | contig 20343 bp, 19 predicted proteins | sample MGYA00383101_ERZ1049444 | MGnify/ENA primary metagenome ERZ1049444 (study PRJEB29581, sample SAMEA5548371) | metagenome | biome: marine; feature: coastal; material: water | depth 50 m | study: Short-term variability in the microbial, nano- and picoplankton...
CTGGCAACTCGGCAGCGGTGGCACTTTGAGAATAGGCAAGCAGCAATCCCAAACTTAACCTTTTGAGTAACAGAAACCATTTATTCATTTTTTACTGTACCCAATAAGGAGTTTCTTTTGAAGCATCACGTTTGCGGTACCACACAGGCATCAAATCAAATAGAAGGCTTGATTTATTTCGCGGCTTGATCACCACAGCCAACCTAAAAAGACGGTGAATGCACCCGTACATATGCAGCACTCTCTAGAGTGGTTTAAAGCCCCGCTAAATGGGATGCAATGGACACGTTAGTGATTAACCAAACTCATTTGAAGGTTCATCGACAGCCTCGAGCCTTGGGTTAAACAGAGAAGAGTGAACGTCTGATTGTTCGTACCATAGGTCGCGTTCTTCAAACTTCATGCCCTGAAAGATGCTGGGTTCTGCTGGCGCCAACTATCCCTGAAAGCAGGGAACGGCAGTGAGTACATCGGTACATTATGTTTATTAACTTCGCAGTACGCTACGGATTGAATGCTGGCTTATTGAGACCACGATGCAACTAATTCGATGGGGAATGAAAGAAAGAGACACCAAACACTATATCGCACTGCGCCAAAACCACAGAAACTTCATTACATGTGCGTCAGAATTTACCAAAGCCTTCACAAGATTTGGAATATTTAGGACGGTCGAAAGGCGGGTGCAGGGTCATCACACGTAAGGAGGGATGCGGGGTATTTTATTTTTGCCATAGCCGTTGGAGCGATAGTCCTTTTGTGGCTAAGTGTCCAAAATGAAAATAAACAGAATCCAAGTTATAAAATGGCAATTAAGTTTTTTAAATTTCGGTGAGTCTGTTCACACCCACCGAAAAACACCAATGATGCCTGCCGCCGCATAAAAGAATTGAAGCAGAAGAATCCCGTAATGCTTACAAATGATGGCCCATAAGCCAATGGCGACAGCAGATATAAAAAGCAAAGAAAAACCTGCTACCTCGTAACCGGTATTTGAGGCAACTAACAATGAATATGCTATGGCTGTGATCACACCAAACCATTCTAATACTCTTTTCAAATTCATTGTGGATTTTTCTTTTCTGAAGCTTTTTAACTCATTTAGCTCCACTTTGGTGATATCGTTTGGGTTTGAAGCTTAAGTTGTATTGTGTGACGGAAGCGACGTCGTCCGAGTAAAGGCCCCTCCAAAATAATTTTGCTCCATTCATTGAGAAATTGATCCTTCAGTAGTCTGAAAATAACTGCTCCAGAACCTGTCGTTCGATTTGAGGCTACCCCATTTTAGGAAAATAGTCCTCACATTTACCCTCGCGATTCACATCAGCAGTGCAACAATGCAAGCCGCCACCAAAAGCGTAGGCATCGCGCAGATCAACTTCGACGACTTCCATGCCGAGTTTATCCATCTGCTCGGCCTGATATACTTCGGACTTTTCGACACAGACAGTTTTAGGGTCGAGCACAAGCACGTTCATGGAAAGCCATGTGGAGGAATAGCAAAGGGGTGGTGGGGCATTATGGGCGGGTTGCGCTGCATCTACGATTTCCCAGTCATTTTTTTCGTACATTTTCCGCTGATCGTCTGGCAAGCGACGCTGTGGATTATTTAGGATCAGGCCTGGACGTAAAGGTGTGAATGTCGCGTCGATATGTATTGGATAAGGATCACCTGGAAAATTTACAGTATGAACGCGGTGATCTGGGAAGTGTCTGCGCAACCAATCAATGCCTTTTAGGTTTGTGGTGAAACCGTGCTGTACCACGAGATCTCTACCAAAACGGAGCACGTCAGCTGCGTCAAAAAGGGGCTCTTCTTCAGTGGTAACAAAAAATTTCTCCGCCGCCCACTTCAGTCGCTTTTCAACGCCGATTTTATCGTCGAGATAATCTGGGTGATAATCTGCGTCGGTCAAGCGAGGTTTGGGCGCACTTTCGTGGCGAAAGTTGGGATCTTCGTCAAAATATTGCTGCATTAGTGGGCGGTAGTTCAGATATTCAAACCAGCGACAACGATAGGACATTGTTGCCTCCAACATTTCGGATCCAACGGTCAGCAGAACATCGCGTGGTGGCATGCATCCAAACTGACTGCCTGTTTTGAAGTCCGGTGTAATTGCTGGCTGTGCGTGATCTATAGACGTTGGGCGATCAACGCGAATGCCACGAGCTTGAAGCATAGATGCAAAATTGTTCAGGAGCTCATTAGCCCGATCGATTGTTTCTTGAGGCCTGCGTCCCCATTTCCCGCGCATGTCGCTATCCTCCGGCACTTTTGCCTCAAGCGCAGGTTCTTCAGGTGGGATGTGGCAGTCGTCGGCACGGCCCACGATTACGTGTTTGAGCGGATCCCATTCGTTCCAACTATTGACCACAGTTTTTTGCATATTTTCCCCTCAAAATTATCGTCGAGACAGTATTCTTAAATACGTCACTTCACAAGCATTTGAGGTGTCAACTACCTTCATTATTAAAGCCAATAAAACGTGAGTGATCTACTCTCTCTGTGGCATTCATTCACAAGCGCGCCACTAATGTTTACGGTGGTGGATAACAATTTTTTTCGAAGCCATAAAAATATTTCAGAGTGATATTAACTTACGAAGCTTGGTTAATAGGGGGAGGAAGGTTTGTTCGCGTTATGCCAAGATAAAATACTTAATTTTATCATTGCAAAATCAGCTTTGCGAATTTTTATTTTCGTTGCTGATGTGTCTGAAACTTTGCTGCCACCCCGCAAAAATGGAAGATTGTTATTAGCGGAGTGCTCGTAGAATATTTTTTTAGTTGGGACACTCTATAATTGGTTTGTTGCCTTCTATATAATTTGACCAACTCGGTCAATTCGTGAACAGTTTGTGTTGGTTTATGCGATCGGCGAAGCTCTTTCATTGCATGTGATAGCGTTTATTTTCGCAAACAACCTTTCAAATTTCTTTCCTTTGCGGAATTTAAACAGAAGATGTGCACTATGGTGTCGACTAGAGATGTAATTAACCAAGGCCTAGGAAAATAGTTGAGTAAAAATTAAATAAGGTAAAAAATATGATTGGTCTCTAGTCAAGAAATAAATTTGATATAAATCAAGGAATTTAGTACGTTATGTGTAATAACGAGATTTAATTTAAGGTGAAAATAAAATTTCTTGGATTCGATGGAGTATGAATCATGAAAGCCATTCTTGTGATAAGTTCATTGATCGTATTTACGGCGACAAGCCTTATATCACAGCCCAAGCCAGCACTACACTCTGGTCCAAATTGCCATAATGTCAACGCAGCAAAATCAGTTGATGGTGGTAAATCTTACAAACAAATTGCCAAGAACGTTTTGAAGTCAGCTTCCGTTCCAGATGCAGTTCATTTTAGGGGTAAAGACTTTATCTACTATGTCAACGGTAGCGGGGGTTATAACAAACATTCAATTTTTGTATCACAGTTGAGGAACGGTGGTAAGTCCTCAAAACTGATTGGTCCAGTAAAGATTGATGGCAAAATTATTAGGGATGCAGTCGATCCTGATTTAATTTTAATGCCAAATGGTAAACTTAGACTTTTTTATTACGTAGGTTACTTTACTAGTCCTATGCAGAATTCAAAACGCAACAAGATCTACTCTGCAATTTCGACTGATGGAATAAACTTTAAAAGTGAAGGAGCTATGGTTGCGTTGGATGATCCAACTGATCCATCGGTGACAAAGATACCGAATGGAAATTATCTTCTTGCTGTTCCACAGGGAAAAAAACAAAAAATCACCATTTATTCAAGCTCAACAGGATATAATTTCAAGAAAATTAAAACTATTAAAGGTGGGATACCAGAACTATCTATTGGCTCTAACGGTCAGGTGCAGTTACTCTATCAGGATAAGGACCTAATATTGAAGGAGTCAACAAATGGTGGAAAATCATGGAAGACAAAAAGTAAAAAACTAGTTTCTGGCGCGCCTCCAGGAAGTAATTCGCCAAGTGTATTGCTGACATCTGACAAAAATCGCATTATGTATTACGCTTGGGGAAAAAAAGGATGCACTACGTCCCCAACAGAGTTCCTAAAAGATAAAAATGCTTTTATTGGTAATGGATCTAATAATTCAGCAATGGGTGAGCCACCGTTGGGTCATGGTGTTAAGCCTAAGGATAAAAAGAAGAATTAAAGTAAACTTCTGAATTTATTTTAAGTACCTTTAGGTTGCTGTGTAAATTTTTGAAGTTTTGATAATGTCCGAAATGGTTTCTAAAAATAATGCTGCCGTCCTTCAGTCTATTTCTGATAGATCAAAATTGTTGATAAAATATAAAAATTAGTGTCTACTTGATACTTATCATTAAGAGTAATGATAAGGTTAAAGGAGGTCTATAAAATGCATCTTTTGTTTATAAATTTTACTGCCACGGCAACACCTGAAGAGTTCGATACTCTGGTAAGAGGCGATGCCCCGACTTTCGCTGGTATTGATGGGCTTGTGCACAAATACTTCATCTTCAATCATGAGGAAAAGACTTATGGAGGCTGTTATTTGTTCGAAAGCAAGGAGGCAATGGATGCTTACAAAGTGGGAGATATTTATAATTCGATAATTGATAATCCCGATTGGTCTAATCATTTGGTTAGAGACTATGAAGTTCATGCAGGAGCGTCCGAGATTCAAAATAAGCTTAAAGGGACTAACGTCTGATTAAATTCCATTAGTATGATGAAAGGTGCTGTCTTTGGTGGTTGAGCGCTTCTTTAATAATGACATCAAGTACTAACGACAAGGTTGAGTATGGTTCGCCGGCTATTTTTAGCCGAACGTAGCTATGAATAAATTAATTTTTTAATGTAAAGTTTTTAAGCGAAATCCGTCACAGGTTATTTAATGCATTAGCCAAAACATCAAACAAGCTAAAGCAATACCCTTTAGAAATGAGATCCAATAAAGTGTATAATGGCTAAAGCCTAAAGTGAGGCGTACACGCTCTATCATGTCACGGTGCCAATTCATTAAATTAGTGTCAGGAAATTTTTCCGATTTTTCAACAAAAAATGACAAACTCACACAAATAATTTTTTATTTGAACATTATTATATGTCTAATGCTCTATGAAAATTAAAATCCTTGTGGAAGCAAAGCAAACTTGGATTTTATTCGGATGGCCCGCCAGGGTAACCGGGTTCAAGAATTGTGATAGGTGGTGCGTTAGGTGGCACATTAAATGTGTCAATCAATATAGCATCTTCGCTTCCAAGGTTGACCGCCGTCATGGGTATGTTGGGCGGCATATAATAGCATGATCCAGCTTCGAACAACATCGGAGGTTTGCCTTCAACGAAATCGGTAATTGTTCCTGTTAAAACGCAGGTGTGACCACCGTACTCATGAATGTGAATTCCAACACGGGTTCCCGCTTCTCTAATACCTTTTGTGACCAATAACCGATTACCTCTGGCGTCAATAGTATCGATCATAGTGTGTACATCTTTTAGTGGTTTGAGCCTCCCTGGAGGAGGGTAACCGTTTATTTCGCGCACTATTCTAAGATCATTTTGAGCAAACCCGCTTGACGCAAGGCTTGTAAACAAGAAGAAAAAAAATGTTCGCATGTAGTCCCTCAAAATAAAGTTTGCAAAGAATATTATGTCAAAATAAATTCAGATGAAAGATTTATCAGCCTTTTGATTTAGTAGTTTAGTTACACTGTATGGACCGCCTCTTTCATGTTTGAAAGGTCGGTCCATCTTTTTGCGCATACTCATCAAAAGAAAGGAATAATGTATGAGTGAGAAACAGGTGTATTATTATCAGTTCGGCGGTGAATAGGAAGCCCCGCTAGCCATTTCAGCAGCAGCAGCAACATCTGCGCCCGTGTAAAGGTTGATGGTCTTGAGTGTTTCGAATGCTCCAGATTGCATGATCTTCATGTAAAGCGCCATGTATGATTGAAGAGATGGCATATCAGCAATTGCCATAATGTGATAATCTTGTCCTGATGCGCCATACATACAAACAAGCTTACCACCAACACTTTCGCAAGCGGCGGCCGCTGCTGCGGTTCTGTCCTCTTTATTTTCAATAATGGTCGTCAGTGAGGCTTTGGTGTATCGTCCTTGCAAGCAATATAATGGCATCTCATATCTCCTGATATACATATTTAAGATTTTTATTATTATTCAATACTAATTTTGTAGCAAGTTTTTTATTTTTCTCAAATTGTAATAAAAAAAATTATGAAAAGAATTTCACTGAATTTTAAATAAAGTGTATTCATAAAATTCTGAAAGAATTCACACGATTTCTTTTTAAGAAATATGGCTTAATATATTAAAGAAAATTTTATAATTTAAATTGGTTATACTAATACAAATTAATAAGTTACTACTTTTAATAATAGTACATCTCAACTTGATAATGCAACCAACTCTACGCTGCATCGGGTAGAGGCTTTGAGGTACTTATTGGCCACTGCTGCCTTCACAGATTTATGACGTAAACTTGCTGGCAGGAAGGGGTCAAGCTCCTCTATTCAGATCTTGTCAATCTAACCATTTGCGTTGTTGGGTCTTTAAATCTCAGGGCACCGCTGAGCACAGCTTGTAAAAGAACAACGCAGCGTATTTTTGATGCAAATAATGCCTACTTGTTCTTCATCAAGTAATTTTAGTTACGTTAAGTCATCGGAGAGTTAAGGTGTGCATCACCGTCTCTTTGAGGATGGTTGAAGCTAATTAAAAAGTGCACCTCTATTTACTCAGCAGAATTCCAGCCGCAACGCCACCAATGAATGCCCCGACCGCAGCATTGTTGTTTGCCTTATTCTTCTTAGAACTTTTTTTGCTCGATGTTTTCTTGGAGCTTTTGCTGCTGGAAGTTGTTGCTTTCAACGCATTTGGGTTGGCGGCGATATACTGAGCAAACGCTGGCTCTGTATTTGCCACAAGTGTTTGATGCTGGGCCATATTTAGATATCCGTTTGGTGCATATCCGGCTTGGGCCTGCCAAGAACTTACTCCAGCCCTTGTGCCGCGTCCAAAAATGCCATCAGGCCGGCCCACGTTGTAGCCCGCTAAGTTAAGTCGAAGCTGCACAGCCTTGCGTTGAAGCTTATTCATACCAAGTAATTGTTCGGTCGCCTGAGAGCTAATTGTCGCCCGTGCAACAGGTGTAACGGTCAAATAAAGCGGGTCTGCACTCCGATAGTTAAGAGTGGCTTGAGCGAAGCTTTTGGTCGAGTTTTCGGCTGCTGCTTCGGTCGTTCCGGTGGTATCTAATGCGTTACTTTCTGGTTTAAGACGAGTGATAGCGTTGCGAGCCAGCACGGCAAAAGCGCCGTTGGGATAAGCATCCAGATAAGCCTGATAATCGGCCATATCACCGGTTTCACGTGCGGTATCAAACATAATTTTTTCAACCTCCAGTGACGCGCTGCCTGTGGTTGCAACAGCCGTTTTTGTAGTTGTGGCTGGAACGGCGCTAATCTCTACTTTGTTGAGCACCAGCGGACCAGTGAGCGACACGTCAAAGCGTGGGCGTTGCTCTCCCGCAGTCATTTCAAGCACATCGCGAGTGATCAGCGATGTGATGGCGGCAAAATCTGTATTCGCCGCACCGATGTGGCGTAAAAGTGCGATAGTGAATGGCGAGTTGACGCCATCTCCATCCATCGCTACTTGGCCCGGCTCGGTCGCGTAAGAGATGACAGAGCCGGTGGTTCCCAGGGTGTCGAACGCAATTGGCGTCAACCCACGAGTACTGAGTGACCGTGTGGACATGCCTCGTACTTTTGCAAGCTTTTGAGCCATGGGATTGTCACGACATGCATCCAAAAAAACCAAACTGGCACCTTCTGATCTGCCAATAACACGTAAAATTTCGGGTAGGGCGTACACCTCAAACTCCCAATCCACGGCATCGTCCATGCGCGCGTCGATCGGAACTACATAATTTACGTTATCGATTGCGATGCCGTGACCAGCATAATAAAACACGGTTAAATCTGCGTCTCGCGTTTCGCGCGCGAAGGAACGCACCGTATCGCGCATGCTTTCATAGCCAAGATTGTACCCTTCAACGACATCGAAGCCGAGGCTCTCTAGCTTAGTGGCGATCGCCCGCGCGTCTCGCTCTGGATTTGATAGTACACTGGTCGAGACGTAGTCACTGTTACCAACAACAAGCGCAACGCGCTTTTCGGCTGTAGCGATCGTTGCAAACAAGGGCGCTGCGCAAATCGCCCAAATGGCCGCAAGTATACTTCTGTTCATGTTACCTCCTGAGGCCGCGGAGTAGATGGAAAAGTACGCCTCCTACGGCCCGCTCAGATTGATCAATTCGATACGTGTGTTCTCGACTCCAAAGGGGTTGGCCGCGTTAACTGGTTTGGTCGCACCATAGCCCACTGGCGTTAACTTGTCCCTCGGCAGTCCGTAAAATATGACTAGATGATCTACGACTGCCTGCGCTCTGCGGGATGACAGCGGAAACTGCGCGCTGCCACTACCCTCGATGAATACGTGTCCCGCTACTTGAAATGCTTGACCGCGCACTTTTGGATCTAGCAGAGCAACTGCTAAAGTTCGCAGTGTGCGCATACCCTGTGCCGTAAGCAGGTGGGTGTCTCCATCAAAGTTTACATTTAGGTTCACAGAAGGGAAATCATATGCGGGAGGAAGTTGTTGGTTTGGCAGTATCTGAAGAGCATTTTGAGTTTTTAAGGCTCGAACGGTGGGGCCCGCACGCTCGGGTTCAAGCGCGGTAACCAGTTCAATAGGGCCAAACATCTGAGCGTGCACGACTGTTGGCAAAACAAGAAGTGCCAATGCCGCAATGCAAGTAAAATTGGCTCTCATAATCATGACCTCACCTGACAACACAAGAAAGACGTTTCCTTAAACCTAAACAGAGAGTCGCCAAAAGAAAACTTAATTCTCCCGTACTAATCTTAAAGTATTGTTCCCTCTCAGTTTCATTTGTTTTTATGAGGTCTGGAAATGTAGCATAACAAGCTTGAGGCATCAGCTGACATTGCGTATGTTCTTGAAGGTGTCAAAATTGTACTTTTCCTAAAACTACTGTCATGAAATTTAACTGGGCTGGAGTGTTGCGCCGAAGATGAACGTCCCGCACAAAAATTCATTGTAAGTCAAAAATCAAAAAATTTAGGAACTTCAGATATTAAATAACGAATTAGGCAGTTTGTTGGCTGAACGTATATGTCCAAAATAATATGTATTGTTATCGCTGAAATACAGAGAATGCGAGTGGCTATATTTTTTTGTATTTTGACTAAAAAAGCGCAATTTAGATCTCCTGATTAACGACTTCTCCGAGCTTTGTTTCCGTTGTGAGTTTACGGGTATAGCGCATAACGCATAATTAGATGCGATTACCTTCGGCCATAATGGACTATTGTTTTAGTTTGCATACCAATCTGGGCAACGGCTGTTACATTGAAAATTTGTAGAAAATCTGCTAAGACACATGATGTACACTTGTTTTGAACTGGGTTTATCGCAACTGAATGTTCCACACTGTTAGCGAAGAACCAACACGTGAAAAGACGCTTGGTTTTAAATTGCTAGTGGGAGATTAAACAAGGTGGCACTTCTTAAGAAGGGGACGACGGGGAAAGAGGTTCAAAAACTTCAGATAAATTTAAATAAGGCGAAAGTAAAACCGCCGCTGACAGTCGATGGAATTTTTGGACCTCTCACAGACGCGGCAGTGCGGGCTTTTCAGAAACAAAACCCGCCATTGAAAGTTGACGGGTTAGCTGGAAAAAACACATTGGCTGTTTTGAAAAATCCCTCAGCACCTCCAACCAAGCCGCAGAAAATAGACCACAGCCTCAAAACCAAGCGCATGGATTTTGAGCTGACCGGTTCGAACCAAAGGATATGGGTAAGACAGTATTGGGGATACGTTTATAAAATCAAAGGAAACGTAAAAAAGTGGACTTCGAAAGAGAAGAAGGATTTTCATGTCGAAACTGAAAAAGTCATTCGAAAGGCTTGGGGCGGAAAATTTGTGCTTGAGGTGTCTGGAACTTCGAATTTTGCAAAATATTTCAGGGGAAAAGCTTTTACAGTCTATTTTGATGTCGATCCGCGCAAAAAGGGCAAACACTGGACTGCCTTTGCTGTAAAAATTCCGAAGGGTGGTAGCAACGTTTCAAAGGTGAATTGGAGTAAACAAGAAATCACACTTGATACAGAAGACCTCCAGCCCGCAGATAAGGGTGCCGGTGGCGGTGTCAAAATGGATGTGGCAGCGCATGAGTTCGGTCATGCTATTGGTCAGCCAGACGAGTATAAGGCGTCTAGCGCTTTCAATCATCATAAAAAATCAATCATGAATCTCGGCAACGAGGTAAAAAAGCGGCATGCCAAGCATCTTGTCCTAGAACTTAACAAAATGATCCCGGACACCACCTTCTCCGTCAAGAGTGTAAAGTGATGCCTTTGGTAAACCTTCTGCTTGCACCTGTCGTAGCGGGCACCCTGGTTCTAGCAACTGCATGGAGTGCTTCGGGCAGCTCAAAAGGAGAAACCAAAATGGACACGGATAATGCGATCAGTGAATTGGTTGGAAAGTCTTTCAATTATGTGGCGCAGAAGCTTGGCCAGCCCATTAACGAAACCTCGTTCAAGCTCGGCATGGAGGTTTTAGAATTTAGGGTCGAGTTAACAAACTTTTTTGACCTGAATCTGAGGCGCGAGAACCCTCCAAATATACAGGAGGCCACATGGGCAATATCGACCGAAGAAAACTTGACACTATGGTTTCACGATACAGGTGTGGAAAATGTTCCCTGCGCCGTTCATTTTTTGTTGTGGAGCCCGAACGATCAGTTTTGATCCTTGCAAAGTTAACGCTTTATAACTGCTGCTGGATGACCACCGTATTGAAATTCAAGTAGAGCCATATGCAATATTTTGATATTTTATAATGGGTTATAAAGCAACACAACCAGCTAAAACACAATCGGTTTTGAAAGTGAAAAGCTGTGAAATATTTTCTACTTATAAAAATTTGCCCCGTATGCAAATATGTATTTCTGTTCAATTAAAAAACTAAAGTCGCTGTCAATATTAAATTAACAGATGAAATTGATAATGCTGTTTTGTGAGTAGAAAAATTCCGAACTCATGCCAGAATTCATAAAATGTTGGTGTAAAAAATCATCTTTGACGCTTCCTTATGAATTTCAAATATGTTGAGAAATTTGACTTAATAAGATATTCTAAAGGTTAAGATTAAACTCTCTATACAAACATCACGAAGTTTTTGATGATATCAACATGCAGTCACGTATGATGTGTTGAAGCGAAACCAAATTTACTCAAGTGCCAATATAAAAAAACTTTTTTAGTTTCCTAGTATTGCAAACGTTGATTTTGAAAAGTGTCGGATTGGTCAATTTAAGGAATTTAAAAAAGACGGTATAAATCTGATAAAGACAAAATTTGAAACATGTTGTATGTTATTTATGTGTGCTTTTGGGAATATTTCTGTCTTAGCTTTATTCCTTTAGTACTTTACACGATCCGAAGCCTTCATGTTTGTGGCGAGTAATGATGAAACGTGTGATTTTATTATTTTTGATTAGTGCAGTAATATTCTCTGCAAATCAGATGGTTGGCCAGCCGCAAGCCAGTCAGATGAAGCGACCAGTACTGTTTTTGCGCTGTGACGACGTGCAAAAAAACTATTGTCAGGCCATGCTGCAAGTTCTTTCTAAGGAAGCGCCCACACACAGTATCCGGGTGGTCTCGGGACCACTAGTTCCTGGCGTCACATTGATCACTCTGACAGTGGATCAAAGAAAGCATAACCGTTTATTGGGAACACTAAGCTGGGACACTGGGAAAGGCATAGTCGAGTATGGCCCAGCACACAGTTGCGTATCGGTATCGACTGCCACTGAATTGGTCTCGTATTCGTCCGCGTACAAATGTGCAGAAGGCCTAATCAATCGTACGCCCGAGTTAAGAGCTGCGCTCGTGCGCCGACAAATAGAGTGATTGGAAAGATTAGCAGGAGTTTGTCTCATGTGCATGATTTGTCTTGCAACTGGCACTTTTGACCCCGGACGTCATTTTGAGGGTGCAGACGCTTTATCTGCTACTGTCCGTGAAAATGTAGGTGCAACTGAAAATACATCTACGAGCAACACAATGTCGGTGGGTGACTCCTTTTTGGGTAGTTTGTCAGACGGTGCTGATGCGGACTGGGTGGAGGTAGCCTTCGTTGCAGGCCAAACGTATGAAATATCATTAACAGGTGGATCGCTGAGTGATCCATATTTGTATTTGCGAGACGGTTCGGGGTCCCTAATCAGTTTAAATGATGATGGCGGTCCAGGACTGGACTCGATGATAACATACACTGCCTCGACGTCTGGATCATATTATCTGGTAGCTGACGCGTATTCTAACGAAACGGGAACATATACCCTAGCCGTTGAAACAGTTTTGCCACCCGCAGCAGGGACCCTAGACGAGCTTGCGCTGTTTCTCACCGAAGGATACGCGGGATCAGAGAACAAATTTAATACTTCGGCGTCTAATGTAATTACCGTAAATATTTCGGGCCTTACTTCAGAAGGTCAACAGTTAGCTCGTTGGGCTATGGACGCTTGGGAGATGGTGGTTGATCTTGATTTCACGGAGGTTCTGTCTGGCGAAATAATTACTATGGACGATGAGTCTTCTGGTGCCTACGCGTATTTTCCCGGTAGCACAGGTTCCGACGGGGTCGAACTTAATGTTTCGAAAAGCTGGGTGACGTACTATGGCTCGTCGATCGATAGCTACTCTTTCCAAACTTATGTGCACGAAATTGGACACGCAATTGGCTTGGGTCACCAGGGCCCGTATAACGGTTCCGCGACATACGGAACCGATGAAGCGTACGCGAACGATAGCTGGCAGATGTCAATTATGTCATATTTCAGCCAAACTGAAAATACCACAACCGCTGCGTCATATGCCTACCTAGCCAGTACAATGATGGCTGATATTTTAGCGGCTCAAAACCTTTACGGCGCACCGGGCAGTAGTAGCGCGACGCAGGGCAATACAATCTATGGCCTTGATTCCAACCTCGGGAACTACCTTGATGAAGTTTTTGATGAATTGGCCACAGGGACAACAACATCAAATGTGACTGGAAACCCAATTGCATTCACGATCCACGACCGAGACGGTACTGATACCCTAGATCTCAGCTTCTTAACCAGCGGAGCACGCATTGATATGCGCGCAGAGCAGTTCTCAGATTTTGGAGGGTTGATCGGTAACATGGGTATTGCCCGTGGGACAATATTGGAGAGAGTAACGCTGGGATCAGGCAACGATACAGTCACGGGTAATAACGCCGACAACGTAATCAGCGGAGGCGCAGGCGACGATAAGCTCATCGGTGGCGATGGAAATGATGAATTATCTGGCGGCAGTGGCACTGATTGGGCCTATTTTTCGCTAGATGTTGATAATTTTACATTTGAAGTATTGTCATCTGCAATTGAGATCACGGGAAACTATGTTGACACTGTATTAAACGATATCGAATGGCTTTCCTTCGGGAGTGACTCAATCTCCTACGCGGACCTCATTTCACGGGTGACCGATGACGGCCTAGTCATCCTTGATGATGATCAGGTTATCACGCCGTTTACTGAGGCTGATTTTTTTGTGTTTTCCAATAATGGTGACGACCATGCAATATTGGGTTTCGTTTCGGATAGTGGCTCCGAACAAGAGAGTATTGATGTGACTGTGGCTGCTTTATTTGCGTTTGGTGAGCTCAGTGATGACACGACCAATAATATAGAAGTTTCGCAAGCTGAACTTGGAGACAATCCAATTACGAATACAGTACCATCGTATGAGGATGATTTCATGATGTGATTCTCTAGGCCATACATTAATGATAAATTTCCAATTGTTTCAACTGTGCTCTTTCCATTAAACTTTCCCACATGCGTGTATTAAGTAAGTAGGAAAGTATTGCCTTAATCGCCATCATTTATATAATTTATAAACGTGAATCCTGATCTGCTGCGCGCTCAAATCTAGGTCAATGTGTTAAGTATTAATCATGGACTAATTCACTGCTTAGATTATAGAAAATAAGAAAAACTTTCTCGGGCTTCAAATTTTAATGTCGAAATAATGTCTGTAGATGCAAAAAAAGTTATCCTGAACCCTCAATGGATTTCAACAGAGATAGAAATTTGATTGATAAAGATCAAAATTTGGGAAACTTTTCAAAGCGACATCACATCAAATTTAATGTTTGGGAAAGGTGCCATTTCGGGAAAAACGTGAGTTTTAGCCAAAGTCCAAAATCTTTCGATATAGTTGCAGTACAATTACCATTAAAATAATTCCAACACTTGTTCACTTATTGATAGTTTTATCTAGGAGGCGCAGGGTATCATGCGAAAAGTGGGGGCCTGGACATGTGTTTGAATAAATTTTGGACTTTTACTTTTTGTGCGTGTTTGGCTGCTTGTGGCGGGAGTTCAACCAGCAGTACCGAGACTGCCAGATTTACGACTTTGAAACAATTTAGTGATGGCGCTGGGGTCGCACGCGGTACTTTTGCTGACGGAACAGAAACGGTCTTCATTGCATCAAACGTTGCTGGAGTTGTATCAGCGGCAAACAAAATAGTCGACGCATCCGTGGGGGCCACAACGACATACCGTTCTCAGGCTTTCAGTGACATACCCATTTCTGAAACATTATCCACAGCAGTCGTGAGACGTGGAACAGTTACTCTGGCGGGCCAATCAGTAAATGTGCTCATCGTCGAGGACAATAGTGGAGACGCTGGCCTTGTTTACCTTTCGGCGTCTGGTGGAGATGTGCTTACTGCAAGTGGTGCTGGTTTTGGCACGGCTCCAAGCGGCGCATTTACTTACAATGGGGTACACATCATCGCTGAGAGGTCGGTTGGTGGTAGTGCACAAACAGGAACATTTTCTTTGACCGCTGACTTCGACAATAAAACATTTAGTTACAGTGGTACGACAGCAAGTTCGTCGCTGACAGGAAATGGAACAATCGACACAACAAGTGGCAGGCTGACTAGTAGTGATCTCTCCTCAGTTGCTAACGGCTTTAAAAGTTCAGCAACCATGTATGGTCAACTGCACGGCTCTTCTGCTCAAGCTACCAGTGGCGTATTCCATACAAACGAGTCAGATCCTAATTATGCTGGAGCTTTTGCTGGAAGCAGATGATACGATAATGTGGTGAGCTTACGAATATCAGTCGCACTGTTAGGCGTTATGCTATTACTGCCAATGGCTTCACACGCGTTTTGTCTTCTGCCTTCTGCAGATAGCCGTTTGCAGGCCTTCTGCATGTCTAATCTACTCAACTTCAAAGCAACGAACCTTAGATCAGCACTTGTTTTAGATTATCGCCTTAAACAAGAGGGTTATGACAGAGGGCTCGGCCTGAAGGGTATGACACAACAGGTGACTTTTTCACCATATGTTTCGCCAGTACTTGAATACAGTTCTGACATTAACGGTGGCAATCCCGACAAGCCGCTCGTGCTTGGATCTCTGACTTTTTACGGTGATGAAGAGTTTTTTCGAAAGAAAGGATTACTCGCTGGCGTTGCTTTCGGTGGCACGGGCCGTGCGATCTATGGCGATGGACGCTACCTAGATTATAATATTGGTGGCAGTTACGCTTATTCACCAGAACACGATATGAGTGTCATGCAAGGGTTTGCGAATGTTTGCAGCAAAAACGATATTGGTGGAAACTTTTATGTCGACGGATGCCTGAGCACGAATAGGCTGCGAAGAGACCTCTCAGCCCAAACCACCAGTAGCGCCACATTAAGTGTCGCGAAATTAATTGCAGAGGGTGATAGACGTGTGCATCAGGCCCGCTTTGGTATCCGGCGCTTTTTTGATGATGGATACGAACAAAATCAACTCACGCTGCAACTAGACACTTTGCATAACTCCAATTTGTTTACGTCGATCAATGTGTCTCTTGGAGACGAGGTTAAAAATACACTCGCTATGAGCCATAGCTTCACCGCCAGTGTGGGCACTTATTTGATGAAAAAACCATTCAATGCTTCTTTTTCGTATGTAGCCTCAGATGGGGGAATGTTGTTAGGGTTTCAACGTGAGGAAACAACGACACTCTTTGGCCTGAAGTACGCAATTCATCCGCGCTTCAGCCTGCTCGTGGGATATAAATACACAAGCAGCAATATCGATTATTTCGATGAGAGTGAGGCTATCGTTGGTGTTCAGTTCGCTCCAATACAATTTTAACGGCTAAAAAAAGTTTTCCGTGAATATGATCGAACTAAGACTTAATTTAATTAGCCCTGAACGCACGGGTAAAATAGTCTGTGAGAGGTTTTGCCAGGTAATTCAGCGGTGAGCGATCTGCTGTCTTGATAAATGCTTCAACAGGCATTCCTGGTAGCAAAACTTGACCATTGAGTTTCGGAATTTGACCTTCCTCTGGGATAAGTTCTACCTGATAATACGAGATACCAGTTGCTTGGTCAGTCAAAACATCAGCAGAAATCTTTGTGACTCGACCCAAGATTTCAGGCGTCATGCGCTGGTCAAAAGCGGCAAAGCGGAGTGACGCTTTTTGCCCAATATGAATTTGATCCACATGGATTGGTTCAACGCGTGCGGATACGATCATAGGTCGGTCCTGTGGAATTATATACATGATCGGTTCTGCGGGTGAGATTACAGATTGCAGTGCAAAGACACGAGAATCGTAAATTGTACCGCTAACTGGTGCGCGCAGTTCCGTCCGGGATAATGTCTCTAGAGTGCTCAAGCGGCGCTGCACGAGTTCAACTTCTTGAAACTGTAAGTCTCGCAGGGTCGAGATAGCCTCTTCACGAAGGCGTGTCGTGAGTGCGATTATGTCGATATTAAATGCCGCAATTTTTCCTCGTAATTGTGCAACTGCAGCCGTCAGTCTGCCTATCTCTCCCCGAAATCGCGCTTGCTCTCGTTTGAGTTCTGAGACGCGTGATATGGGTGAAAGCCCGCGATCGTAAAGATTTTGTGCAGCTTCCAACTCTGACTCAATCAATTTTTTTTGGGTCTTTAGCGCATCGAGTTGGGCGGCAGCTCCGTCAATCTGATTTTTTGATTGTTCGATTTGTTCAAGAATTTGCTCAGAGTTCTGCTGTAGGGTTGCAGCTCGAGCGTTAAAAAGTCGGTGCTGACCTTCGATCAGAGCTTGTACGGCCGGATTTTGCGCGGCTTTTGCCAAGAGTAGAGCAGGGGCCGGTAAATCGCTCAATCCATCTCGCTCCGCTTGTAATCTTATCTTCCGCGCTAGTAGTTCAAAAAGCTGCCCCTCAATGATCGCCAGATCTGACCTCAGTTGTTTGTCATCAAACCGTAACACGACGTCTCCTGTGGAAACGACATCCCCGTCCTTAACCAGCAGTTCTTCAACGACGCCACCTGTAGGATGTTCCAAAACCTGACGTTTGGACTCCACTTGTATCATGCCGGTAGCGATTACTGCTCCGGCGATTCGCGCTTGAACGCTCCATACGCCAAGCACGCCAACGAGCAAAAATAGAGCAAAGGCTCCAACCATGATAGGGCCAGTCGCTTTCCATTGTTGAGAACGGTTCGCCACTTGCTTCATGATTGGGGTGCTTTTGAAATTGTTCTTTGGACATGTCGCGTATTGCTCACCATCGAGTTGAGTATATCGTCGCGTGGGCCGTTTCCTATGATCCGACCTTCATCAATAACAAGTAATCGATCACATTCAGATATGGCTGTTGGCCGGTGGGTCAAAATAACCACTGACCGGTCGGATGTTTTAAATTCTCTGACGGCCAAATTTAAAGCAATTGACCCGTCATGGTCGAGCGCAGAGTTAGGCTCGTCCAAAACAAGAAGAACTGGCTTACCATAAAATGCTCTTGCCAATCCAATACGCTGCTTTTGGCCGCCAGATAGTTGATTATCGTGATCGCTTTTTACGAGTGTTTTATAGCCAGAAGGCAGAGATAAAATCATCTCATGTGCGTTAGCTCTCTTAGCAGCCTCAACGACACCGGCATCACATGGTTCGGTGCTCATTCGAGCAATATTTTCTGCGATAGTACCTGAAAATAGCACAACGCTTTGTGGCAGGTATCCGATCGCTAATCCCAGCTCCTTAACATCGTACTGATCAATGGTGGCTCCACCAAATCGAATTTCACCCGTCACAATTTCTGTTAAACCAAGAATTGATTTTGCCAGCGTCGACTTACCCGAGCCACTTTTGCCGATCACGCCCAATACTTCGCCTGGTGCCAAAGCAAATGTAACATTTGACAAAGTCGGTTTTTTTGCACCGTTTGCCATTATGTTGACCGCGTTGAAAGTAATCGTGGCTACAGGGTGGGGCAAAGATAATTTTTCTGGCGTAGGGGGAGTAGAAGCTAGCAATTGTGCGAGCGACATCCAAGCACTATGAGCGCGTTGCACCATCGGCCATTGGCCAATAGATTGCTCTATGGGTGCCAACGCCCTTCCCAAAAGTATCGAACCCGCTATCATTGCCCCGGCAGTCACTTCACCTCGTAAAACCAAGTAAGCACCAACCGCGAGCATTGCTGATTGCAGAAATGCCCGAAACGTTCTCGTCATTGCGGAGAAAAAGCCTGTTACGTCACTTGATTTGACGGTTTGTTCTAGCGCTGGATCTCGCAAGCCGTGCCAACGCTGAAGCATTGCAGTGCTCATGCCTTGTGCCCGTACTACTTCTGACGAGCGACGAGCCTGCGCAGCAAAATTACTTGCTTGGGCCGATGCAGTTTGTGCTGCCAGCGTTTTGTGCCTAGTCATTAAGTTGTTGAGTATTGTAACGAAAATAAGTGTTGCGCCACCAAAGACGGCCATCCATCCAAGCCAAGGATGGAATATGAAAATTGCGGCGATGAAAATGGGTGTCCATGGTACGTCGAAAAACGCTGGCATTACAGGAGAAGTGAAGAGTGTTTGTATCGCTTCCAGATCTCGCAGCCCATCGGCTGATGTGTTGCTTTGGTTTGGCGCCCTCGACCGCGCCAGCACTGCGCTGAACACCCGATCATCAAGTTTCGACTGAAACCGTGCGCCGAATCTAGCAAGAATTCGCCCACGAGCGTAATCCAAAACGCCCATCAGTGCAAAAAGTGTTGCAACAAGAAGAAAGAGAGCGACCAACGTCTCTTCTGAGCGTGATCCCAACACTCGGTCGTAAACTTGAAGCATGAATAAAGGGCCTGTCAGCATCAAGATGTTCACGAAGATACTGAAAATAAAAACTGACCATAACAGCCACTTTCCCGCTGCCTGCGCTGCCCGCAGTTCCTGCACTCCGGGGGTCTGATTTTGCGCCATGCGTAATTCCGATCAAACTATTGTTGTAACGGTGCCCTTAAATGGGGAGTCAATCAAGCGTAGGCTATTTTTGCTAACTGCGACCATAACTGAATTAATGGCATTTGCGCGGTCGAGCGCTATTATCGGTTCTGGCGGTCAGTATGACATTATAGCGTTAAAGCGCCAATCATTGTTTTGAACAGCTGTAGGACGTTCTAATTGTTTAGCTGGCGTCGATATTGGGTCGGCACGCAGCGTCTCAACCCCAGACCAATAAAGACCCCTAGTGCTATTCCAAATAAATCTGCTTGAAAATCTCGCCATTCGCCAAAGCGGTTCACATAAGGCTGAACAATTTCGATTAACCCACCAAAAACTGCGGCCATAGGTATAAGCCAAATTAACGAACGTGGTGACTGGATCGCAATTGGCAAAACCAAAAAAGCATAGGCAATAAAATGGTGAGTTTTGTCTGTTCCTGGCATCCCCTGTGGAACAGACAAGGGGATCAAGGACAATAAGCCAATCGATGCAGCGATGCAGAAAGTCATTAAAATTGAAGCACGTTTGAAGTTTATCGACACAATTATACTCTTCACTTATTGACTTAGGCCAATCCAACGCCTTCAGCTTAACTAGCACTTCCGATTTGTGTGCACCATACTCCCGTGGTCAGTAATACAAGCACCAAAACCCCTGAAGTTTGATACGTAGTTTACGTACGGATTTCAACACGGTTCAACACTGACAGTTTACGGAGATTGAGGCGAGAAAGTAGAATTTCGAGTGTTCGTACTAACCATGCAATTTCTCAGATTTTGGTAAGCTTCTTGAGACGTTACGATTTTTGTTAAGTTTCTAACCACAGTGGTAAAATTAATTATTTGTGTTCAAAAATTTTGACTTTAAGGCTCAGTTGTCAGTTGTCAGTTGTCAGTTGTCAGTTGTCAGTTGTCAGTTGTCAGTTGTCAGTT
>ERZ1049444.1181-NODE-1181-length-20216-cov-3.813997_pt1 | contig 20216 bp, 18 predicted proteins | sample MGYA00383101_ERZ1049444 | MGnify/ENA primary metagenome ERZ1049444 (study PRJEB29581, sample SAMEA5548371) | metagenome | biome: marine; feature: coastal; material: water | depth 50 m | study: Short-term variability in the microbial, nano- and picoplankton...
CGTGGAAGCTGCGTTGCCCGACGAAACGGTGACCGTCGAGTTAACCAAGGTGAAAAAACGCTGGGCTCGTGCACGGGTGTTGGAGGTTCTTAACCCTTCGCCTTTGCGTATCCCGGTCACTTGCACTACTCAACAGGCAGGCTGCGGGGGCTGCGACCTGCTGCATCTCTCCCCTGATTCGCAACTCGCTATGAAGGCCAACATTGTACTTGATCAGTTAGACCGGGCACAGGTGGCCGCACCGTCCCCCGTTCTTTGGCCGCTAGTTAACGACCAAGGGCGCACCACGGTGCGTTCCATTGTCAAAGACGGTCAGGCCGGGTACCGCATGCGCGGCTCTCACGAGGTGATTTTGCCAACCCAGTGCAAGGCCCTCGATCCTTTGGCTGAAGAAATTTTGCTTGATGGTCGCTTCGGCGAAGCCAGCCAAGTCACCATTCGGGTGGGGAACCGCACCGATGACCGACTGGTTTTGGTGGAAGGCGACCCGGAAGAGGTAAGCGTGCCCTCTGATGTGCTGGTGGTCAGCGTTGATGAGTTAAGCAAAGGGCGCCGGGCTTGGATTCACGAAGAGGCCGGAGGCCGTAAATGGCGTATTTCGGCACGGTCTTTCTTTCAGAACCGGCCGGCCGGGGTCGATGCGTTGGTCTCCGTGGTAGCGGGCATGGTCGAGTCGCTGGGCACTGATGGCCCCATGGTTGACGCCTACGCCGGTATCGGAGTTTTCGCCGGCACGGTGGGCCAAAACCGGTCGGTGGTAGCCCTTGAGCGCAATACCCATTCGGTGGCCGATGCCCGGGTAAACCTTGAGAGCGATTCGGTCAAGATCATTAAAGCCCCGGTAGAGAGTTGGAACGCTTCGCCCGCTGCTTTGGTAATCGCTGATCCTTCCCGCGAGGGGGTTGGCAAGGCGGCCATGGCCACTTTGCTGGCCGCTCAACCAAGCCTGTTTATTCTTGTTAGCTGTGAGCCTGGGGCTTTTGCTGCCGATGCCGCTCTTCTGGCCGCCGCAGGTATGCGCCTCGAACAACTCACCGTGGTGGACATGTTCCCCGGCACTACCCATGGCGAAACAGTCGGCGCTTTCATCGCTTCCTAACAAACCGAACCTAGGGTCAGACCCCCGGTTCGATGTAGGGCGGGGATTAGCGCTGGGTGCCGACTTTTAGTTCGTTGAAGGCCACGCCACGGTCGACTGAAATGTCTCGGGGAAGGCCTAAAACTCGGTCGCCGATGATGTTGCGTTGAATCTCGTCGGTACCGCCGGCAATTGATGCGGTAAAAGAGCCGGCGGTGTGCTTGGCCAGGTCGTAGCCGTGCGGGTCATCAGCATCCCAAGCTTGTGAACAAGGCCCGGCCATATTCATGAGGATTTCCCGTACCCGCCATTGGATGACCGAACTAAAAAGTTTGCCCAGAGAGCCACCGGGGCCCGGAGCTTTGCCGCTTTGCATCTCTGCACGAGTACGCAGGGACACCAAGGCTTTGGCGGTTTCCATGGAATAAATGCGCATCAGTACTTGACGAACGTTGAGGTCCTCGAGTGACCCGTTGGCTTCAGCGGCCGCCTTTAACATTTTGTAATTAGGTTGGCTGATTTTTCCGCTACCCGCTGTACCGATAGCCACCCGTTCATACATCAACATGGCCGTAGCCTGGTTCCACCCATTATTGAGTTCGCCCAAAAGGTGGTCGGCCGGTATGCGCACATCGGTGAAAAATACCTCGTTGAAGTGACTGGACCCGTCTATTTGGTGAATGGGCCGTACCTCAACGCCCGGGGCATCCATGGGCAAAATAAACATGGAAATACCAGCGTGCTTGACGACGCTGGGATCGGTGCGAGCAATGAGTACGGCGTAATCGCTGACCTGGGCCAAGGTCGTCCACACCTTTTGCCCGTTGATGATCCACTCTTCGCCATCGCGTTCGGCTTTGGTTTGCAAACTGGCCACATCGGAGCCTGCCCCTGGCTCAGAAAACATCTGGCACCACAAGGTGTTGCCAGAAATAACGTCGGGCAAATACTTAACCTTTTGCGCTTCGGTACCGAAGTCATTAACCACCGGCAGGCACATGCCATGACTAATAATAAACTCATTGCTCATGGTCGGGAAGCGCGCCGCCTCTTCTCGATAAATACGGTCGTGATTTCGGGTAAGACCCGCTCCGCCGTATTTCTGATCGAAGACCAATCCTCCCAACCCTGCTTGGGCCAATTTGGCATGAAACTTCTTAGAGGCCGTCAAATCAGCGTCTGGATGAGTATTTTCGGCCAGGAACGAGTGCACTTGGCTACGGAACTGGTCACTTGCTTCTGCGGAAAGGGTTTCTTGACTCATGAAATCTTCTTTGTTAGGCGTCGCGAGAAACCCTAAACGACCTTTATCCTCAGCGCCCAACCCGAGTCAGTCCGTGGGCGAATTTTCTAAGATTTCTCGGTTAACTATTTCGGGAAAGTATTCATCAAAGTAAGGCAGCGGCGTGTCAGAACACATGAAGACACACACCACCTCACCGTTTTCGTTACGCAGTTGATCCAACGCCCCGGCCTGTTGTCACTGTTCGAGGTAAGCCAGCAACCCCACCAGAGATACCCCGAGTTGGGGGCCACGTAGATGCCGTTGCGTGACAGTTCCATGCTGGAGCGGTAGGAATTCTCTGTGGTGGCCACCTGCTGGGCATCTAAATGAGGCGCCAATCAAAACCGATAAGGCGTAGCAGCAACTCGGTGCGGGGGCCCGGCAGATAGTTGTCGGAAGCGCCCGTTTCACCCCCACCACTTGGATAGCCTCGTTGGCCTCCTTGAGGTACCGAGAGTTGCCGATCATGGTGCCGGTGGTGCCCAGCCCGCCACAGAACACGGTGATTTCCCCGTGCGTTTGCCCCCAGATTTGCTGCCCGATCCATTGATAATGCGCTTCGGGGTTGTCGGGGTTGGTGAATGGCCGGGTTCATTCAGCCCTCTTGGCTGCCAGCGTCTATTGGCTAATTACTCTTTGGCTTTTCAAGGACTTCGCAAACCCACTTCTCTGATTCAACAACTGGGCCCTCAGCAAGCGGGCAGCAGGGCAATTCGCCGTTTCCGAAAAAGTTTCAGATTCAACTGGCTTCTTTGGCCCGGAGTTTTCTTAACCGGTCTCCCCGGCTCACCATCAGTGGGTCGAAATCCGCAGGGTCGGGTGGGATTAACGCTGGGTCTATGAGTTGTTCCCCCATGTAGATTTCGGCTATCAACGGCCGGTCAAGAATTTCGCCGGCGCAAAACACCCCGCCACTCATCGCACCGGCAATACCATGACCGCTCACCGTGTTGGCCCCCACCACCCACAGGCCTTCAACTTCCGTACGGTAAGCAGGCCGACGTTTACCGGTTTGTTCGGGCGAATGTTGATAGCCGTAACTAGTACCGCCCGAACTAGAGATGTAGCGCTCGTGGGACAAGGTGGTGGCCGTCTCGAGGTGCACAATATTTTCTCGCAGTGGCCCAAAGGCCGTTTCGGCGGCATCAAGAAGTCTTTCGGTGAAAACATCTTTTTTGGTTCGATAGGTATCATTGCGGCGATATTTGCCACCATCAGCCGGTCCCGTTTCAACCCCCCAATAGTCATTTCCTCGAGGGGCCAAGGACATGATTTGAAAATTGGTGTGGCCCGGTGGGCAAAGCGCAGCGTTGCCGGGGTCTTTGCGTGAAGCAAGCGCTATATAGGCAAAGGGCACTTGACCAGACGGCAGCTGCCCTTGGTCGAGTTCGCTGTAGTACTCGTCGGTTTCGTAACCAGAGAACACAAAATAGTTGGTGTTGGGGCCAGTCAACTCTTTGTTTACTACCACGTAGGTGCAAACCAGGCCCAAGGTCATGGTGGCTTCTTGCGCCCAACGCACGGTAGACGAGGCCAGATGCTGTGCTCCCACCAAGTGCTCAACGGTGCGGCGGTAATCGGCGTTGCTGATCACTAGCGGGGCGGCCAAAAACCTTCCGTCTTCTAAAACAACGCCGGTGGTGTTTCCGTTTTCTACGGCGATGCGCTCTACTGGTTCGATACAACGCACCTCTCCCCCGCAGGCTTCGATGGCTTGCACCAACCGAGCGGCCATCATCTGCCCGCCGCCCTGGGGGTAATAGGCGCCATTCATGTAGTGGCCGATGATCCCGGCGTGCATAGCTACCGCGGTTTGGCTAGGGCCGCCGGCGTAAAGGCCCGACCAGTGGTCGAGCACGGCGCAAAGTTTCGTCGACATTTCACATTCGTCAAAAAGTTCGTTCAAAGGCCGAGTAGCCCAAAGGTCAAAGGTGGGGCGTTCTTCGCCGAACATTTTTCGTGCTTCTTCGCTGACTGTGCGCAAAATGCGCAGGCACTTTTCTACCCCAGCCTTTTCGCGTGGAAACTGGTCAACGAGCCGTTCTTGGTATTTGTCCCAACTGGCTGGCACCCGAAAAGTAAAGTCAGGAAAGTGCAAGGTGTCAAAGCAATCGGTATCCATAGGCAAAAAGTTCATGCGCCCGGCCAGACCCAAAGCGGCAAAGACGTTGGTAAACAAACCGCCGGGTCCACCCTCACCGAGGTAATGCACGCCGACATCAAACTCGTAACCGTCGCCCTCGTGTTGGCGACGAAAAATCTGCATATTGCCGCCTGCCCGGTTATGACGCTCCACGACCAGTACGCGTTTACCGGCACTAGCTAAACAAGCCGCCGTGGTTAGCCCGCCAGGACCTGACCCCACCACAATGGCATCCCAACTTTCGGTTGGTTCACTGCCCACGATGCTCCCTCTTCTTCTCGGCCAACGCTCAACGGTCGAGTTCTTCAATAAATTTATCAATTTCTTCTTCGGTATTGTAGTAGTGCACCGAGGCCCGCACCACGGTGGCTAACCCTCGGTGGGCGAGGTCAAAGCGGGCATAGTTCGGTGTTGAGGTAGAGGTATTAATACCGGCCGCGGAGAGTTTGTCTTTGATTTGCTCTGCCGTTTGACCGACTACCCCAAAGGTGACGATGCCGCCGCGGTGGGCGCCCTTATCGTAAACCGTTACTCCAGAAACCTCTTCCAGACTGCTCCGCAAGACCGCCCCTAAACCTTGTAATCGCGCTGCTGTTGCTTCTACCGAAAGTTCGAGGGCGTAGTCCACAGCGGCCCCGAGTCCTAACTTGCCGGCGTAATAGGTTTCCCAATTCTCAAACCGGCGCGCATCGTCGCGGATTTTGTAATCCCAGTCGTCGGCCCAGGTGGCGGAGTGCAGATCTAAAAATGGTGGCTCAATACGCTCTAAAGCCCGTTCGTTGACATACAAAAACCCCGTGCCGCGGGGGCCACGCAAATACTTGCGACCAGTAGACGACAAGACATCACAACCAATGGCCTGAACATCAAGGGAAATCTGCCCTGCTGACTGGCAAGCATCCAACACGAAAAACGTCTGGTAGGCATTACAGAGTGCGCCAACCTCCTCCGCTGGGTTGATGAGCCCACCACTGGTTGGGGCGTGGGTCATGCACAACATGGTGGCCCCCCGAGCAAGTTCTTGTTCTAAATGGGTTAAATCAATTTGACCAAACTCATCGTCATCAATCAACACGATTTCTAAGCCGTGGCGCTTTTGTAACTGCAGCAAAGCAATCACATTGCTGGAATATTCCGCTCGGCAAGTTAACACCCGGTCACCGGGTTCAAAGGGGTAGCCATAAACTGCCATGTCCCAGGCCCGAGTAGCGTTTTCTATGATGGCGATTTGGTTGGGTTGGGCGCCGATCAGCGTGGCGATGGACTGGTAAACCGCTTCGAGGCGGTCATGTGCTTCGTCTGATGCCTCATAACCACCGATGGCGGCTTCTCGGTGAAGGTGCTCTACCACGGTGTCCACCACCACCTGAGGGGGAAGGGCGCTCCCCGCATTGTTGAAATGGATGACCTCAGCCACCCCCGGAGTGTCATGGCGAACTTGTTCTATCGGAAAAGCTTGGTCAAAAAAAGTAGTCATGGCCCCACCTTAAACCCCTTGGACCCCGTACCTTGACTCTTGTCTTCAGGGTTGCGCTACGGTTGCCGCACTACCAAAGGAACCCCATGAGGACACCGCTCACCAATCCATCCGCTACAGCCGTTGGACCCTATAGCCATGGCATAGATGCTGACCCGTTGGTCTTTTGCTCGGGGCAGACTCCCCTTGACCCGACCACCGGCCTCTTGGTCGAAGGCTCCATTGGCGACCGAACCGCCCAGTGCTTCTCCAACCTTTTCGGCGTATTAGCGGCGGCTGGCCTGGGGCCCGACCAGGTGGTCAAGGTCAACGTATACCTCACCAATATGGACGATTTCGTCGCCATGAACGAGGTGTATGCCACTCAGTTTGCCGAGCCCTACCCAGCGCGCACCACCATTGGGGTGGCCTCCCTGCCTTTGGGTTCAGACATTGAGATCGAGTTGATAGCCCGGCACCCCACGGTTTAGCTTTCATCCACCAGAAAACGGTTTAGACTCCACTCATGAAACTCCCAGAAAACCCGGTACGCGGTTTTACCAATCAAGAGTTTTCGGAAAGAACCACCGCAGCGCAAACCATGATGGCTGCCCAAGGCCTCGATGCTTTGTTGGTTTGTACCGAACCCGAGGTGCGCTACTTCACTGGTTTTCATACCCCCTTTTGGCAAAGCCCGACCCGCCCATGGTTCGTAGTCTTGCCGGCAACGGGTAAGCCCATTGCCGTCATCCCCGGAATCGGTGGTGCCTCCATGGCGGCCACTTGGGTTGATGACATCCGTACTTGGCCCGCCCCTCAGCCCAATGACGACGGGGTGTCGTTGCTGGTAGAATGCCTGCGAGAAACTGCTGGGCCCCAGGGAAAGATCGGCCTGCCCATGGGCCCCGAGACCCATGTGCGTATGCCGCTAAAAGACTTTGACCAAGTACGCGCTCAAGTTGGCGGATTTATCGACGCCACGGACATCATTCGTTCTCTCCGCATGGTTAAATCACCAGCAGAGATTGCTAAGCACCAGCAAATCTGTCACATCGTTTCCGATGCTTTTGATGCCCTCCCTAACTTGCTGGCTACCGGCATGACCGAGCGGCAAGCATTTGCCGCCTTTCGTGAGGAAATCTTGCGCCAGGGTGCAGACGCAGTGCCCTACTTGGTCGGGGCCACCGGCCCGGGTGGCATCGACGACATTATTCGCCAGCCCACTGACCGCACAATTGGCGCAGGTGACCTGTTGATTTTCGATACCGGGTCCACCCACGACGGTTACTTCAGCGACTTTGACCGTAACTTTGCTTTTGGCCATGCCGACCAAGGAGCCCAAGATGCTTACCAAGCGGTGTGGGAAGCTACCGAAGCCGGTTTCGCTGCCATTGCTCCCGGAGCCACCACCACCGAAGTTTTCCAAGCTATGAACAAAGTACTCCAAGCCCATGGTTCGCTCGGTAACGACGTAGGCCGCTTGGGGCATGGCTTAGGCATGCAGGTCACCGAGTGGCCCTCTCACACTGCCAACGACAACACAGTCATTGAACAAAATATGGTTCTCACTCTTGAGCCCGGCCTCTTGTGGGCGCCCGGCAAGGCCATGGTTCACGAAGAAAATCTGGTGGTAACGGCCCACGGGGCTCAATGGTTGAGCCGCCGAGCCGCCCCAGAATTGCCTATTATCTAACAACAACCGAGAGGACACCCATGGACAACCAGCCTTTGAGCGAAGAACAAATGCAACAGTTTTGGCAAGACGGCTATCTGCTTCTTGAAGATGTCGTCACCGCTAAACAACTCGCTGACCTTCGGGTTGATTTCGAACTATGGCGTCAAGAGAGTCGTCAACATGGCGAGCCCTATGGTGAAACCTTTGATCATCGTCCCCGCTTCGACCTTGAACCAGGGCACTGCGCTGAATCTCCCGCTTTGCGGCGGGTGGCATCGCCCGTTGAGATTTCTGATGCCTACCTTGACGTCATGCGCACCAATCGAGCGGTAGACGCAGTAACCCAATTAATAGGGCCCAATCTGGTTTTCAATAATGCAAAAATTAATTCAAAACAGCCACAATCTGCCACCAAAGTGCAGTTTCACCAAGACTTTTTATTTCAACCCCACACCAACGACGACCTCATTGCCGTGCTCTTGTGTCTGGACGACATGACCTTAGAAAATGGGCCTTTAGAGGTAGCGCCCGGCAGCCACCGGGGCCCGCTCTACGACCACTGGCACCACGGGGTGTTCACCGGGGCGGTGAGCACCGACGTGGTGGACGCACATAAACCACAAATGGTCACCCTCGAAGTACCTGCCGGGTCAGCTTGTTTGCTGCATAACCGCACACTGCATGGGTCGGGGCCCAACACCTCCGCCGAGGCCCGGACCCTTTTTATTTGCGAGTACCGGTCAGGAGACGCCCAGCCTCTGCAAGTTAGCCACCTCCCCAGCCTTATAGAAGGCGAGATTCTGCGGGGTGAGGCCAGCATCCGGGTGCGTTGCACCAGTTACGAAATGCTTTACCCAGAGGTTCCCAGCGGCGCCTCTTTTTTTGACCAGCAAGCAAACGACCCCGCTCCCGCGCTGTGACACAACGAGAACTGCTTCCCCTTGATTTTTCTACTGATGCCGGTTTTGGTGCCCGTGCGTTATTAGGCCTCATTGTTTTAGAAAGTGATCGCACCATCGAAGCAGAGATGCGTAAAATTCAAATAGCCGGCGTGGACTGGCTGCATGCTCGTATTCACAACGATGATGACGTAACCCCAGAAACCCTTACTGCCATGAAAAGCCGGCTCCCCGAAGTCGCGGCACTCCTCCCGCCGGGTTTTGATTTTAACGCTCTGGGCTATGGCTGCACCTCGGCTTCCACGCTTATTGGTGAAACAGCAGTCACCGAGGCTTTGCAAAGTGTTCACCCGGGGGTTCCTTGCACCAACCCAGTAACGGCGGCTGTGGCGGCTTTTCGCTCGTTAAAGGCGCAACGCATTGCCATCGTTACCCCGTACACCGCCGAAGTGACCGCACCGATTGTCGATCTTTTTGAGAGCCAAGGCTTCGAAGTTTCCGCGGTTGGTTCTTTCTTAGAACCACTCGATTCTGTGGTGTGTCGAATCACCGAGGCCTCGGTCGCCGACGCTGTAAAACACGTAGCCACAGAGTCCCCCTGCGATGCCGTGTTTGTATCTTGCACCAGCCTGCGCCTTTTCGGGGTAGTAAACCAGTTAGAGGAGTCTCTCAACAAGCCGGTGGTGTCCAGCAATCTGGCTTTGACCTGGCATCTCTTACGGCTGGCCGGAATTAACGACCCTTTAGCTACCCACGGAGTTTTGGGGCACCAAAGGCTGCTCTAGTCAGCGGTTACTTGATGGACTAAACCGGTGGTTACCTCGTAGACATAGCCGCTGATTTGGTCTTTGTGCACCAAAAATGGAGTATGCAACAAGCGCTGAATGGATTGGCGAACATCCACGTAGGGGTCGGTAAAGGATTCCAAAGCCCACAAAGGCTTCACCCCCAGTTCAGCTTCTAACTCCGCTTTAAACTGGTCTTCGCTGACTTGCTGCATGCCGCAGTCGGTGTGGTGAAGCACGATAATTTCTTGGGTCTTTAACAAGCGTTGCGACAAGCACAGCGACCGGATGACGTCGTCGGTAACCACTCCCCCGGCGTTACGAATAATATGCGCTTCCCCGTTTTCAAGCCCCAAGATCTTAAAAATATCCATACGCGAATCCATACAGGTCACCACCGCTACATGTTTATGCGGGGTGACAGATAGCCCACCGTCGGTAAAATCTTCCGCAAAATGAGCGTTGTTCTGAGCGAGGTCGCGAGCAATGAGTTCCGGCACAAGAGTAAGCCTACGGCACCAGCAGTCCAGCATGGGCTCTTTCCTTTCACATTGCCAAAGAAATAAACTCTTTACCGATGTCTTACTCGTCCGCGGCCAATGAACTACTCTCCGTCCATGACCAGCGAAAAGGATGGCCCTTTGCATCAACAGCGCAGCGAGACACGGCAAAGTGCCGCCCAACGCACCACCGTTTACCCGGCTCGTTCAATAATCACCATGGACGAATCCTTGCCGCGGGCCAAAGCAGTAGCGGTCTCTGATGGCCGCATCGTGGCCGTGGGCCCCCTGGATGACGTAATTGAACAAGCCGGTACCGATTACCAGATTGATGAAAAGTTCGCCGATCGAGTGGTTTTGCCCGGCCTCATCGACCAACACCTGCACCCCATTCTTGCTGCAGCCACCTTAACTACCAAGGTCATTGCCCCCGAGCGTTGGGTGATGCCTCGCCTCACCTTTGACGCCGCCGATAGCCCTCAGGATTACCGGCGACTTCTTGGCCAGGCCCACCAAGACTTAGAACCCGGAGCATGGCTTTTTTCTTGGGGATACCACAAAATGTGGCACGGCGACCTCCACCGTTCGGAACTTGATGAAATCTGTGGTGACCGTCCAGTAGCTATCTGGCAGCGCACCTGCCACGAATGGCACCTCAACACGGCGGCCTTGCAGGCCATCGGTGCCACTCCGGAAACCTTCCAAGGGCGAGGTTTCATGAGCGACCAAGTTGATTACGAGAAAGGGCATTTCTGGGAAAACGGGGCCTTTATTTTGCTTCACCCGTTGCTCATGCCGCATTTTCTGACCGCCGACCGTTACCGCCAAGGGTTGGCTCAAATGATCGAATACCTCCACATGAATGGAGTCACCGGCATCAATGAACCAGGGATCGCTTGGGCTTTTGAGCCTTGGGACATGTATCAAGAAATCCTTGGCCACCATGATGTGCCTTTCATGAGTACCTTTTTGATTGACGGACGCACCCAGTCGGTGCGCAACATCGAAAACGGGCGGGTGTTGGCCGACGCTCAGATGCAACTAAAACGTGGCCTCGGTACCGACAAAGTGCATGTGGTGGACCGGCAAGTAAAACTTTTCTGCGACGGAGCGGGCATCTCTCAACTTATGCAAATGATTGATGGCTATCTCGATGCAGAGGGAAACCCAGACCCCCATCATCACGGTGAGTGGCTCATGCAACCCGACGAACTGCGACGCATATTTGATGTGTACTGGGATGCCGGTTGGCAAATACATATTCACGTCACCGGCGATTTAGGGGTGGAGGTGATCTTGGGCGTACTTGCTGACGCCCAAGCACGCAAACCCCGTACCGACCACCGCATGGTTTTTGTTCATTTTATGAACTCCACCGAGCAACAGGTTGAACGCATCGCTGAGTTAGGCGGCATTGTGTCTATTAACCCGTTTTATTTGGTGGGTTTTGCCGACAAGTTTTCTGAAATTGGTTTGGGCCCCGAACGAGCCGACGCTATGGGACGCTCGGCCTCGGTAGTCAATGCCGGTATTCCTCTCTCCTACCACTCTGACCTGCCAATGTGCCCCTCAGACCCTATGGCTATGGCCGGATGGGGCGCTGGGAGGATGACCATGAGCGGTCGGGTTGCGGGCCCCGAACAGTGCATTTCCATCCATGAGGCTCTTAAAGCGGTAACCATAGGGGCTGCTTTTTCTTGGCAACGCGAACACGATCTGGGCAGCATCGCTGTGGGGAAGATTGCCAATTTGACCGTCCTTGACGAAGACCCCTACGACTACCACCCCACAAAGTTGGGTTCCATTCGGATACGTGGGTCAGTGTTTAACGGACGGTGGTTTCCTGTCTCAGATGAACTCGTGGAACGGCGAGTAGAAAACGCCCCCTTGGCCGCGGCCGCAACCACCCACAGCGCTCTCCATGATGCCGGCCACACTTGTGGGTGCGAGGTAGCTCAAATCATTGCCAAACAGATGGGGCCCGATGGCTGTTCAATAACCTAGGGGCGTTGGGTCAGCCATTTTGTGTTCCTTGTTTGCAAACTAAGCGGTGTTCAGGTACAGCTTGATAGATTCGGATTCATAACCACGAATAAAAAGAGGAGATTCATGTCAACCACCGAAACCTCAGCAGCCGAAGCCCCTAACACCTTACAGGACGATTACAAGAGTCCTGAGCAGGAGATGGCCGAGAAGGGCGCCGATGTTCCCGCTGCTGCGGAACTCACCCTCGATGAGATCAACCCTCTGAATGCCCACCTCTTCTTGGAGCACCGTTGGCAAGGCCACTTCGCCCGACTACGGGCCGAAGACCCGGTACACCTCAATGAACTCGAAACCGCAGGCCGCTACTGGTCGATCACCAAGTACGACGACGTCAAGGCTGTCGATGGTGACTGGGAGACCTACTCCTCCGATGCCGGCATCACGTTGGGCGCCAAGCTCGGGAGTGAATTGCCAGGGGGCATCTACCGATCCAAGCCATTCATTGCAATGGACCCACCCACCCAAACTGCGCAGCGCAAGACGGTGCGCGGCATCTCTGCGCCAAGCAGTCTCAGGAACCTCGAAGCCGACATCCGCGAGCGCACCGTCGGGGTCCTCGAGTCGCTGCCCGAGGGCGAAGCGTTCGATTGGGTCGACACCGTGTCCATCGAACTCACCACCCTTCTACTGGCAACGCTCTTTGACTTTCCCCTGAAGGATCGCCGTAAGCTGACGCGCTGGTCCGACATTGTATTCGCAATCCCCGAGCCGGGCGGCGTCATCGAGTCCCATGCCCAGCGCCAACAGGAGTTAATGGAGTGCATCGCTTACTTTGAGGGCCTTTGGGAAGAACGCCGCGAGACCCCAGGCCATGACCTCGTCTCGATGCTCGCCCACGGCGAGTCGACTAAGGACATGGCTACCGCCGAACACCTCGGCAACCTGTTGCTGCTCATCGTCGGCGGCAACGACACCACCCGCAACACGATGACCGGCAGCGTGTATGGACTCAACAAGTTCCCCGACCAATACGACAAACTGATTGCCAACCCCAGTCTTGTGCCGCAGGCTGTGCCCGAGATCATCCGCTGGCAGACCCCACTGTCGTACATGCGCCGCACCGCAACGTGCGATACCGAGCTGGGTGGCAAGCAGATTCTTAAAGACGATCAGCTCCTCATGTGGTACATCTCAGCCAACCGCGACGAAGACATGTTCGGCGACGATGCCGACCGCATCGACATAACCCGACCAAATGCCGATCGCCATCTCTCGTTCGGCTACGGTGTGCACTTCTGCATGGGAAGCCGACTCGCCGAGCTCCAACTCCGCATTCTCTGGGAAGAGATCCTCACCCGCTTCAAACGAGTAGAGGTTCAAGGCGAACCCGAACGCACCTTCTCCTCCTTCGTCAACGGATACCAAACACTGCCGGTCAAGGTCACCCGCCGCTAACACCGTGTCGGAGGGGGGATTTAACCCAATACGCTCGCTCCATGCAGCACAGGTAGCTGTCTGCATTCGCCTAACGGCCTACATGACACCAAGCTCCGCTTATGGTGTAGTCCAAGCGCTTTCATAGTGAGCAACCGGACTCATCGGAGGTGGCGGGCATTGTTGAGTCCTCTAGGTCGATGGCTTCGTCCTTCGTTGGCTTCGCTCGACGTCGATTGAAATTCATTCGTGTGTGCTCTCCTCGACTGATTCGATGATCGGTTCGACATCGGTGTCGGCGGCGGAGATGAAACCGCTTCTGTTCGGTTCGTTTAGTCGTGCTTCGGCTCGGGCTCGGGCCCTGTCGAGGTCGGCCCCTGCCCGAATGAGGGTTCCTCGCAGGCTGCACTCGGCGATCTCGATCGGGGGAGCGACGTCGGTGACGATGACCTCGGCCAGATCTCGGTACGCCATGCTGGCTGTCGAATCGGGGTGCTCTATCGCTACCGGGGTGCCGGCGTCGCCGGCCGCAGCCACAGCCGTGTCGAGCGGGATCGATGCGATAAGCGGCACGCCGATGCTCTCTGCGAGCCGCTGCCCGCCCCCCGAGCCGAACACTGCAGTGATCGTGCCATCGGGGTTCGTCGATGGGCCCATGTTCTCGATGACGCCCGCCACGCGAAGATAACCCTTGCGGGCCATGTCGGCAGCTCGGGCGGCTACTTGTTGGGCTGCTTTGGCGGGGGTGGTCACGATAAGCACGTCGGTCCTGGGGAGCATTCGGGCGAGGCCCATTTGGATGTCGGACGTGCCCGGTGGCATGTCGATGAGCAGGTAGTCGAGTTCGCCCCACTGCACATCTTCGAGAAAATGCTGCACGGCGCGGTTGAGCATCAATCCGCGCCACATGATTGCTTCGGTCTCATTGGTACCGGCGATCGACCCCATCGAGACAATCCGGAGCGCTCCGTCGCCGATTTGTCTGGTGACAGGTTTCATGACCGCTTTACCTGCGCCGGCGCGTTGGCCTTCAATGTCGCTGTCGATGCCGAGTAGCTGGGGCATCGAGAATCCGCCGACGTCGGCATCAAGCACACCGACGGTGTAGCCGCGGCCGGCGAGCAGAACGGCGAGGTTGGCTGTGACCGTGGACTTGCCGACGCCGCCTTTGCCCGAGGAGATGGCGAGGATGCGACAGGTCGGCGGGATGTCGGTTTCAAGGGCGTTGTCGCGTGCCTTCCAACGGGCCCGGGCCATGACGTTGCTTCGTTCGTCGGCGGTCATCTCGCCGAAGTGGATCTTGACGACATCGATATCGGGGAGCGAAGCGACTCGGGCTTTGGCGTCGCGCATCAGCTGGGCACGTAGCGGGCAGCCTGCGGTCGTCAAGGCGATCGTGATGTGCATTGCGCGGTCGGCGCTCCGTTCGAGCCGTTTGACCATGCCGAGATCGACGACGTTGTCGCCTAGCTCGGGATCGATGACCCCGCGCAACGCATTCATGATCGCCGTTGTATCGACGTCGTCGCCATCGACGGTGGGAGCCGTCACGTTCGGGGTCGGCTTGCTGTCACCGGTGCCTTCAAGGCCGGATCGGTCCGACCCATCGGCTATGTCGGTCTTGGCATCCCTCGATACCTCGGTCACATCATGCCCAGTTCGAGTCGAGCGACATCGGACATGCGTGACGCGTCCCAGGGCGGGTCGAAGACGAGGACGACATCGACTTCTTCAACGTCGGGCAGCGCAGTTACGGCGTCGTGGAGGTCTTGGCGCATGATGTCGCCCATGCCGCAGAAGGGAGCGGTGACCGACATGTCGATGTCGATTCGTTTGTTGCCGCTCGGTAAGTCGGATGGTTCGATGCGGTAGACGAGGCCGAGTTGGACTATGTCGACGGGGATCTCCGGGTCATACACCGTGGCCGCTGCTGCCCAGACCGCCTCGATGCTGAATCCGTCGGTAGCAGAATCGCCGACCTTGTCGCTTTGCTGCGGCGGGCGCACGAACCCGAACTCGATCGAGTCTTCGGGCGACAAACGGACCATCTCGCCATCGCTGGTGGTGACCGTCGCTGATCCCCCGAGCGCCTGCAGAACCGTGACGCCATCACCCTCAGAGAGCACGACAGGGTGGCCGGCCGGGATGATCGTGGCTTTCACGTCGCGCGGCAGTGTGAACGGCTTCGTTCCGCCGACCCTGACCCTTGACTCACGCATCGTCGTGCCGGAGTCGCTCAGTGATCCAGCTTCGAATAGCGGTGCTCTCGAGGTCGTCCATCATTTGGTCGGCGAAACCGTTGATCAACAGACGGCTGGCTTCCTCTTTGGGAATGCCGCGAGATCGCAAGTAGTACAGGGCTGCGTCGTCGAGTTGGCCGACGGTGGTGCCGTGCTGGCACGACACTTCATCAGCCAAGATCTCGAGCCTTGGCATCGTGTTTACTGATGCCTTGCGCGAGAGCAACAGGTTGTCGTTGGACTGTTCGGAGTCGGTGCCGTCAGCGCCGGGGCGGACATCGACACCGCCGTTCCATATGCCGGTGCTCGAGTCGTCAAGTACACCTCGATATGACTGGCGACTCGTGCAGTTCTTCGCACTGTGGACCACCGTGATCTGCTGGTCGAGGGTCTGCGTGCCGAAACCGAAGTAGAGCCCAGACAAGTCGGCATGAGCGCCCTCGCCGTCGAGGAGTACATAGTAGGCAACCCGCCCGTAGTCGGATCCTAGGTTGAAGAGTCGGGCGCGAAGCGTGCTCCCGGCTTCCTGGATGACATCGACCCGTCCGACGTGGATCTGCGTGGTAGGCAGATCTTGGAGAATGATGTGTTCGAGGCTGGCATCGGCCGCAAGTGAGATCTCGGTGCAGACGTTGGAAGCGCCGAATGCGTCGCCGTGACCAATGCGGGTCTCAACGACGGTGGCCGAACTCCCGGTTGCCATTTCGATGACCACGCGGCTGGCCGAGGCATTCTGCGACACATCGGGAACAGCGATATCGACGATGTGGATCGTCTCAGCCGGCTGGCCGTCGACCATCAGCAGCGCTCCACCGTCGCCGTAGGCCCGGTTGATGATCGAAAACGCGTCGTCGATCGTGTCGTGTCGGCGGTCGAGCGCTCTTGCGACAAGATCGGCGGGAGCGTCGGCAAGACTGACCAGATGCACTCCTACAGGCAACGTGTCGAGCTGCGATTGCGCGCTATCGACGACGCCGTTGACGATGACGATCCGAGGGCCGTCAATGTGGGGGGTCTGGCTGTCGATGTCGGGGGGCACAGCGTTTGTGGCGGTAGCCGGTCCAAACGTGAGTTGGCCCAATGCCTTGTGTGGTGCGTATCGCCACGCTTCATCTCGTTTGGTCGGCAAGCTCAGCGATGCCATCTGTTCGAGCGCCACGGAGCGGGACGCGAGGGCGGCCTGGTTCACGCAGTTGCTCCCGTCAGAGGGGCATCGTCAAGGTCGTGATTGACGAAATCGGCGTAGCCGTGGTCTTCGAGGTGAAGGGCGAGCGTATGGTCGCCCGATTTGACGATCTTGCCGTCGACCAGCACGTGCACAAAGTCTGGCTTGATGTAGTCGAGTAGCCGTTGGTAGTGGGTGATCACGATCATCGATCGGTCGGGTCCACGCAGCGAGTTCACGCCCGCTGCGACCACCCGCAATGCATCGATGTCGAGACCGGAATCGGTCTCGTCGAGCACCGCCAGCTTTGGCTGCATCACAGCCATCTGCAGGATCTCGTTGCGCTTCTTCTCGCCGCCGCTGAATCCTGCGTTGACCGATCGATACAAGAAGTCATGCTTCATCTCGACTAGGTCCATGGCCTCTTGGGCGTCCTTTAGAAAGTCGCTCGCCCCGATCTGCTCCTCGCCTCGGGCACGGCGAACCGAATTTAATGCGGTGCGCAGGAAGTACATGTTGTTCACGCCGGGGATCTCGACCGGGTATTGAAACCCCATGAAGACGCCGGCAGCAGCACGATCCTCTGGGACCATTTCGAGCAGATCGGCTCCATCGAGGGTGACCGTGCCACCAATCTCGTAGCCGTCACGACCCGCGATCGCATGCGCGAGTGTGCTCTTTCCAGACCCGTTCGGGCCCATGATGGCGTGTACCTCTCCGGCGCCGACATCAAGGTTGAGCCCCTTGAGTATCGGGGTGTCCCCAATTGAGGCGGTCAGGTTCTTTATGTGCAGCATCAGCCGACACTTCCTTCCAAACTCACGCTCAGCAGGCGCTGAGCTTCGACAGCGAACTCCATCGGGAGTTCGTCAAAAACTTCACGACAGAAACCGTTGACGATCATCGCCATGGCGTCTTCTTCGTTCATGCCGCGCTGACGGCAGTAATACAGTTGGTCCTCGCCCACCGTCGAGGTCGACGCCTCATGCTCGACTTGGGCGGTCGGGTTCTTCACCTCGATGTACGGAACCGTGTGCGCTCCGCACTTCTTACCGATGAGCAGGGAATCACATTGCGTGTAGTTGCGGGCGTTCTCCGCCGAGCGCAGCATCTTCACCAATCCTCGGTAGGTGTTCTGCCCCTTGGCGGCCGAGATGCCCTTGGAGATGATGCTGCTGGTGGTGTCGGCTCCGATGTGGATCATCTTGGTGCCGGTGTCGGCCTGCTGATGTTTCGACGTCAGCGCCACGGAGTAAAATTCGCCGACAGAACGATCGCCCTGCAGGATCACACTCGGGTACTTCCAGGTGATGGCCGACCCTGTCTCGACCTGGGTCCAGGAGATCTTGGCGTCGGTGTGGGCCCGGCCTCGTTTGGTCACGAAGTTGTAGATGCCTCCGACGCCGTTCTCGTCTCCGGGGTACCAGTTCTGGACGGTCGAGTACTTGATCTCGGATCGGTCTTTCGCCACGAGTTCAACGACTGCCGCGTGGAGTTGGTTCTCGTCGCGCTGTGGGGCAGTGCACCCTTCGAGGTAGGAGACATGGGAGTCGTCTTCGGCCACGATGAGCGTGCGTTCGAACTGACCGGTGTTCATTGAATTGATCCGGAAATAGGTGGATAACTCCATGGGGCAGCGAACACCCTTGGGGATATAGCAGAACGACCCGTCGGAGAACACCGCCGAGTTGAGGGCAGCAAAAAAGTTGTCTCGAACGGGCACGACCGACCCCAGATGCTCCTTGATGAGTTCTGGATAATCCCGCACCGCTTCAGAGAAAGAACAGAAGATGACACCGGCCTCAAGAAGTGTTGCCTTGAAGGTCGTGGTGACCGAGACCGAGTCGACGATGGCATCGACGGCGACATTGCTGAGCATCTTCTGCTCGTGCAGTGGAATGCCGAGCTTGTCGAACATGTCGCGGATGTCGGGATCGACATCGTCCATGCTGTCGAGGACCGGCTTCTGCGTCGGGGCTGCCCAGTAGCTGATTGACTGGTAGTCAATCGGGGCGATCTGGAGCTTGGCCCAGTCGGGCTCTTCCATCTCCTGCCACGCCGAGAACGCCTTCAGTCGCCACGCGAGGAGCCATTCGGGCTCGTCTTTCTTGGCCGAGATCAGACGCACGGTGTCCTCGGTCAGCCCTGGAGGTGCGATGTCGGTGTCGAGGTCGGTGCTGAAGCCGAATTCGTATTCTGCTTCAGTCAGTTTTTCAATGCCTCGCATGGTTTCGCTCATTCACGTTTCCCTTCGTGGACTGGCGGCGACCTTGGACAGGTGCCGATGTCAATTTCGTCCTTGATACAGCAAGGTTATCAGAGTTTCATTAGTTTTAAGTTGCGAAACTCCAAAAAGGCAGTGACAACTGCTACAATCAAGAAATGGCCACCCCAGGCGTCGCTCTTTCGTCAACTCAACGCCGAGTTCTCGTCGCGTTGAAAAGACTTGGTGAAGCGACCACCGAAGAACTCGCCACTGTACTCGACATCTCCTCAAGCGCCGTTCGACAACACCTCAGCGCACTCCGGTCTGCCGGCTTCATCACGGCCCATCAAGAATGCGGTCACGTAGGACGGCCCGCAGATCGATACCACGCAACCGATCTGGCCGAACCGCTCTTCGTCACCACCACCGACGGCAGCCTCTCGTTGCAGCTCCTCGAACACATAGAAGAGGAAGACCCCGAACTCGTGAGTCGAGTTTTCGAACGACGCCGCCGCCGCTTGGTCGAAGAAACGAAAGACAAACTCGAGGGCAAACCTATCGACGAGCGAGTCGCTGTCCTGACCGAACTACTCGACGATCAGGGATACCTCGCTGACTCCGACACACTCGACGACACGCACTACCGAATCAACCTGCACAGCTGCGCCCTCTGGGCTGTCGCCAACCGCTACCAACAAGCCTGTACCACCGAGCTCGATTTCATCCGCGACCTCATGCCTGATGCAACGGTCGAACGGGTCACCCACAAAACAGAAGGCGCCCACACCTGCGCCTACGAAATCACCGTTTAAAGTTGTTCGGCGCAAGAGCGGCTAATTTTCACGACAATCGACGGCATTGACGATACGGCCCACGAACCCTCGGCGCGTGGCTGGTATCCGGTCCGATTTACTCGTGGTACTCGGTCTTCGCATCGCAAAACCGTGACGCTTCTCGCCAGCTCAACCACCCGTTCGTCACTCACCTCAAGGGCATCGTCGCCATCCTGGCCAATGCCGAACCCGAGGGCCGCAAGGCCGTCTACAGCGAACTGAACCTCGCCATCGTCTACCACGACGACGGACGCATGCAGGTCTCAGCAGGACCTGACGCGTGTACTAACAAGTGTGTCGGAGGGGGGACTTGAACCCCCACGCCCTTAACGGGCACAAGGTCCTTAACCTTGCGCGTCTGCCAATTCCGCCACTCCGACAAAGTTTGGTTAGTACAAAAGACCGAGACTGATTGTTGTAAAAGTAAAAATTAGTGCTGCAACAACCGTTATACGATCCAGATTTTGATCGACAAATGTAGAACCAGCTGTGTGAGCCCCTACTCTGCCGCCGAACATGTACGAAAGTCCG
>ERZ1049444.1202-NODE-1202-length-19948-cov-4.865782_pt1 | contig 19948 bp, 24 predicted proteins | sample MGYA00383101_ERZ1049444 | MGnify/ENA primary metagenome ERZ1049444 (study PRJEB29581, sample SAMEA5548371) | metagenome | biome: marine; feature: coastal; material: water | depth 50 m | study: Short-term variability in the microbial, nano- and picoplankton...
GTTATTACGACAGAAGATTTTTCCCTGCAATAGAGGCGTTTAATTTTTTATTAGAGAATAATATTGATCAGCCTGTTTATATTGAAGGGCGAATATGGAGAGAAAAAACTAACATTCGACTACAAAACAATCAAATAGCAATTAATAACCTCAGGCCACTAGCCAGAAAATTAATCAATAAAAATCAATTTTATGGATTAGCAAACGCAACACTTGCACAAGCCTTTATCAATCTTAAAGAAATAGATTCGGCAAGTTATTATATGATTCGAGCGGCAAATCATGAAAAGATTTTATCAAGTAAAGTTAGGTATGCCTATATATCTGCGCAACTTTATGAACTCAAAGGATCTAAAGATTTAGCAAGGTATTATTATAATTCCATAGTAGAATTAAACTGGCAAGCATCAAGAAAATTTTGGATTAATGCAAAAATAAACTCATTAAGACTTTCACATGAAAAGTTTAAAACACCATTTGTTCAGCCTATAAATAATTTGTTAAAAGTTTATGAAAATAAAATCTTTTCACATAGCTTAAATAGAGCCCTAGGAGTTTATTATTTATCTAAAGAAAAAGATAGCCTTGTTAATATATACTTAAAAAAGTCTTTGAAAAGCAAAGGAATTGATAACCCTACTCGTAAAGTAAACTACAGAGATTTAGCAGACCTTAATTTTAAAAATAAAAAATATCTTTTCACTGGAAGTTATTTAGATAGTTTACTCCTGTTATTACCCAAAGAAAGCATAATTAAAAATAAAACTCAAAGAGAAAGGGACAACCTTTCGGATGTTATATTTTTTGAAAATCAGTTTAAAGAAACAGATAGCTTGTTAAGCCTGTTAGGGCTCAATGAAGCAGAACAAAGAAAATATTTTCAGGAATTTTTATTAAAGAAAAGAGAATTAGAACTTGACAAACTTAAAATTTTAACAAAAGAGAAAAAATCTAATACTTTTTTTAAAACAAACTCACCACCATTATTTTATTTTTACAATCCAACCCTAGTATTGAAAGGCAAACAGCATTATGCCTCAACCTGGGGAAAAAGACCAAATATTGATAATTGGAGAAATAAAGTGCAAGTACAATTTAAGAACACTTTATTTCAAAAAAATAAAAAGGACACGAATCCCAACGTTTCAAAGATAGAAATTGAATCTGTTGATTTTTATATTAATCAAATACCAAAATCACCAGGAATTATTGATAGTTTAAAACAAAAAAATCATCAAGCAGCTTTAAAACTAGGGTTGATTTATAAAGAAAAATATAAAGACAAAAAACTTTCTATTAAAAACTTAAAATATGTAATAGATAGCCTAGCACCTCCTGTTTTTCTAACCCCCGCATTATATCATTTATATAAAATTCATCTAGATGGTTCAAAAGACTTGGCAAATAATTATAAAAACCAATTAATTAATCAATTTCCAGAATCTATTTATTCCAAAGTTTTATTAGACCCGAATAATTATGTGTTAGGAGAATTAAGAACGCCTAAATCAATGTATTTAAAAATGTTAAACAAATATCTAGAAGGAAATTATATTGAAGCGCTATCAATGATGGAAGGAATAAAAGTTTTATTGGTGGCCACAAAATGGGAGTCTAAAGCAATGCTTATAAAAGCTCAAATTCTTGGAAGAATATATGGAAAGACTGTTTTGGAAGAACAGTTATCTTTAATCGCAAAAGAATATCCGAGCTCTAAAAGTGCAATCAAAGCTAAAAGAGACCTAGAGAATATTAATAAAAACTTTAAGGAAAAAACAAAAACATTGGCAGAGTTTAAATGGGTGTTTCCTTATAAAAGAGACTCTGATTTTGAGGTAAAAAAATTAATAGACAGCCTAGAAATTAATATAAATCAACTTCAAACAAAAAACTGGAAATTAACAAATGACACTTATAATAATGACTATCAGTTCATTGTAATTCATGGTATAAAATCTAAATTACAGATTGACAGTATTAAGCAAAAACTACCCGAGAGTACATTAAAATTATTAGATTCAAATAATTTTGTAGCTTTATCAGCCCAATTCCGTAAGATTTTTATTGAAAAATCTTGGAAAAGGACAAATTAAAGACATTATGAAAAACACAGAAATAAATGGTCAATATAGCCGAATTGAAAAAAGCACTAAGTTCAAAGGAGACATAGTTTCTGAGGCAGATTTTAGAATAGATGGAGCTTTAGAAGGGACAATTAAAACTTCTGGCAAGGTTATTATTGGAAAAGGAGGAAAGTTAAACGGAAGTCTTGAATGTGAAACAGCAGATATTGAAGGGATGATTAATGGATCTTTAAAAGTTAATACCATATTGTTTCTAAAATCAACCAGCAACATAGAAGGAGATGTAGTTGTTGGAAAACTTATTGTTGAGTCAGGAGCAATTTTTAATGCTAGTTGCTCAATGAAATCTCAAGAGGAGAATCAGATTAAGCCGCTTTCTAAATTTTCAAAACCTCATGAAAAGACAGCCTAATAAGTGGCTAGTTTTTTCTGGTCTTGCATTTCAAATTGCCATAATAATGTATTTAATGGCTCAATTAGGCAATTGGATTGAACTTAAAACATCTAACGAAGAGAAATTACCAACACTTCTATGCCTGATTTTTGGCTTAATTACAATTATATATTTAGTAAAAAAACAAAGTAAAAATCTTTAGCTGTGCTATGTTAAAAGCTATATTAAAGTTTTTTCTAAAATTACTTAGTTTTTTGATTCCTGTTTTTTTTATACAATGGTTAATTGTGTATTTAGCAAATTTTAAACTCACCGAATATATTATTAGCTCATATGTTTTTAACTTTACAGCTGCTGTAATTATTTATACGGGCACATATTATTTTTCAATGGTTAAATCATTAGACTCTATTTTATTTTTGACTTTTGGGAGTATAGTTAAAATGTTTATATTTTTCATTTTTTTGTATCCTCAATTTATTTCGGATGGAGCTGTCCAACCAATAGAAGTCTTTATATTTTTCGTCCCATATTTTACTTGTTTAATTGTTGAAATTAATGAGCTTTCAAAATTCTTAAACAAAAGAGTTTAGTTTTAAGTGTTTAATTAAAAAATATGTAAAAAAGTACTTTAATATATTTTGTGAATAACTTACATTTGCAATGCAAAAAAAATCAAATAAAGGTTGATGTTAAGCATGCCAAGAAATAGATATTTTTTAAGCCTTGTTTTTATCTTGTTTGGAGTTTTCTCAACAAGAGCACAAGACAAAAAAGAAAACTCTATTAAAACAGGAGACACCAAATTAGAAATAAAAGAATATATAAATCACCATGTGCTTGATTCATATGATTTTGATTTATTAAGCTATACTAAAGCTGATAAATCTAAAGTTTATGTTGGAATTCCGCTTCCCATAATTTTATGGGATGAGGGTTTAGTTGTTTTTCTTTCATCTAACTTTAATCATGGCGAAAGTTTAGCTCAATTTGGAGAAAAGTATTATAAATTATATCATGGTAAAATATATAAAACAGATTCTTCCGGAAAAATTAGTTATGATACAAAACAGCATATATTAAACAAAGCTCCACTAGATTTTTCAATAACTAAAGGAGTGGCTAGTATAATTTTTGTATCAATTATTATGTTTGTTTTATTTACAAATTTAGCTAATTCGTATAAAAAAAATGGAATGATAGCGAAAGGACTTGGCAGATTCTTTGAACCTATAGTCTTGTATGTGAGAGACGAAATAGCTATTCCAAATATTGGAATAAAATATTATAAAAGATATATGAGTTATCTTTTAACTTTATTTTTCTTTATATGGTTTTGTAATATGATTGGATTAACTCCATTGGGATTAAATGTTACAGGCAACATAGCTGTAACGTTTTGTTTGGCTTTGCTAACATTTATTATAACAAATGTATCAGGAAAAAAAGAGTATTGGAAACATATTTTTTGGGCACCAGGTGTTCCACTACCAATGAAGTTTTTATTAGCTCCAATAGAATTATTGGGAGTCCTCATCAAGCCGTTTTCATTGATGATAAGATTATATGCCAATATATCAGCGGGACATATTGTAATGATGACTTTGATTTCTATGATTTTTATTTTCAGAAATTGGGCTGGCTCAAGTATGTCCTTTATGTTAGCTTTTTTTATTTCTATAATTGAAATTTTAGTTGCACTTTTACAGGCGTATATTTTTACAATTTTGTCAGCACTATATTTTGGTTTTGCTGTAGAAGAACATGATCAATAAGATCAAATTTTAAAATGAATGTTTAATTTAAATTAATAATAAATATGGAAATTCCAGCGATAGTAGGAGGAGGTTTAATAGTAATAGGTGTAGGTATTGGCGTAGGAGGCATTGGAAGAGGAGCGATGGAGGCAATAGGCAGACAGCCAGAGGCTTATGGAAAAATACAAACGGCTATGCTAATTGGTATAGCTTTTGTTGAAGGTATTGGTTTTGCAGCAATGTTTGTACTTTAAGCTTATAAACAAAGATTAATAGTAATTTAATTTTGACTTAATAGATTAAAAAATGGAAAAATTAATTAATGAGTTTTCTTTTGGTTTATTTTTTTGGCAGTTATTAATTTTTATTGGATTAATTTTTTTGTTAAAAAAATACGCGTGGAAACCTATTCTTAATGCTGTTGATGAAAGAGAGAGTTCTATAAAGGAAGCTCTTTTTTCTGCGGATAAAGCTCGAAAAGAAATGGAGTCTTTAAACGAAGATAATCAAAGAATTATTAAAGAAGCTAGAGCTCAAAAGGAACGACTACTTAAAGAAGCTAGAAAAACCAGCTCAATAATAATTGAGGAAGCAAAACAAGAAGCGAAAATTACAGGAGACAACCTAATTAAATCAGCTAAAAAATCTATTGAAAGTGAAAAAAGGGCTGCAGTACAAGAGCTAAAAGGGCAAGTTGCCGATATAGCCATTCAAATGGCTGAAAAAGTTTTACATTCTGAATTAGAGAACAAAGACAAGCAAAATGAATTAATTGAGCGACTACTTAAAGAGACTAAACTTTAATTGAGTAATGAAAGTAAATAGAGCAGCAATACGTTATTCAAAAGCATCTCTGGAATATGCCATGGAGAAAAACTTGGCTGATCAAGTAGAGGAAGATTTTAAAGTTATTTTATCTACTGTTTCTCATTCAAATGATTTAAGAGAATTTTTATCTAACCCTGTTTTACCTTCTCAGTTAAAATTTAAAACAATAATGAAGGTTTTTTCATCACTTAATGATGAGACCAAATCAATTATCTCTCTTCTCTCTAAAAACAGAAGACTTAATTTGCTAGCTCTTGTTGCAGAAAATTATATAGCCAGTTATCAAAAAGCAAAAGGAAAAATTACCGCCTTGGTCACTTCGGCGATACCATTAGATGAACTAACAATAAAAGAAGTTTTAAATAAAGCAAAAAAAATGACTGACTTTCAAGTTGAATTAAAAAACAAAGTTGATCCTTCAATTATAGGAGGGTTTATTTTAAATGTTGGTGATTTACAAATCAATGCAAGCGTTACCAATAAGCTAGACGTACTAAGTAATACTTTAAACAAAAACAAACAAATTACTTAAATAAAAAAGATTATGGCAGAAGTGAAACCAGCTGAAGTATCAGCAATTTTAAAAAATCAATTAGCAGGATATAATTCAGCTTTAGATCTAAATGAAATAGGAACTGTTCTTGAAGTAGGAGATGGAATTGCTCGTGTTTTTGGATTAACTAATGCTCAATATGGTGAGTTAGTTTCATTTGACAGTGGTCTTGAAGGAATGGTTTTAAATCTTGAAGAAGATAATGTAGGAATTGTTTTATTAGGCCCTTCAAAAGAATTAAAAGAGGGTGATACTGTTAAAAGAACTCAAAGAATTGCTTCAATAAATGTAGGTGAAGGAATAGTTGGAAGAGTTGTAAGTACTTTAGGAGCTCCAATAGACGGAAAAGGATCTATCGAAGGAAAACTATATGAAATGCCGCTGGAGAGAAAAGCTCCGGGAGTTATTTTTCGACAGCCAGTAAATGAACCGTTACAAACAGGGATTAAATCTATTGATGCTATGATTCCAGTAGGTAGAGGACAACGAGAACTGGTTATAGGAGATAGACAAACTGGTAAAACAACTGTTTGTATTGACACGATACTTAACCAAAAAGAATTTTTTGATGCCGGAGAACCTGTTTTTTGTATATATGTAGCCATTGGACAAAAGGCTTCAACTGTTGCAGGAATTGCGAGGATACTAGAAGAGAGAGGGGCTTTGGCATATACCACAATAGTAGCGGCTAATGCATCTGACCCTGCCCCAATGCAAGTTTATGCCCCTTTTGCGGGTGCAGCTATTGGAGAGTATTTTAGAGATACTGGTCGCCCCGCATTAATTATATATGACGATTTATCTAAACAAGCAGTTGCTTACAGAGAGGTTTCATTATTGCTTAGAAGACCACCAGGCCGAGAAGCCTATCCAGGAGATGTATTCTACCTTCATTCACGGCTACTTGAAAGAGCAGCAAAAGTAATCTCTGATGATAACATTGCATCTGAAATGAATGATCTTCCAAAAGCCTTAAATGATAAAGTTAAAGGGGGAGGTTCGTTGACAGCACTCCCCATAATTGAAACTCAAGCAGGAGATGTTTCTGCGTATATTCCTACAAATGTTATTTCGATTACTGATGGACAAATTTTCTTAGAATCAGACCTTTTTAACTCAGGGGTTAGACCTGCTATAAATGTAGGTATTTCTGTGTCTCGAGTAGGTGGTTCAGCGCAAATTAAATCAATGAAAAAAGTAGCCGGAACACTTAAGCTTGATCAAGCTCAATTTAGAGAATTGGAAGCTTTTGCAAAATTTGGATCAGATTTAGATGTCGCAACATTAAACGTTATTGAAAAAGGAAAAAGAAATGTTGAAATATTAAAACAAGCTCAAAATGATCCCTTCAAAGCAGAAGAACAGGTTGCAATAATTTATGCAGGCTCTAAAAACTTGTTAAGATCTGTGCCAGTTGAAAAAGTAAAAGAATTCGAAATAAGCTATTTGGAGCATTTGAATAAAAATCATCCGGAAGTATTATCTGAATTAAAATCAGGAAAACTTACAGATGATGTAATAGATGTTTTAAATGCTACAGCCCAAACTATTTCAGGTCAATATTAATAGAAGGTAATGGCTAATTTAAAGGAAATAAGAAACAGAATTGCTTCAGTATCTTCAACGATGCAGATTACAAGTGCTATGAAAATGGTTTCTGCAGCTAAATTAAAAAAAGCGACTGATGCTATTTCACAGATGAGACCTTACTCAGATAAATTAACTGAACTTATACAAAATTTAAGCTCTTCTTTTGAAAACAGTAATGAGAATTTATATACAAAAATCAGACCATTAAAGAAAGTTTTATTAGTTGCTATAACATCTAATAGAGGTTTGTGTGGGGGGTTTAATTCCAATATAATAAGAGCTGTAAATGAAATATCTAAAAAAAACCAAGAAAAAAAGATCTATATCTTATCGATTGGAAAAAAAGGAACAGATTTGCTTTCAAAAAAGCATAATGTTATTAGCTCTCATAATGAAGTGTTTGATAATTTAAATCATGAAAATTCTTCTTCAATTGCACACTTAATAATGAAAGCCTTTTCAGAAGAAGAATATGATTCCGTTCAGCTTATCTATAACCGTTTCAAAAATGCAGCGACTCAAATAGTTACAACCGAACCATATTTACCAATTGTTCCACAGTCTAATATAGAAGACAAAAAGCATTCAGTTGATTATATTTATGAACCCTCTCAAGAAAAAATCATTGATGAGCTACTCCCAAAAGCATTAAAAACGCAGCTTTTAAAATCATTAAAAGATTCTTTTGCAAGCGAACACGGAGCAAGAATGACGGCTATGCATAAGGCAACTGATAACGCTCAAGAGCTTCGAGACCAGCTTAAACTATCATACAATCAGGCCCGTCAGGCATCAATTACTGGTGAAATATTAGAAATTGTAGGCGGAGCCGAAGCTCTAAACAAATAATCCAGGGTATTATTCAAAAACTTGTTATATGATAATCTTAATTAAAATTAATTTTTAATAAGGGTTTCATACATTAGGCTTTTTGTAATTTTATAAAAATTTCAAATATGCTAAAAATTCCTATAATTAATAAGAGTCCGTTTGACTTACCTAAATATGCAACCACTTCATCAGCAGGGGTTGATCTTCGTGCAGTTTTGACATCAGAGATAACATTAGCACCTCTTGAGAGAAAAGTTGTTGGGACTGGAATTAAAATTGCTTTACCCCAAGGATATGAAGCTCAAGTTCGACCTCGCAGTGGCTTATCTGCTAAACATGGAATAACAGTTCTTAACTCTCCAGGAACTATAGATGCAGATTATCGCGGAGAAATTGGAGTTATTCTGGTTAATCTTTCTTCAGAAAATTATATTCTTAATCCAGGAGAAAGAATTGCACAATTAGTTTTTGTAAGAGTCGAACAAGTTAAATGGAATTTACAAGATGATTTAGAAAACACAACTAGAGGCGAGGGGGGGTTTGGAAGCACTGGCAAATAAAAAATTATTTATTAAAAACTAAATAAGTTGAAAATTATACTACCTAATGCAGGAAGAGGATCAAGGCCTAGACCTAATAGCCTTAAAGCTCCCAAACCATCAATTAATAAACATAATTTTGAAAGCTGTGAAATCTTCGGATTATTCTCAATTAAAATAAAATGAATCGAATATTAACTAAACATTTCATAATAATATTTGCCTTTATAGGGTTAATGTTTTATAGCTGTAAATCCCTCAAAGTTTTACCAAACAAAGCGCCAATAAAAAATATAAAAACAAAGGAATTAAATAAAATACTTTATTCATCAGCCCCGAAGTTATCTTTATTAAGATCAAGATTAAAGGTGAAATTTGATGACGGAAAAAGAATCCAGCAATTAGTTGTAAACCTTCGAATGGAAAAGAATAAAGCAATATGGTTAAGCGCAACGATGCTTATTCCTATTGCAAAATTACTAATAACACCTCAAACGATTTCTTTTTATGAAAAGTTCCAAAAGAAATCGTTTGAGGGAGCCCCTTCTTTTATAAATGATTATTTTGGAATTGATTTTGGATATGAAAATTTACAAAACTTACTTATAGGAAAGCCAGTAATCGATATAAGACAGGGAAAATGGGAGCAAATTAAAAACCCAAAATTTTATATTATTACCCCAAAGGGTTTTAATAATAAATTTCGACCTGTTTTTTTCTTTGACCCTTCAACTTTTATGTTAAAAGAACAAAGATTTATTTTTAAAGATGCTAATAAATCTTTAATAATTTATTATGACAATTTTCAAAAGGTAGACGGAGAAGTAATACCTAGTAAAATATCTTTAAACTTAATCATGGACATGCTTGTGGACATCATCTTTTTGGAACAAGAAAAAATTCATTAAAATCATTGCATCAAACTATTAAAAATATTACAGATGATATTAATAACTTTTCATTTAATACTTGTATAAGCTCTTTTATGATTTGTGTAAATGAATTAACAATTCAAAAATGTAATGAGAGAAAAATTTTAGAGCCATTATCTGTTTTATTATCTCCTTTCGCACCACATATTTCTGAGGAGTTATGGTCTTTACTAGGGAATAATTCATCAATAGTTAGAGAAGACTATCCTTTATATGATGAATATTATTTGATTGAGTCTATAAAGAATTATCCTATATCTTTTAATGGTAAAATGCGATTTACAATTGAGCTAGCTCTTAATCTGAGTATTAAAGATATTGAAGAGGTAGTTTTGAATGATGATAGGACAGTTCAACAATTAAGCGGGCAGGTTCCAAAAAAAGTGATCATAATACCTGGTAAAATAGTAAATGTTGTGTATTGATGAATATTGAAATAATAGGAATTATAGCAGCTATTTTAACCACATCTGCATATGTTCCTCAAGCATATAAAATTTGGAAGACAAAAAAAGCTGAAAGTGTTTCTTTAAGTATGTATTTGGTAATGTGTCTAGGGGTTTCTCTATGGTTAGTTTATGGTATTTACTATAGAAGCCCATCACTTATAGCGGCAAACACAATAACTCTAGTAATTAGTTTAATCATTCTTTATTTTAAAATAAAATCAAAAAAGAATTAATTATATAGCTATTTGTCTAAAGATTTGTTGATCTAAAGAAATAAAAGTTTCAGTTCTTGATATTCCAGAAATTTTTTGAATACTATTGTTTAGAAGACTCATTAAATGCTCATTATCTTTACATAATATTTTAACAAAAACACTCCAGTTTCCAGTCGTATAATGACATTCTAAAACTTCAGGTATTTCTTTTAATTTATTCACGGCTGCCAAGTTATTCATAGCTTTGTCTAAATAAATTCCTATAAAAGCCATTGTTTTGTAACCTAAGGTTTTAGGGTTTAACTCGATATGAGAACCGGAAATTAAGCTAGAACCTTCCAGCTTTTTTATTCTCTGGTGAACAGCCGCTCCAGAAATACCAGCCTTTAATGCGATTTTATTAAGGGGCATTCTGGCATCGGAAATAAGTTCTTTTAAAATTATTTTATCTATACCATCTATACTTAGCATTTTTTGTCTATTCTCATTTATTGTAAATTATAAGAATTTAACTCTTACTTTATATTGCTAAATTAAATAAAATGATTTAGTATGATTTAAATTTTTTTAAAATTGAACTAACAAAATATTTTATAAATAAATTATTTATTATTTTTAATATATTTTTCAATAGCCATAGTCATTGATGGAGCTTCTGTGCTTGGAGCTGAAATGTCTATTCTTAATAATGCAGTTTTAGCGGCATCAATCGTAGTTTGACCGTAGACTGCAATTTTAGTTTCATTTTGTTTGAAGTCTGGAAAATTTTTAAATAAAGATTCTATTCCTGAAGGACTAAAAAAGACCAAAACATCATAATAAACATCTCTTAGGTCTGATAAATCACTAACAACAGTTTTAAATAATTTAGCTCTTTTCCAATTTAACTCTAATTTGTCTAGTGTTTCGGGTATGCTAGGTTTTAATGAGTCCGAAGTTGGTAATAAATATTTTTCAGTTCCAAATTTTGTTAAAACATTAGATAAGTCTTCGATAGTTTTATCACCAACGTAGATTTTACGCTTCCTATATACCACATATTTTTGAAGATAAAATGCCACAGCTTCAGATAAACAAAAATATTTTGTACTATCTGGAACTTTGAATCTCATTTCTTCTGTAAGCCTAAAAAAATGATCGACGGCATTTCTACTGGTCAGAATGATGTTATCAAAATCTGCGAAATCAATTTTTTGCTCACGAACTGATTTTGCATTAACTCCCTCAACATGAATAAATGGCCTAAAGTCTATTTTTAGCTTGTATTTTTCTTGAATCCTGGTATATGGGGATTTGTCAGTGGCAGGCTCAGGTTGGGAAACCAAAATTGTTTTTAATTTCATATTAAAATTTTTTCAGTCCCTCTGTAGTATTTTTAAAAACCATAGCCAAGGGGCAATTTTGAACGCACAAAGATAGTAAAATAAATAGAGAAAGTTTTTTGAATAGAATTTAATAAATTCCTTAAAAACAAAAATATGATAAGATGTAAAAATTAAGGCTAAACAGCCAATTAATAAGTTGATAGTAACTAATGAAAGATTATTTTGCAGATAGAATACTGATAAAACTCCCATAGTTAAAATAAAAATATAGCCATAAAAAATAAGGATCTTAAAATAATAAGGCTTTATCATTGGAAATAGTTTTAAATTTTTAATTATTGAGTTAATTATTAAAAACCTTAGTACAATAAATGTTTTTAAGAAAATGAGAATCTTTAAATATCTATTAAGACTTATTGCTTTATCAAAACTTTTATTTTCATAAAGAATAATAAGAAAAGATAAGCTTACTGAAATTAAAAAAAATATTAGGATATAAAATAACTTGAAAACTTTAAAATTTATATTAATAGAATATCTTCTTTTATATTCTTTAAATTTAAAAATTCTTACAAATGAATTGAATTGTACTGGATCAATCAATTTTAGAACTAAAATTATACCCAAATACAAAAGAAATAAGATTTGGACCCAACCCTGAGTATCTAAAGATCTTTCTAACCAAAATTCCATTATATAAAAGTATTAGTTTTTAATCATTTTACAATTCGATTAATATGATTAAGATCGTTAAAAAATTATTTAAGTTTGTAAATAATGAAAAAAACTCTAATTATCATCCCTACCTTTAATGAAGCAGAAAATATATCACAAATTATTTCCAGTGTATATAGATACTTAGCTAAATGTCACATATTAGTTGTTGATGATAATTCTCCAGATGGAACATCTATAATAGTAAAAAAAATAATTAAGGAAAATAAAAAAAGGCTTTTTATAATAGATAGATTAAATAAAACAGGTCTTGGTGCTGCATATATTGATGGTTTTTACTGGGCGCTTGAAAAAAAATATGATTTTATTTTTGAAATGGATGCGGATTTTTCTCATGATCCAGTTTCTCTTCCAGAAATGATTAATATTTTAAAACATGATTCAGATGTAGTGATTGGATCAAGATATAAAGAAGGAGTTAATGTTGTAAATTGGCCATTAGGAAGAATTTTATTGTCCTACTTTGCGTCATTATATGTTCGTATAATTACCGGAATGCCTATTAAGGATCCTACTGCTGGATATGTTGGTTATAAAAGAAGGGTATTAGAAAATATAGGACTCGATAAAATTGAATTTATAGGATATGCATTTCAAATAGAAATGAAGTATAAATCTTGGACAAGGGGTTACAAAATGACGGAACATCCTATTATCTTTAAAAATCGAATAAGAGGAGAGTCAAAAATGAATACAAGTATTTTTTGGGAAGCGATAATAGGTGTTGTGAAGTTACGTTTTTATTAAATTATAACATAATAATGAAAAGAAAACTTATATGTAATGCTATTATTGTAAATGAAGGATGTCAGATTAAAAATGATATTCTTATAGAAGGTGATAAAATAATTGAGATCAAACCTAATATTACTCCAAATTCTGAGATTGAAATAATTGAGGCTAGAGGACTATATATTCTTCCAGGATTAATTGACGATCAAGTTCATTTTAGAGAACCGGGATTAACTCATAAAGGAAGTATCGAAAGTGAATCAATTGCGGCTGTTGCTGGCGGAATAACATCTTATATTGAAATGCCAAATACTATTCCTCAAACAACAACTAAAGAGGAGTTAGATAAAAAGTTTTCTATAGCGTCTAAATCATCTGCGGCAAATTATTCATTTTTATTTGGCGGAACAAATGAAAATATTGGTGAAATTTTAAAATTAGATAAAAACCAAGTTGCTGGAATAAAAATTTTTTTAGGTTCATCAACAGGAAATATGCTTGTAGATGACCCAGAAATTTTAAAAAAAATATTCTGTTCTACAGATTTATTAATTGCAGTTCATTGTGAGGATGAGAAGACGATTAAAGTAAACCTAGAAAAGTTCACTAAAGAATTTGGTAAAAATATTCCAATTTCATTACATCCTAAAATTCGTTCTGAGAAAGCATGCTATATTTCTTCATCAAAAGCTATTTCTTTAGCAAAAGAAACTGGAGCAAGATTACATGTTTTTCATTTATCCACGGGAATAGAGACTAAACTATTTTCTAATAAAAAAGAATTGAAAGATAAAAAAATTACTTCTGAAGTGTGTATTCATCATTTATGGTTTACAGATAATGATTATGAGAAGAAGGGACCTTTAATTAAGTGGAACCCTGCAATTAAATCAAAATCAGATCAAATTGAATTATGGAAAGCTTTAAATGATGATCGAATTGATGTTATTGCTACCGATCATGCACCACATACTTTAGTAGAAAAAAACAATGATTATTTAAGTACTCCATCTGGAGGACCACTTGTACAACATTCATTGCTTGCATTATTAACTTCTGTAAAGAACGGAAAAATTTCAATAGAAAAATTAGTTCAAAAAGCCTGTCATAATCCTGCAATTTTATTTGAAATACATAAAAGGGGGTTCATAAGGGAAGGATACTATGCAGATTTCGTTATTGTAAATTTAGATGCTAAAACTAAAGTAACTAGTGAATCACTATTATATAAATGCGGATGGTCTCCATTTGAAGGAATTACTTTTGATGCTAAAATTGAAAAAACATTTGTTAACGGAACTAAAGTATATGAAAATGGAAATATCTTAAAAACTGACGCTGGAAAACAACTTACTTTTGATAGATGAATAAAAATAAAATAATTTTATTAATAGTATCATTTTGTTTAAATTCTTGTCAGACTGATTTAGTTAAAAAACCAAAAGATCTTATTCCTCAAAACAAAATGGAATCAATTATACAGGACATGATTTTAATGAAATCAATTTCTAGAAACTATCAAACTTTAATTTTGGAAAAAAAATGGTTTGGGGATAAGTACATTTATGAAAAATACAAAATTGACTGTCTTCAACTTATGGAAAATCAAAAATACTATGCCAAATCTCCAAAAATATATTTAGAAATGCATAAAAATATTAAATCTAACATGGAGAGATTAATTGATAGTATTGATGTTTTATCCAAAGAACAAGCAAAAAAAATTAAAGAACAAAAACTAAAGAAAAAAGAATCTTTAAACTTAAAATAGATCTAAACTAGATGTCGGTGTATTTAAAGTTTGGTAAGAATTTAATTATCTTATCCCCATTATATAATCTTTTATTAAAAATTGATTTAATTAAACCTATACTCAAATACATTTTTTTTAATCCAATGAATGAAAAAATAAAATCAAAGAATAAAATCATGTATAATATTCTTTTATTTAAAGAGAGAGTTGCTTTTCTTAAATTAAGATTTTGCTTTAATTTGGCAATAATTGTTAAATAGCTATAATTTTTTGCTACTATAATAAATCTTTCATTTGAAATATTGCTCCTCATTAGTTTAATAGAGACTTCAACTACATCATTTACATTAACAAAACCACTTTTACCCTTTGTGAAAAAACAAAAGGGAGATTTAATAAGCATTTTTTCGATTTTTGATTGTGGAGTATCTGTTTTTATGCATTTTCCCATTATTATTCCTGGATTAATTATTACAACTTGAAGACCTTCCTCAATTCCTCTCCAAACTTCTAATTCAGCATTATATTTTGAATATGAATAAAATGTTTTATCATGTGTGTTATTCCAAATTGTATTTTCATTAACCTCAATTTTATTTACTTCTTCTCCTAAAGCAGAAATTGAACTTAAGTAAACTAATTTTGTTATTTTTTTATCAATGCAAAGATTTACAATATTTGCAGTCCCTCTTATATTAATTTTGTAAAGTTTTTCTTTATCACTGTTCGAAAAGGAGATAAAACCAGCACAATGATAAACATGGGTTATACCATCAAAAGCTTCTTCAAGACAAATAATATTGTTAATATCAGATTTTCTCCAAATTATATTTTCTATTCTCGAATTTGTAGTTTTAAAGAAATCTTCAACTAGTCTTTTTTTTCTTTCAGAGCGATATAGCGCAACAACTTTAGTTTTAGATAATTTTTGAAGCAGATTCATGCCCACAAAACCAGTTGATCCAGTAATTAATACCATTTTATAAAAATACAATATTTGAGTTTCATTTTTTGTTTCATTCTATAAATATATATTTGTACTACAACTATCTAATTATGTCAAAAAATTTTGTTGAGGAGTTGAGATGGCGTGGAATGTTACATGATATTACACCTGATACAGAAGAGTTTCTACTATCAAATAAAACTAGAGGTTATATTGGTTTTGATCCAACAGCAGATTCCTTACATATAGGAAGTCTTGTTCAGATAATAATCTTAATGCATTTTCAAAATTATGGATATAGTCCGATAGTTCTTCTTGGTGGTGCAACAGGAATGATTGGTGATCCTTCTGGAAAAAATGATGAAAGGAAATTACTTGACACTGAGGCATTGGAAAATAATATTGATTCAATTAGATCCCAATTTCAAAGGTTTTTAGATTTTAAAAGTGGAAAGAAAAATTCTGCTATTTTAATTGATAACTATGAATGGATGAAAAATTTTAGTTTAATTGATTTTTCAAGAGAAATTGGTAAAAATATTACTGTCAATTACATGATGGCAAAAGATTCAGTTAAAAAGAGATTAGCAGGTGAATCTAAAGGAGGTATATCATTTACTGAGTTTACATATCAATTAATTCAAGGGTATGATTTTCTTCATTTGTATGATAATTATGATTGTAAAATTCAAATGGGAGGAAGTGACCAATGGGGGAATATTACAACTGGAACCGAATTGATACGTCGAAAATCTAAAGGAAAAGCATATGCTATAACGTGTCCTTTAATAACCAAAGCTGATGGAACTAAGTTTGGCAAAACGTTAGATGGAAACATTTGGCTAGATAAAAAAAGAACTTCAGTATATAAATTTTATCAATATTGGTTGAATACTTCTGATGAGGACGCTTCATCATATATCAAAATATTTACTTTTTTAGAATTAAGTTTAATTGAAAAGATTATAAAGAAGCATAGTAATGCTCCTCATTTAAGAGTTCTACAATTTGAATTAGCTGATTTTGTTACCGAATTAGTTCATGGCAAAGAGGAATTAAATAAAGTTAAAAGGGCTTCTAATATATTATTTGGTAAAGACACCTCAAAATCATTGATGAAGATTGACTCTAGTACTTTTGTAGAAATATTTGAAGGAGTTCCTCAAGCAGAATTTTCAAAAAAAATTCTTAATGAAGGGTTATCAATAATTTCTGCTTTATCAAATGAAACGGGTTTTCTTAAATCGAATAGCGAAGCTAGAAGATCATTAAAAGAAAAGTCGATTTCAGTAAATAAATTAAAAGTATCGGAAGATTACAATTTAACTATATCTGATTTAATTGGAGATCAATTTATTTTGCTGCAAAGAGGAAAAAAAAACTATTTTGTCTTAAAATTTAATTAAACACCATTAAATTACATCCTCTTATTTCAGCTTGATCAAACCTTCCTAAAACTTCAAACCTTCCATCTGAATATACTTTTCCTAAATCTTCTGTAGCTATAAAAGGGCAACTATCAGAATTTGCTAAATCTATTATATTTAGTCCTCCCATTTGTCCGAATTCACAAATTGTTAATGGATCATCTATTTCTCTTGATAAAACTTTCATCCATGGAGGACACTCAAATAATCCATTTTTAATTGAATAAGCTTGAGATAGTAATTCAGTCATTCCATATTCAGAATGAATTGATTTAACACCAAATCCATTACATAGTTTTTCATGAAGTTCATTTCTGATTAATTCTTTTCTCTTTCCTTTCATTCCTCCTGTTTCAATGATTGTTGTGTGCTTCAATTTTATTTTATTCATTTCAATAAAACTTAATAGAGCATAAGAAACACCGATGAGAATTGTTTTTTGATTTTTTGAGTCAAGATCTAAAAGTACATTGTATAGTTTTTCGAACTCATCCAAATAAAACCCACTTACATTTGAGTTACTTTGTTTTATTAGGTCAGAAACCATATAAATTAGTGAAGAGTTCTTTCTTTCCTGAGATCCTGGTAGAAGAGCTAATATTACCCAATCACTAGGTTTTCCATAAAACAATTCAAATGATTTAGAAAAACTTTTCTTATAATCAATAGTATTTTTTAAAAAATGCTGTGATGGGGTTTTGTTTGTTGTTCTACTTGATTTAAATATTATTTTTGATTTTTCAGAAAATCTTTTGACTTTATGGGTTTTAAAAAATGAAATTGGAAGAAAAGGGATTTCTCTAATTGAATTAATAGAACTTGGAGGTTTATTGATTAAATCACAATAGCTTCTATATACAGAGTTTGAATTATAATGCCTGGATAAAAGCTTAAAACAAGCGATTTCAAAATTTTTCTCTGACTCTATATTATAAAAATAATTATTTAATTTCATTATCATTAGAACAAAATTAAATATTTAAAAATACATTCACTTTTAAAATATAAACTAGAAAAATTATAATTTATGGTAATGTTATATTAATTTAAAATAGATAAATAATATAATGTTTAGATTCGTAATAATTATATATCCATGGATAATAATAAAATTAAAATATTGTTAGTTGATGACGAGCCTGATGTGTTAGAAGTTTTGTCATATAATCTTTTAAATCAAGAGTATCAAATATTTACAGCTAGTGATGGGTCTGAAGCAGTTATTAAAGCTGTTGAATATATGCCTCACTTAATTATAATGGATGTAATGATGCCGAATATGGATGGAATTGAAGCATGTAAGATATTAAGAAAGGATTCAAAATTTAATAATACAATTATAATGTTCCTAACCGCAAGGGGAGAAGATTACTCCTATGTTGCAGCTTTTGACGCTGGTGCTGATGATTATGTAACAAAGCCGATTAAACCTAAGGTTTTAATGTCTAAAGTAAAATCTTTGTTACGTAGATTAAATAATACTGATTTAAATGAGGAGCTTATAAAAACAGGAAGTCTTTTAATAGATAGAGAAAAATATAGTGTTATTTACAATGGTAAAGTCTTTTCACTTCCTAGAAAAGAATTTGAATTATTATATTTTTTAGCATCTAAACCAGAAAAAGTTATTAAAAGAGAAAAAATAATGGAAAAAGTATGGGGTTCAGAAGTAGTAGTAGGAGATAGGACAATTGATGTTCACATAAGGAAGCTGAGAGAAAAATTTGGAGATGATTATTTTGAAACAATAAAAGGTGTTGGGTATAAATTTATTAGCAAATAAGATTTATAATTAGTGAAAAAAAATAAAAATCTTGCAGACTCATTGTTTATCTCATTTGGAGTTTACATAATACTTATAATCATTTTTTTATTATCAAAATTTATTTTTGTTGACGTCACTTTTTTAATAATCTCAAGTGTTATCTCTTTTTTATGCATTTTTTTATTTATCAATATTAGTTTGAGATATTTTTTAAATAAAAGTGTTAAAAAATTATTAGATGAGTTTTATTCTAAAGAGCATAATTTAGATAATAAATATAACATAACCAATTTAGAATCTTTATCTAAAAGCCTTGAGAAATATGCTAGTGAAAAAAAATTAGAAATAGAATTATTAAAAAATCAAGACAATCATCGAAAAGATTTTATTGGAAATATATCTCATGAATTAAAGACACCTTTATTTACAATTCAGAGCTATATTTTGACTCTTATTGAGGGAGGTTATAATGACCCGAATATTTTAAAAAAGTATTTAAAAAGATCTTCAAAAGCTGTAGACAGATTAATATATTTAGTAAAAGATCTTGATTTAATAACTCAATTTGAATCAGGAGTAAAAAACATTGAATTAAATTCTTTTGATTTATTAAGGATCATAAAGAATGTATTCGAATTATTAGAAATTCAATCTAATAAAAGAAATATTTCATTAGTTTTTGATCGAGAATATTTAGTATCAATCAATGTTCTTGCCGATGAAGAAAGAATTCAACAAGTCATTACAAATTTGATTATGAATTCTATTAAATATGGTATTGATAATGGAACAACCGAAGTTAGTATTCAAGATTTAAATGAGAATAAATTAATTATTCGAATTACTGATAATGGTATGGGTATAAATAAAGAGCATTTATCCAGGTTATTTGAAAGATTTTATAGAGTTGATAAGTCAGGAAATAGAAAAAAAGGAGGATCTGGACTGGGGTTAGCTATAGTTAAGCATGTAATTGAAGCTCATCAAGAAAAAATATATGTGGAAAGTACAAAAGGTATAGGTTCAGAGTTTTCTTTTACTTTACAAAAAGCATAACTTTATAAGTTATTTAATCATTAAAAAATAAGATCTT
>ERZ1049444.1207-NODE-1207-length-19874-cov-7.201625_pt1 | contig 19874 bp, 19 predicted proteins | sample MGYA00383101_ERZ1049444 | MGnify/ENA primary metagenome ERZ1049444 (study PRJEB29581, sample SAMEA5548371) | metagenome | biome: marine; feature: coastal; material: water | depth 50 m | study: Short-term variability in the microbial, nano- and picoplankton...
CTTTGCCAAGGCGAGGCGCCAAGCGAGGCGGCACCTTCTTCGAGCGTTTTAAGATCCATTGACGCAAGAACGGCCAGAATAGAGCGGACCATAAATGGAAGCGTATACAAGACATGGCCAACAAGTATGAATGTCCAAGAGATGCGAAAACCCTTCATCGAACCGTAGAGTTGCAACAACGCCAATGCCAGTGCCAGTCCCGGCACCGCAAGCGGAAGCGATATGAACTCTTCCAAAATACGCGATAACCAACCGGGGTGGCGTGCCAAGCCATAGGCTGCCGGCAATCCGATGATCAAAGTGGAAATTAGACAGGCAATAGCCAACCAAAGCGACAAAAAGATGCTATCTGCATAAAGTTCCCAAACGCGAAACACCCACTTCAGCGTAAGTCCTGACGAAATACCCTGAAAGTAGTTTGCAGTGACACCCGCCATTACTGAAAGGATCATGGGCACCAATAAGAATGCACATGCCGTAAGAGTAACGGTCAATTGGATAAGTTTAGTTCTTGAATTCAACATATTAGCCCCCTGCCGATACAGTTGTGCCCGAAAGGCTGCGGGCGAGCAGCAGTAGCGCCCATGTGACAACCCCCAAAACGATCGATAGGGCCGCTGCAATCGCGATGTTGGCTGACAAGGTGAATTCTGTATAGATCACCATTGGGATAACATCGATATCAGTTGCCAGCGTAAATGCGGTGCCAAACGCACCCATAGCAGTCGCAAAAGCAATTGCCCCTGCTGCAATAAGCGAAGGCATAAGACCGGGCAAAATCACATCGACTACCACGCGAAAAGGTGAGGCCCCCAAGGTGCGCGCAGCTTCCTCCAATGTGGGATCCAATTTTTCGGCTGCTGCCATAACCGTTAAAAGCACGCGCGGTATTGAAAAATACAGATATCCTAAAAACAATCCAATGACCGAATACGCGAAAACAACATGCCCGGGTGTTATCTGATTGATTAATCCCTGACGACCACCCAATAGGATGATCAAAAAGCCGATAACAACTCCTGGAAAGGCCAGCGGCAGCGTCATGATGGATAGTAGTATTCCCCGTCCCTTGAACCGGTTGCGTGATAAAAACATCCCCGCAGTTGTCGAGACAGCAAGCGCTGCGACCGTGGTTGCAAGGGACACCAGAACTGTCAAAATCAAGGTATTTAGATAGCGCGGTTTGCGAAGAATATCGAGATAAATCGCCCAGCCTGCCTCGCTTTCTCCTGATACAAGAAACAAGCGCACAAGTGGCAAGGCAAGAAAGGCAACAGAAAACACTAGAAGGGGCGTGAGACACGCCAAAACGAAGGTTCGGTTTGTCATAAATCTTTTAGGAGCCGGACAGTTTGCCCGGCTCCTCCTTTCTAAAAATTACTTCACTTCGGACAGATAGCGTTCGCCGAAGCTGGCCTGTACTTTTTCCATTTTGGCGTAATCCACAGCAACAGCACGCTCATAATCGCTGGCTGGCAAGAATTTAGCCGCCACATCAGCGGGCAACTCGACGGGGCGAGCAGGCTGAAGGTAAGCATTTGTCCAGATTGCCTGGCCTTTATCCGACAGAATGAAATCCAGCACGCGCTTACCCAACTCTGGGTTTGGACCGTTGTTCACAAGGCTCATTACATAAGGTACGCGCACTGATCCTTCACACGGTAGGACAAACTCAAAATTTCCGTCCTCTTCGTATTTTCCACGATATGCGTTGAAATCATAATCAAATAGGATCGGGATTTCACCAGAAACAACACGTGCATAGGAAGTCTGCTTTGGCACGATTGGTGAGTTCTGGGCTAGATCGTTGAAGTATTTGATCGCTGGATCAAAATTGTCCAGATCACCACCAAACGCCATATTTGCGGCCACAGCACCGGCATATCCAACAAATGCTGAAGATGGATCAAGATAGCCAACCATTCCGCGATAATCAGGTTTGGTTAGGTCGGCAAAACACTGCGGAACGTCAGCACCAGCAAGTGCATCAACGTTCACGAAGAAGCCCAGTGTGCCATAATGGATGGCGAACCATTTGCCGTCAGGATCTTTAAGGCCATCGGGAATTTCATCAAACTTAGCCGGTTTGTAGGCAGTTGCGACACCTTCGTTGCCGGATTTGATGCCGGTTGTTACGCCATAGTAAGCAACATCGGCGACTGGATTGTTTCTTTCAGCCAATAGCTGGCTCAATGTCTGGCCAGAGTTTTTGTTGTCATGAGGCATCTGAATGTCGATTTCTTTGTCGATGGCTTCAAGCATCGACGCCCAATCCGCCCATTGAGGTGGGCAATTGTAACACACGGCATCTTCGGCCAGTACCGGAGACGCAATAGTCATTGCCACAAACGCGGCTGCTAGTTTATATCTCATTTTGATCTCTCCTGTTGAGTTTCATCATTCTTCTGGGTTGGGTTATTGGACGGCGAAAGGGCCACACCCCTTTTGTCGTCCACTCTTTCTGCTGCCGGAGCTGCAAGGCTGCCTCCGGTGCGGAAACTGAATGTTAGATTAGGATCAGGTAAGTCAGGTGCAGGCGTTCCGTTTATAACCGACAATACCGTTCTGGCGGCCCCTGCACCCATTAATTTCGGATTAGTCACAATCGTTGCCAAACTGGGTTCAACCATCCTGCCAACTTCGATACCGTCAAAGCCGACAATCGACAGATCATTAGGTACTGTTAATCCCAAGGCCCTCGCACTGCGGATTGTCGCAAGCGCAAGAAAATCATTAGATGCGAATATTCCGGTAATTGAAGGATTTTCTTCAATAAATGCCTTCATTAGCGCAGTCAGGTCTTGGCTATCTTCATCAATTTCTAATAAAGCCGGTGGTGTCATGCCATTGCGCGAACACCCTTCAACAAAGCCCTTGTAACGTTGACGGGCACGGTCAGAACTTTTAAACTTTAGGGCCAAAAAACCAACATGATCGTGGCCCTTTTCGACAAATGCGTCAGCAACCCTTAAGGCAGCTGAATGATCATCAACCGACCAACTTTGATCATTGGCCGGCGCCAGATTGAACAGCAAGCAGTGTGGCACTCCACCGCTCTGAATTGCCTTCAATCCCTCACTGTTCAGCGCGTCACTGACCGTCAGCACAAAGCCATCAACCTTTTTTGCCGTCAAAGTCCGTATCGCTTGCGCTTCAAACTCGAGATCATAGTTGGTGCACAAAAGCAGAGTTTGATAGCCAGCTTCTTGAAAAGCTTCTTGCGCACCTTGCACTGCGTCAGCAAAAACCGGGTTTGCTAAGGATGGTACGATACATCCAATTGTGCGGGTTGTGTTACTTTGCAAGGATCGGGCTACTTCACTGAATTCAAAACCGAGTGCGTTAGTCGCTGCAATAACGCGTCCGCGCATTTCCGCACTTGCGGAACCGGTATTATTTAAAACCCGGCTTACAGTCGCCACACCGCAGCCTGCGCGTATCGCTACATCTTTGATTGTGACTGGTTGACGCAAACTTTACACCCTAGCTTTGGAAACGTTTCCAAAAAAATCAATCAGCCAATCGACCATCATGCAAGAATATTTAATAATTTTTATAAATTGTAATTAAAACAGTCTCTTAAAGACTATTCTACAGATGAATTTGCTTTTTCTCACGTATTCTAATTTGATATCAGTATTATCCTGTCGATTCTTTTAGGTTCTCAAAACTGAAAAGATCTGCCTATCAAACACACGCAAAAATCTACTCTATATTGGTATATAAATTCGGGTCCGGACAGGGACATTAATCTGGTTATTGCCTGTTGTTTTTAACCCTATTGGATTTCTTTTGACCCAATTTGAGTTCCCTTTTTGCAAGGCTAACTACTCTGTGCTTTAGTTTAAAGGGAGAGTTCGCTAAAATCTGGCCCCCACGGCTGAACCAAATGTAAATCGTATCGCATTTTTTTAATTAGTTTATTTAATTTAGTGCAAGCTTGTTGAGTTTCTTTTTAAGGGTTTATAAGTTCCCTTTTTAGGAATTTTTTATTTGTTCCCTCTGACGCGGGCGAAAGTGGGCTCTTTTATTCTTACAGCGCGCTTCTCGCGGATAGCAAAATTAACTGCGTGGAACCTGTGCCATTCGCGTCAGGATATCCACACCCTGCATGTTCCAGAAGTGCAGAAGGTCGATGAATATCCAGTTCTCGGTGAGCTTGTCCCCGTCGCGGCGGTACATATCAATCACGCGCATATCACCAGGGGTTTCACTTGCCGGCATGCCCATAAACCCGCCGGTCGGGGTTAAGGTTAAATTTGGCCAACCGAAAAATCCGCCAAAATGGCCTTCGGCAACACGGCATAAATGGCCATTGAAAGTGCGGTTTTTGAACCCTTCGCGAAACGGGCCAGAATGCTGCTGGGCGTAGCGCTCGATCGTATAGGTGGCGCCAATACCTGCCGGGCCCCACCAAATCATATCTTCGTTCCAGCTGCGCCGCAGCTCATCCACCAATGGCTCTTCTTCGCCATTGCGCCAAGTTTTGATGTCATTGATCATAAACTCAATGGCCTCATTTGTTCTTTGCCCTTCAACCGAATCTTGGGCCTCAAACAGAAGCCCGTTATGGGTCATTGGCCCGGGCTGAACCAAATGTGCTGCGGTTTGTGGTGGAAAGGGCTGTAGCCCCGCTTGCATCATCAAATGCGGTATGTCGAAGAACATTGCACTTTGCGTAATCATGCCATTTTCAACTTTGTTGAATTCGCAATATCGCAAAAGGGCGATTTTGCCAGTTGGTGGAATGCCCAACCAAGGCTTATCAAATAGCCCCATAAGATGGCCCATAGAGACAACCCAAACGCCTTCCTGACCTGCAATTTCATTATTGCCGGCCATAAAGATATCCATACGGCGTTGCAAATGCGCAAGGCTGCTGCGCAAAGGCTGCCAGAATCGCTGACCCACTTCGGCAGATCCACGAATCTCATTAAAGGGGTGAAAACCGCGCCAGAGCAGGTCAGGGGCACAAAATTGACCCATAATTCTGTCAATCTCGGAACCCGATGCATTTTCTAAGGCGCGATAGAAGTCCCGCACAATTTGCTTTTCAGATTGAAACGTCATTGTTTTTTCCATTGTTCCACAGATGCTTAACATCATCTGGCCTAAAACCGGCTTTATCACCATAGCTGTGATTCAGTAAACACTATTTTGCATACGTATGCAAAAAACCCTTGCTTAAAGTAATTTTCTCAGACACGTTTAGTTTGCAAACGTATGCAAGGGTGATTTAGGGAATCCATATGGCGGAAATTCAACTGCGCAGTGTGGGAAAGCGCTGGGGGTCCTTTGTGGCCGTAGATAACTTTGACCTGACCATTGCTGATCGTGAGTTCTTGGTTCTTTTGGGGCCATCTGGCTGCGGCAAAACCACCACGATGCGTATGATTGCCGGACTAGAAGATGTCACAGAAGGCGAGATATTGATCGATGGAAAAGTGATCAATGATCTGGAACCAAAGGATCGCGATGTTTCCATGGTGTTCCAAAGTTATGCGCTTTACCCGAATATGAATGTCTATGAAAATATTCGCTTTCCGCTGAAAGTAAGAGGCATTGAACGTAGCAGCCATGATGCCAAGGTGCGTCATGCTGCACAGATGGTCGAATTAAACGACTTTTTGCACCGCAAGCCTGCTGAGTTGTCAGGCGGCCAACGCCAACGGGTCGCCCTTGCCCGGGCCATTGTTCGGGAACCAAATGTGTTCTTGATGGATGAGCCGCTGTCAAACTTGGATGCCAAGCTGCGGGTTTCGACACGGGCGCAGATCAAAAACCTGAGCCATGAACTGGCAGTGACGACAATTTACGTCACCCATGACCAAATTGAAGCCATGACTTTGGCCGATCGCGTCGTGGTGATGGAAAAAGGTATCGTCCAGCAGGTGGGGTCACCAACAGAAATCTATGACAAACCAGCCAATACTTTTGTGGCTGGTTTCATTGGCTCACCGGCAATGAATTTGCTCGATGGTGAAATTTCAAAAGGTGTCTTTTCTGCAGAAAATGTTACCATTCCTGGCCTTAGTGCACCGGATGGCAACGCAACGCTCGGATTTCGGGCAGAAGATGCAAAGGTATCCACCAGCAGCGGTCAGATTTCCGCACCGATTTACACATTAGAGCTTTTGGGCGATGCCACCATGGTCACCGTACGGATAGGTGGCGTGATTGTAAGCGTAAAAGCCGACAAGAGCTTCCGCGCTGACATCGGAGACACGGTTTCCATTCATGTGCCAGCACATAACTGCCACTTGTTCGACGCGATAACAGGAGGCGCTATCAGGGTCGATTGACCCGCAACTAATCACCCACAAGCGGGTGCAATTCCTCAAGACTATTACAACCAAACAGGGAGAAAATTATGTACTTCAAATCTATCACTCTAGCCGGTTCTATGGCACTGCTCTCAAGCGCAGCATTTGCCGGTTGTGGCATTTCAGGTGGGAATGTTAGCATTCTTTCCAATGATTTTGCCGCAATTAATGCCGTCACCGCCGCCGCCGCAGAATGCGCCGGAGACGGTGTAGAAGTCACCATCAATGCAACCAGTGAGCACCGAGATCTTCAAGTTGCAGCTCTATCTGCTAATCCAGCTCAATATTCCAGTGCAGTCATTTCAAATGGCTCGATCGTGCCTTTGTTGAACGAAGGTCTGGTACGGTCGTTAGATGACCTCGTTGCAAAACATGGCAGCAGTCTAAACCCCAACCAGTTGATAACAATGGACGGTGAAATCATGGCCATTGCTTTCATGGCAAATGCCCAGCATCTTTTTTATCGCTCTGATATTCTAGAACAAGCCGGTGTCGATGTTCCGAGCACATATGAAGATGTATTGAATGCTGCAGAAGCAATCCGTGATCAAGGAATTATGGAGTACCCGGTCGCACTTAACACCAAAACCGGATGGAACCTTGGTGAAGAATTCGTCAATATGTACATGGGTACCGGTGCCGCGATGTTTAATCCCGGCACAGCTGAAGTCGCGATCAACAATGATCACGGTGTTGCAACCCTAAATATGTTGAAGGCGCTTACTGAGTATTCCGACCCAGACTTCTTGACCTTCGATTCAAACGCAACAGCCGCACTATGGGAAGCAGGCAATCTCGCAATGGCAACCCTTTGGGGGTCTCGTGGGGCACCTATTTTGGATGATGAGGGCTCAACCGAGGCGATCACAAGCGCAACGGTTCTGGCCGCAGCGCCAACTTGGGGCGGTGGCTCGACACCAGCTTCTACGCTTTGGTGGGATGGATTTACCATTGCCAAAAATGTCTCTGATGCAGATGCAGAAGCTACCTTTATTGCGATGATTAATGGTATCTCAACCGATATGGTAAAAGCCAATAATGACCTCGCACCGTGGCTTATCGAAGGGTATGTTCCCGACGCAACAGCTGCCGGTGTTGCTGCGACAGCTGCGGGTGGTGCAAACCCATATCCTATGCTTCCATTTATGGGCACGTTGCATGGAGCATTGGGCGGTGAGCTTTCCGATTTCCTTCAAGGGAACGAGTCCGCTGAGCAAGCTTTGGCGGATGTAGAGGCCGCTTATACGACAGCAGCCAAAGAAAAAGGCTTCTTGAACTAATCAACCGACTAAAAAGGGGCGCAATAGCGCCCCTTTTTACACCTTTCTCATGAACCTTTGCCAACCCTAGGAAAATCATTATGCGGCATCGCGCATTTTTTTGGTTCATCTTACCATCGCTCACCGCGATGATTTTGCTGATCGCTCTGCCAATTGTATCGGTTTTCGTGCAATCCCTTTATGTAGAGCACGAGCAAATTTTAAAGGTGACCAAAAATTGTACCCCGTTCGGCTGCAAGGAAGAAACGACCGTTGATTTTGAAGCAACGCAGGCCCTCACAAAAGAGGCGCCACTTGGAAAGTTCAACGGGTTCGACACCTATGCAAACCGCAGCCATTTGGCCTTTTACGAGGTTAAAACCGCTTGGCGGACAGCAGATGGATTGCAAAGTTTCTTTAGCAACTTGATGAACCTGCCATTCTACAAAGCGCTCGCTTTTACGCTTTCATACACGTTTATTGTAACGCCGTTTGTTATTGTGCTGGGGTTGGCCATCGCGCTTGGCGTGAACGCTCTGCCCAAAGTTATAAAAGGGCCAACAATTTTTGTCTCACTTTTGCCTATGATCGTCACCCCACTGATCGGATCACTAATCTTGTTTTGGATGATAGATGCTAAAGGCATCATAGGAGCGACATTGCAAATTATTTTTGACGATCCTGATTTATCACTCAAAGCCTCGCCTGCACTCACTTGGATTACACTTTTTGTTTACGGGATTTGGCATTCGGCACCGTTCAGTTTTATTGTTTTTTATGCTGGGCTTCAAACCGTACCAGAAGAAACCCTAGAAGCTGCCATGATTGATGGTGCAAGCCGCTGGCAAAGAGTGCGTTACGTTGTGGTGCCCTACATCGCGCCCTTGGTAACCTTTATACTTTTAATGCAGCTGATGGATAATTTCAGGGTCTTTGAGCCGATTGTCGGGTTTTCTGCCCAAGCCAATGCAACCTCTTTAAGCTGGATCATTTACAACGATTTACGCGGGCAAGACATTCAATTGTTTGGATCCGCAGCGGCAACCTCGATGCTGACCATTTTAGGGGTAGCCGTTCTGCTCACCCCAGTGCTTATCCGCACCTGGCAGCAATTTAACAGAAAAGTGGTTTAGGAGCAGATATGGCCGCAGCACAAAAACGTTCCCCAAGTCTAGTTCTGTTTCTAAACGGTTTTGTTGGGCTATGGTTGATGATCGCCGCCGGCCCCTTTTTGTGGACGCTTTGGGGTTCATTCAAAGTTGAAGGCGACTTTTTCTCGAAAGCCGACTGGACGTATGCGCTCTATGGTATCCGTACCTTAGCCGAAACTGGCGGCGTCTTTACTGGCAATGGGTATCACGGGGCGTGGGTCCAAGAAGAATTTTGGCGCGCCGCGCTCAATACAGGTATTGTTGTGGCCTCCACAGTAGTCATATCTTTGACCCTGGGCACTTTGGGCGGTTATGCGTTGGCCAGATCTGGATACCGTTATGCATTTTGGCTCTTAATGGCCGCTTTGGTCTTTCGGGCAATGCCTCATATCACTCTGGTTTCTGGCTATTTACTGCCCTTTTTTGAATGGAATATCTGGGGGCATTTACCCACGACCATTATCGTATTGGTCGCGATAAATCAGCCCTTTACGCTTTGGATGCTTCATTCATTTTTCCTTAATATCCCCAAAGACATGGACGAAAGTGCAATGGTGGATGGCTGCACCCGGTTTCAGGCTTTTTGGCATGTTATTATTCCAGTAATGTGGCCAGGGGTAATCACAACCGGATTATTTTCCTTTTTGCTAGCCTACAATGATTTCGCTGTAACGGCGATGTTGCTCAGTCAAGAAAATCAAACCATGGTCCCGAAAATTGCAAGCTTTCTTGGCTCAACCTTTGATGCGGGCAACATCATGTTTGCAGTGGCGGCCGTGGTCTCTGCAATGGTGCCATTATTTTTTCTTGTGCTGTTTTTCCAACGCCAGATTGTATCTGGGCTTACTCAGGGGGCCGTGAAAGGATGAGGTCTATATTTTTCTGTCACAACATACCAATCCATCAGCGCACTGGCCTGTGCCAGTCATCTGTTAAAGCGGGGCTGTCATGATCGGATCACGCCCCGAACAGGCCGTTCTTTCGCGCGGCACGGATCTGTCAAAAACAGATGAAACCCGCGCAGTGATCGAGGGCATGGTTGATGGCCTCAATGACCATCGGATCGCGGATATCGGGGAATTCTTTTCCCAGAGCTTCCGCTGGATGGGCAACACAGGGTGCGGCACGAAAAACGGCTTGAAAGAATTTCAGGACAATTGGCAAAAACCGTTTCAAGCAGCATTTACTGACAAGGTCTGCATTGACGAAGCGCGGCTTTACATGGGCGAATGGGCAGCGGCCTTTGGTCGTCAGGAAGCTGTCCATTCTGGCGAATTTATGGGTGTTGCGGCAAGCGGGAAGAAAGTAGAAATTCGCTACATGGATTTCTGGAAAGTGGAAGACGGCAAAATAACCGATAATTGGGTCATGGTCGATTTTCCTCATGTTCTCGCACAGTTAGGACATGATGTGTTTAACGGAGAGGGCTGGGAAGCGTTTGATCGCGGTCAACAAACGCCCCCGCAAACGGGCGAGTGAGGAAAGAGCGATGGCAATAGAAAATTTAAAACAGTCTAAGTCCGACAGTGAAAAAGCCCAAGAAGACGCCAAAGTGCGCAGCGTGGTTGAGACCACACTTGCGGATGTTGAGGCGCGCGGTGATGTTGCAGTTCGAACGCTGTCAGAAAAGTTTGATGGCTACAGCCCAGAAAACTTTCGCCTATCACCAAGCGAAATTGAGGCGGCGATGCAAAAAGTATCAGATCGCGACATGGAAGATATTAAATTTGCTCAGGCCCAAATTCGACGGTTTGCCGAGGCCCAGCGCGCGAGCATGCAGGATATCGAAGTGGAAACCCTGCCCGGCGTGATCCTGGGCCATCGCAATATTCCAGTGCAATCGGTCGGGTGCTATGTTCCGGGCGGTAAATTTCCTATGGTGGCCTCAGCGCATATGTCGGTTTTGACCGCATCTGTAGCGGGCGTGCCGCGGATCATTGCATCAGCCCCGCCAGTAGACGGAGCCCCCCACCCCGCCATTGTGGCCGCAATGCATTTGGGCGGCGCACATGAAATTTACGTGTTGGGCGGCATCCAAGCTGTCGCCGCGATGGCACTGGGCACCGACACTATTGATCCGGTGCATATGCTCGTTGGGCCAGGCAATGCCTTTGTTGCAGAAGCAAAGCGGCAACTTTACGGCCGGGTCGGTATTGACCTCTTCGCTGGCCCTACCGAAACCATGGTCATTGCAGATGACACAGTTGATGCCGAGCTGTGCGCGACTGATCTTTTGGGGCAAGCAGAACATGGGTATAATTCGCCAGCCTGCTTGATTACCAATTCATGCCGTTTGGCACATGATACCATTTCAGAAATTGACAGGCTTCTGACCATTTTGCCAACCCGTGAGACGGCAAGCGCCAGTTGGCGTGATTATGGCGATGTCATTCTTTGTGATACCCATGATGAAATGCTCAACGTGGCCAATGACATGGCCTATGAGCATGTGCAGGTCATGACCGACCGCGATGCATGGTATCTTGAAAATATGCACAGCTATGGCGCATTATTTTTGGGCGCACGCACCAATGTGGCCAATGGCGATAAAGTTATTGGCACCAACCACACCCTGCCCACCAAGAAAGCCGGCCGCTATACCGGCGGTCTTTGGGTTGGAAAATTCCTGAAAACGCACAGTTATCAACGGATTGAAACCGATGAAGCTGCGAGTACAATTGGAGAATATGGAAGCCGTTTGTGTATGCTTGAAGGCTTTGTCGGTCATGCCGAGCAGTGTAATATTCGCGTGCGGCGCTATGGCGGCAAAAACATTGCCTACGGGAAAGCCGCTGAATGAATGTGCCTTCTTCCCCAACCTCGCTGAAGTCGCTCTTTTTGCCGCTGCGAAAGGCCATGGCTGATTTTTCGGAAACCTCGGTCCGCACCGCCTTGTCAGACCTGTGCTCAGAGGATGTCAAAATCCGCATGTGCCATCCATTTGGCGACATGTCAGGGATAGACACTTTTTACAAAACAGCCTATCAGCCCCTGCTCCAAGCCCTGCCCGATCTTGAACGGCGCGATCTTATTGTTCTTGCCGGCACAACCCCCCAGGGCAAGGACTGGATCGGAACTATGGGCAATTACATGGGAACCTTTCTGGCCCCCTTTCTTGATATTCCGCCTTCAGGCCATCTTGCCCATATGCGCTATCATGAATTTTTTCATATTCAGGATGGCAAAGTGGTGGAAATCCACCTAATTTGGGATCTTCCCGAATTAATGATGTTGGCCAATGCTTGGCCGATGGCGCCTCAGCTTGGGGCCTATCTATGCACACCGGGACCAATGACAGGCGATGGGCTTACGGCATCCGGGGACGGGACGGCCAGCCTTGAGCATATCAAAGATATGGAAACCGCCTTGTGCCGCTATCCCGAAAATCCGGACCCCAAAGTTATGCAGCTTGATAAATTTTGGCATCCAAGGTTTAACTGGTATGGGCCGGCAGGAATAGGCACAGGGCGCGGCATTTCCGGGTTTCGACACTGGCACCAAATCCCCTTCTTGCGGGCCATGCCCGATCGAAAAGTGGATCCGGCCGGTGACCGTTTGGCGGCGGAAGAAATGTATGATTTATTATCTCACTATATCGCCGAGGGCGCTTATGTTTGTGAAACAGGTTGGCCCAATATGCGCATGAAATTAACAAATGATGGGTGGATGGGGATTGCCCCTGCTGGTAAAGAAATTACATTGCGTAGCCTTGATTTTTGGCGTCTAGACAATGGGCGCATTCGGGAAAATTGGGTGCAAATTGACGTTTTGCATACCTTTGCTCAGCTTGGCGTGGATGTTCTTGCACGCATGCAAGAATTCAACAAAGCCAGATCACTTGGCACCATTCCCCTGACAGAAGGTTTGACATGAGTTTACCGCGTACACCGTCCTTTGATTTAACTGGTAAGCGCGCCTTGGTGGCAGGGGCCTCTTCGGGAATAGGGCTTGGATGCGCAGCCGCTTTGGCAGAATACGGCGCCGAGGTCACTTTGGCGGCGCGTCGGGTTGATTTGCTGACAGATATTGTGGACGAATTGACTTCTGAGGGGCGCAAGGCGCGGCTCTTACAGCTGGATGTAACCGATATTGACGCCACAGCAGCAGCCGTTGCGCAACAAGGGCCTTTCGATATTTTGGTTAACTCGGCCGGTCTGGCGCGACACAGCAAAGCCAGCGAGACGGCTCTAGATGATTTTGACGCCGTCTCAGACCTGAATATCCGCGGGGCTTATTTTTTAACTCAAGCTGTAGCCAAAGGGCTGCTTGCCGCCGGGCGGCCGGGTAGCTTGATCAACATATCAAGCCAGATGGCCCATGTGGGCGGCCCTGAACGCGCGGTTTATTGCGCCACCAAACACGCGGTTGAGGGCTTTACCAAAGCTTTTGCGATTGAATGGGGCAAGGCCAAAATCCGCGTCAACACCATATGCCCTACCTTTATCCTAACAGATTTGACAAAAGCCACCTTTGAGCAACCGCAAAAACGGGCTTGGATTGAAGATAAGATTAAACTGGGCCGCGTAGGAGAGGTCGAAGATATTATGGGCGCTGTGGTCTACCTTGCCTCTGATGCCTCGGCTCTGGTCACCGGAACGGCGCTCATGATTGACGGAGGGTGGACGGCAGAATGAGCAATGCGCGGATCACATCGGCCGAGGTTGCCAGACGCGCGGGCGTATCCCAATCGGCGGTAAGCCGTGTCTTTACCCCCGGCGCATCCGCATCGCAAACGACCATCGACCGGGTTAAGAAAGCGGCCACCGAGCTTGGCTATCGGCCTAATTCATTGGCGCGCGCAATGGTTTCGGGAAAAAGCCGGATTATCGGTCTTGTAGTGGCTTATCTAGAAAATCAGTTCTACCCCGAGGCGCTCGAACGGCTTTCAAACAGCCTGCAAGAAGAGGGCTATCATGTGCTGATGTTTATGGCGGCACAAACTGCTGGTGATATCGATGCTGTGGTTGAGGAAATTCTTGACTATCAGGTCGATGGCATCATTGCCGCCTCTGTGGCTTTATCCTCCGAGCTGTCCGAGCGCTGCCGCGCTGCCGGTGTGCCAATGGTTCTTTTCAACCGCTCGCAGGACGTTCCGACAATGTCGGCAGTAACATCGGATAACTTCGCCGGCGGCCGCAAAGTGGCTGAATTTCTAATTGCAGGGGGCCACAAAAAAATCGGATTTTGTGCCGGTTGGGAGGGCGCTTCAACCCAGCGCGACCGGGAAGCCGGTTTTCTGGCATCATTAAAGGACGCAGGCATTGAATTGCATTGCCGCGAGGTTGGCAATTTCAAGATGGAAGAGGCCCGCGCGGCAACCTTGCGGATGTTTGCCTCGGATCCCCCTGATGCAATTTTTGTGGCCAACGACCATATGGCCATCGCAGTTATGGACACCCTTCGCTCAGAGTTGGGTCTGGATGTGCCCAAAGACGTCTCAGTGGTGGGCTATGACGATGTGCCGGCCGCCGCATGGCCGGCCTTTAACCTGACCACTGTTCGCCAGCCGGTGAACCGGATGGTGGCGGAAACGGTAGATATTTTACTGCAGCAAATAGCTAACACCAGCACTCAGCCGCGCAAAATCAAAATTGACGGGCCCTTGATTGTTCGCGGATCGGCTCGGGCACCAGAAGGATGGAGAAGATGAAAGGTTTTTCAGAGCAATGGAGCGATTTGCCTGACTACATTCTCGGCATAACCCAAGAAATATGGGAAGACCGCGGGATCGGGACATTAAACCACTATTATAGTCCCGATATACCAATGCGCTTTCCGGAGGGCATTTCAATTGGTAATCAGCGCACCATTAACGGCACGCTTGCCACCTTGGCTGAGTTTCCTGACCGTCAGCTTACTGGCGAGGATGTGATTTGGTCAGGTGATGCCGAAAACGGGTATTTGTCTTCTCACCGCTTGCTCACCATGGGCACCCATACGGGCGGCGGTTATTTCGGACCACCAACTGGCAAACGCTTTGTCATCCGCGCCATCGCGGATTGCGCAGCAATCAATAATCAGATCAATGATGAGTGGTTGATCCGGGATACGGCCGGACTGGTCAAACAGCTTGGTATGGACCCAAAGCAGTTTGCGCGAGATCTAATCGAACGCGAAGGGGGACCCGAGGCATGCCTGCAACCGTTCAGCCCCAAAAATGATGTCACAGGGCCCTACAAAGGCCGTGGCAACGATAACGCATGGGGCGCCAAACTTGGCGATATACTCACGCGTATGATGAAGAACGTTTTTTCAGTCATCCGCGCCGAATATGATCGCGCCGTCCATTGCGAGCACCCGGGTTCTACAACGGTTCATTCCTGGGCCGATACCGAAGCGCTTTGGATGGGACTTCGGGCCTCTTTTCCAACCGCCAAATTCAAAATCGAGCATCAGATCGGCCGCGAGGATCCAATGCTTTCACCACGCGCTGCCCTGCGTTGGAGCCTCAGCGGTACACATGACGGTTGGGGTATGTTTGGCCAGCCAACAGGCGCCGAGATTTATGTGATGGGCTTTACACATGCCGAATTTGGCCCCTACGGGCTGCGCCGTGAATATACGCTTTTTGACCCTGTATCTATCTGGAAACAAATTTTCATTCACAACGGTTAACAAATGATACCAACCGACATTTTCGTAGCGAAAGAGCCGCCAAGACAAAAAATATGAAAAAGGAAACATAATGACCCAAGCCACATTTGAACAACGCATTGTCCGTTATGGAGAGCTGAAACCCTGCAAAACCGCATTTATCGATGCCCATACCCCCGGGTCTGATCAAAAAGAAAACTTTACCATCATCGGCGGCGGCGTTTCAGAAAGCCCCGATCAGCATGTGCATATCCGCGATCAAATTGGATTTAATATCGGAGCAGCAGGTCAGCCGCCCAAGTGCCGTAATAGCCTTCATTCACATCGCACAGCAGAAGTGTTTTTCGTGCTCAAAGGCCGCTGGCGATTTTTTTGGGGGCGCTGGGGAACCGCCGGTGAGGTGATTGCCGAGGAAGGTGATATTTTTAATATTCCAACAGGTATGTTTCGAGGGTTTGAAAATGTCGGTACTGACTATGGGATGATTATGGCCATCTTGGGCGGTGATGATGCAGGCGGCGGCGTCATCTGGGCACCGCAAGTGATTGAAGATGCGAAAGATCATGGTCTGGTTCTAGGGGAAAACGGAAAACTCTATGACAGCAAAAAGGGACAGAGTTTGCCAGACGGTATCAGCCCGATGCCCTTGCTAACTGATGATGAACTGTCAGATTTTCCAGAAGTGCCGGTTGAAAATGTCGTGCGCGACTATGTGGCCCGGTATTGGGATCTGATGGCATTGGGCCGAGATGCGCCTGCAAAAGTCATCGGCCGTAATGCCATCTTGCGCGACCGTCCCGGTTTTGAAGTCGACTTTCTCACCCGAGGGTCCGAGCCGCGACAGATGACAACCCCAGAAAAGCCAACGGTTTTGATGCCTGTACGTGGACATTGGTCGCTCGGCTGGCAGGGTGGTGAGGCAACTCTAAACCCCGGTGATACATGTTTGCTGCATGCCGGCGAAGCATATGCGCTTACACCCTCCATGACCGGTGAGGCGAGCCTTTACCGGATCACCGCCACCAATGATGATCCGGGGGCCACATGGACCGGCTAAATGGAGTTTAAAAAGGCAAGCCGCAACGAGATACGGCGAAAAGGTTAACGCCAAGACGCCCAAAACCGAACCGAGGCAATAAAGACGCAATACCGACGTGATACCGAACGGAAGGAAAGAGCAAAATGAGCAAAACCTTAACAACCCACGTAGGCTCGCTGCCACGCAGCCAAGAAGTGGTGGATTTCATCTTTGCACGTGAGCGTGAAGAACCCTTTGATCAGGCCGAGTTCGATGCCTGCATGACGCGGTCGGTTTCGGAAACCGTTGGCAAACAGGTGGCTGCGGGCATTGATATTGTCAGCGATGGCGAAACCTCAAAAATTTCCTATGCAACCTATGTGAAAGACCGCTACAGCGGCTTTTCGGGTGACAGCCCCCGCAATGCACCAGCTGACTTGAAAATGTTTCCCGGATTTTTGCAGCGTCTGGCCGATGATGGCGGCACACCGCAATACGCCCGCCCGATGTGTACCGGCGAGATCCGGTCAAAAGGCCAGGATGAATTATTGAAAGATATCAATAATCTAAAAGCAGCCATGGCGGACCATGGCGCCCAGCGCGGGTTTATGAATGCCGCCTCGCCAGGCGTAATATCGCTCTTTTTACAAAACGACTTTTATCCCAACCGCGAGGCTTATCTTGCAGCTCTGGCTGATGTGATGAAGGCTGAATATGAAACCATAATCGGGGCTGGCCTTGATTTGCAACTTGATTGTCCTGATCTGGCTTTATCGCGTCATATGCTGTTTGCCGATCTTAGCGATGAGGCTTTTGTCGAAGTGGCAAATCTGCATGTTGAGGCACTGAACCATGCGCTTGAAAATGTCCCCCAAGACCGGGTACGCGTTCATATTTGCTGGGGAAATTATGAAGGTCCGCACTGCTGTGATATTTCTATGGACAAAGTGTTTTCGACACTGATGTCAACAAAATCACGGTATGTTTTGTTTGAAACCTCTAACCCCCGACACGCCCACGAATGGTCTGTTTTTCAAGCGCGCAAATCGGAAATACCCGATGATAAAATCCTTATCCCCGGAGTAGTGGATACCACGACGAATTTTGTGGAACATCCCGAATTGGTCGCCCAACGCATTGAAAAATTTACCAATATCGTAGGAGCTGAACGCGTGATCGCCGGAAGCGACTGCGGCTTTGGAACCTTTGCGGGATTTGGCGCTGTTGATCCTGATATTGCTTTTGCAAAACTGGCCTCTCTTGCAGACGGCGCCAAAATTGCAACGGAGCGCGCTTGACACCATTACTATTTCTTCCCGGAATGATGTGCGACGCACGCTTATTTGCGCCGCAGATCGCATTTTTTTCCCAAACCAGGCCGGTGATGGTAGGATCTATTGGGGGAAATAACTCAATAGAAGCCTTGGCAGAGGATGTTCTGGCCCATGCACCATCAAAGTTTGCACTTGCCGGGCTTTCAATGGGTGGAATAGTTGCCATGGAAATACTGCGCCAAGCACCTGAGCGGGTGTACAAGCTGGCCTTAATGGACACCAATCCCCTAGCCGAATTGCAAGCCGTCAAATTGCGCCGAGAACCTCAAATAAAAGCTGCCAGTTCCGGGGCTTTATCACAAGTGATGCGCGATGAAATGAAGCCGAATTACTTGGTGGACAGCCCACAAAAAACCAACTTGCTTGAATTATGTATGGAGATGGCATTGGACTTGGGACCGGTTGTTTTTGTTAATCAATCCATTGCATTACGCGAGCGCGCGGATCAAACAAGCATCTTACAAAGTTTTAAAGGAGATGCATTAGTGCTCTGCGGCCGGCATGATAAGCTATGCCCTGTTGAGCGTCATGAACTCATGCATCAATTGATCCCAAATAGTCACCTTGTGATTATTGAAAATGCTGGACATTTGCCCAGCTTAGAGCAACCCAAAAAGACTACATCTGCACTTGCAGACTGGCTGGAGATATAGACATGACCCCTGCCCTTTTTAACTTACTGCGGCGAGTAGATACGCCAACCGTTTGCAACGCGATCGAGGTAGCGCAAGGCCAAAGGGGATTTAACGCCTTTACCCGTGGCACAATGCTGTGCTCTGCGCCCCAGGAACCGGCGATTGTTGGCTATGCTCGCACAGCTAAAATAGCAGCCATCACACCGCCAATTGACCCACCAGAAACCATCAAAGCGCGCAGAATGGACTATTATAAGTATATGTCAGAGGCAGCAATGCCCGCCGTCGCAGTGATCGAGGATATGGATTACCCTGACTGTATTGGGGCCTATTGGGGTGAGATTAACACTACAATTCATAAGGGCTTTGGCCTGTCCGGTGCCCTGACCAACGGAGTAATGCGCGATCTGGGGGATTTGCCGTCAGGCTTTCCTGTTGTGGCAAAATCCATCGGCCCAAGCCATGGGTTTGTTCACGTGCGTGATATTGGATCGACAGTTTCAATCTGTGGCCTGCCCGTATCGGACGGGGATTTGATTCATGCCGATCAACATGGCGCTTTGATCATCCCACTAGATGTGATTGACACACTTGAAGCCGCAATAGAAAAATTGCTGTCCACAGAGCGGATAGTCTTGGATGCAGCCCGAAAGAAGAGTTTTGACTTTGACACATTTCAAAAAGTTTGGGATGAGTTTGAACGCTCTAGAACTTAAACGGGTCCGCTAAAAAATCTTAGACAGCGAAAAAATTTTCTATAAATTGGGCACGTTTATACCAAGATTGGCGAAATTTGCTGAAATTGGTTAGTGACTATAGTGATTTCACGCCCACGAATCGCTCTTTCAAATTCATTATAAAGTGATAAACTAGCGTCTAATTATTCTAATTCCTTACACCAAAATCATCGTCATCTTCTTGCATGACTTAGCAGTGGCCTCTTTCGATGGTCTGGATATCTTCTTCAGTTTCCCACCATAACAGCTTAGATGAATATAAGCCTCAGAAATTATTAACGAGAGAAGAATGAAGATAGTTTTGGTTGAGCCCGAAATTCCGTTCAATACCGGCGCAATCGGAAGAACCTGCGTTGCCCTTGATCTAGAGCTAATCCTGATCAAACCCTATGGATTTTCGCTTGATCAAAAAACGGTTTCTCGGGCCGGAACCCGTTATTGGAAGCATGTGCAACTTCTTGAGTACGCAAATTGGGAAGGTTTTTTAGATCATCAAAACCCACCAAGGGACCACTTATACTTTTTTGAAGAACACGGAAGCCAAAGCTTTTACACCCCAGACTACCAAAAAGACGCGTATTTGGTTTTTGGATGTGAGTCCAAGGGTTTGTCCCCAAAAGTCTTAGACGGAATGGATGATCGCACATTCAGCCTGCCCATGCGCAGTCCGCTGGTCAAATCGCTCAACTTAGCAAATGCCGCGACAGCTGTTGCCTATCAAGCCTTGCGCACGCAGCTTGTGGGGTGACCTTCCCCCTAAACCGGCACCCTTGTTTTGGTAATACTTCCTTAATCAGGAATGCAAAGGGCATCAAAGGGGTAC
>ERZ1049444.1223-NODE-1223-length-19704-cov-8.148201_pt1 | contig 19704 bp, 20 predicted proteins | sample MGYA00383101_ERZ1049444 | MGnify/ENA primary metagenome ERZ1049444 (study PRJEB29581, sample SAMEA5548371) | metagenome | biome: marine; feature: coastal; material: water | depth 50 m | study: Short-term variability in the microbial, nano- and picoplankton...
TGATTCGTCTATCCGAATCACATGCCCCAGTTAGGATACAATAATGGCTGCAAAAGACGCTGACGATCGTAAGTCCGACGACCAAGACGCCGAGATATCGCTTGATATGAGCCAAACGGCGGTCAAGAAGATGATCGCTGAGGCGCGTGAGAAGGGGTATATTACCTATGATCAGCTGAATCACGTGCTGCCCCCGGATCAGGTCTCCTCTGAACAGATCGAAGACGTGATGTCGATGCTGTCCGAAATGGGCATCAATATCATTGAGGACGAAGAGGCCGAGGACGAAGACAAGGGCGCAACGGATTTGGTGGCAACCACCGGGGCGAAAGAAGTCGTTGTCTCGACCGGTGAAACCGAAAAGCTTGATCGTACCGATGATCCTGTGCGCATGTATCTGCGCGAAATGGGGTCGGTTGAGCTGCTCAGCCGAGAAGGCGAGATCGCAATTGCCAAACGCATCGAGGCGGGGCGCAATACAATGATCTTGGGGCTGTGCGAAAGCCCGCTGACGTTTCAGGCGATCACCATTTGGCGTGATGAATTGCTAAGCGAAGATATTTTGCTGCGCGATGTGATTGATCTTGAAGCGACCTTTGGCGATCAGTTGAGCGAAGACGGCGAAGAGCCGGTGATCAACACCGCTGCGGTGGCTGATGCCCAGCCCAAGGCCCAAGAGGCGCCGGAACTGGACGCCGACGGCAACCCGATCATCAGTGATGATGACGATGATGATGATGAGCATTCAAATCTGTCGCTCGCGGCCATGGAGGCAGCGCTTAAACCGCAGGTTCTGGAAAGCCTTGACCGGATTGCCAATGATTATATCAAACTCTCCGAAATGCAGGATTTGCGGATTTCGGCAGCCCTCAGTGAAACCGGAAGTTATTCTGAAGCTGACGAAGAAACCTATCAGGCGCTGCGTGCAGAGATTGTCGAGCTTGTCAACGAACTGCATTTGCACAACAACCGTATCGAAGCGTTGATTGATCAGCTTTACGGCATCAACCGCCGGATTATGCAGATCGACAGCGCGATGGTGAAGCTGGCCGATCAGGCGCGGATCAACCGCCGTGAATTCATCGAAGAATACCGCGGTCATGAATTAGATCCGACCTGGATGGAACGGATGGCGGAAAAGCCTGGTCGCGGTTGGCAAATGTTCATTGAGCGCGCGACTTCAAAAGTCGCCGAGTTGCGCTCTGATATGGCGCAGGTTGGCCAATATGTCGGTTTGGAAATCGGTGAGTTTCGCCGCATTGTATCTCAGGTGCAAAAAGGCGAAAAAGAAGCCCGTCAGGCAAAAAAGGAAATGGTCGAAGCCAATTTGCGCTTGGTTATTTCAATTGCCAAAAAATACACCAATCGCGGGTTGCAATTCCTTGATCTGATCCAAGAGGGCAACATTGGCCTGATGAAGGCGGTGGATAAATTTGAATATCGCCGGGGTTATAAGTTTTCCACTTATGCCACGTGGTGGATTCGCCAGGCGATCACACGCTCGATTGCGGATCAGGCGCGCACCATCCGTATTCCGGTGCATATGATTGAAACCATCAACAAACTGGTGCGTACCGGACGCCAGATGCTGCATGAAATTGGCCGTGAGCCAACGCCAGAGGAATTGGCGCATAAACTTCAAATGCCGCTGGAAAAAGTCCGCAAGGTGATGAAGATCGCCAAAGAGCCGATTTCGCTTGAAACCCCGATCGGCGACGAAGAAGACAGCCAATTGGGCGATTTCATTCCGGACTCGAACGCGGTTCTGCCGCTTGATAGCGCGATTCAGGAAAACCTTAAAGAAACCACCACCCGTGTGTTGGCATCACTGACACCGCGCGAAGAGCGGGTTTTGCGGATGCGCTTTGGCATCGGCATGAACACCGATCACACGCTCGAAGAGGTTGGCCAGCAATTTAGCGTGACCCGCGAACGTATCCGTCAGATTGAAGCCAAGGCGCTGCGCAAGCTCAAACACCCCTCGCGCTCACGCAAACTGCGCAGTTTCCTTGATCAGTAAAGCAAAACTTTGACATTTACTGTGCCTTGATTGCCTCTGGGCAATCAAGGGTGGTGAGTTTATGCGCCGCGCACAATCTATGCTTGCAAACAAATTTTTGATGGTCCAGATTATCGCAATATTCTGAGATTAAGCATGCCTGCATGCAATGCGGCGTATATTTGAAAACACAGCTTTTTAGTTAAGAGCACGCTGTCATATTGCCTGCCAATTTACGTGGGATTTTTAGAAGATGAAAGACAAACCTAAAGTTGTTCTGTCCGTCAATCACGATGGAGCGACAATATGCGTTGATGTATTTCAGCGATGTGATGGAACATTTGGATTTGAAGAATACAGAAGAGATCCCGAAGATAATACCGGCTGGTTTGCAATTGGCCATCATGCGCATATAATTTTTACAGATATTGATAGTGCCAAAAACGCAGCAATTCAGCAGGTAGATTGGCTTAAAGGCTTTTAAGTGCCGACCGTCGCAAGGGGTTTATAATTTGAAAACCATTTATCTCATCCGCCACGCGCAATCGACCGGTCAGCAACCCGATGGCGACCTGACAGAACTTGGAAAAAAACAGGCGCAGGATTTAATCGCACGTCTGAGTTACATTGGCCCTGATGGCGCATATTCAAGCCCCTATCTGAGGGCTCTAGATACAATCAGGCCCTATTGCGCTAGCGCTAACCTTGATATTCAAACCGATCCTGATCTTGCTGAGCAGCAGCTCAAGCCTTTTGATCTGTGACTTCCCTTTGATGAATTGATGCATCACCTACGGCTCTCTTTTGAAAACTGGGACTACAAAATGAAGGGCGGCGAGTCGCTCAATGACACCAAAGGCCGCGCCCTGCACGGGCTTGGAAAAATCGCGCAAAGTAATTTTGAACGCCCGATTGTTGCCGCTCACGGCAATCTTATCGCCGCGGTACTGGGCACCATAAACCCTGACTTTGGGTTTGAACAATGGCGCGCCATGAAGAACCCGCATCTTTATCGTTTGTCTTTTTCAGGTGATGCGCCTGTACTTTTTGAAGATCTGGATTGAGCTATCGCGCATAGCCTGAATTCTTGGTATCTTGCAGTGAAAGTTAAAACCGTATGGATCAGCGATGCAAACCACATTTACCATTCAAACCCAAGGGCCGGGGCTTTATGAATTTACCGGCGATATAGCGCAGTGGCTGCGCAGGGTTCACAAAGACGGCGAGGGCCTGTTGACGCTGTTTATCCGTCATACCTCGGCCAGTTTGGTCATTCAGGAAAATGCTGATCCCGAGGTGCAGACCGATCTGGCGGCGTTTTTTCACCGGTTGGTGCCGCCGACGACCGATCCGTCGATGTCTTATTTAACCCACACTTATGAAGGCCCCGATGATATGCCGGCGCATATCAAATCCGCGCTTTTGCCCAGCCATTTGTCGATCCCGTTCTCGGATGGCGCGCTGTGCCTTGGCACGTGGCAGGGGATCTATTTATTCGAGCATCGCAGCCGCCCGCACAGCCGTCAGGTCCTGGCTCATATAGGCTAAAATGGGGTATTTTCGCACCACCGCGATACTGCCGCGATACAGACGCAATACCGACATGGCGTTTCTGGAAGAGCAGGGCGGCACTTGGCAAAAAAACCGCAAGGTTTAGTGAGTGAAATTGCACCCTACACAAATCATAGCGGCTGGCCTATAGTGCCTGTGGATAACTAAGCGCAACACCGAAATCTGCGCTGCCCACTAAGCAAAGGATGTGCCCATGCGTTGCCCATTTTGTGGAAATGTTGACACCCAGGTGAAAGATTCCCGGCCCGCAGAAGATCATGTTTCAATCCGCCGCCGGCGGTTTTGTTCAGCCTGCGGCGGGCGGTTTACCACCTATGAACGGGTGCAACTGCGTGATTTGGTGGTGATTAAAACAAATGGCCGGCGCGAGGAATTTGAGCGCGATAAACTGGAACGCTCGATCCGGATCGCTTTGCAGAAACGCCCGGTCGAGCATGAGCGGATGGAGAAAATGATTTCTGGAATTGTGCGCCGTTTGGAAAGCATGGGCGAGACAGATATTCAATCAAATAAGATCGGCGAAATTGTGATGGAGTCGCTGGCGCGGATCGACACGGTGGCTTATGTGCGCTTTGCGAGCGTTTACAAGAACTTTCAGGCAGCCGACGATTTTGACAAGTTTGTCAGTGAGTTACGGCCCAAAATTACACCAGAAGAATAGGCGGCTGAGGTGTCGCACGACCGTTTTATGGCACTGGCGCTGGCCTTGGGCCGCCGCGCTCAGGGGCGCACATGGCCCAACCCTGCTGTGGGCTGCGTACTGGTGCGCGATGGCCAAATTGTGGGCCGCGGATGGACCGCTGATGGCGGCCGGCCGCATGCCGAAACCCGCGCTTTGGCGCAAGCCGGCGGCAAGGCGCGCGGCGCAACTGCCTATGTCACGCTTGAGCCCTGTTCCCATCACGGCAAGACCCCGCCCTGTGCGCAGGCGCTGATCGATGCAGGTATCGCCGAAGTCGTCGCTGCCATTGGCGACCGAGACCCAAGGGTCAATGGTGCCGGCTTTGCCATGCTGCGCGCGGCTGGAATTTCGATAACCACAGGGGTGCGCGCCGAGGAAGCCCGCCACGACCACGCGGGCTTCTTTTTAAGGATCACCGAACACAGACCGTTCATAACGCTAAAGCTGGCAAATAGTTTCGACGGCCGCATCGCCACCGCCAGCGGGGAAAGCCAATGGATAACCCAAGCCCCCGCCCGGCGCGCAGTGCATGCTCTAAGAGCACGCCATGATGCGATAATGATAGGAGGCGGTACAGCACGTCACGATGATCCAACACTGACGGTTCGGGATCTAGGCATTGCGCATCAACCCGTTCGTTTAATCCTGGCAAAGGACTTAAATTTGCCTGATAACAGTGCCCTAGAGCAAACCCTTGATAGCGCTCCGGTCTGGCTTTGTCATTCTGGGGGTTTGAGTGAAAAGCGGCGCATGCACTGGCAAAAAATGGGAGCAGAACTGATTGAGTGCCGGGTGCAAGATGACGAAATTGTTCTTAGCGAAACGCTAAAAGATCTTGCAAGTCGCGGGTTAACACGAGTTTTATGCGAGGGTGGCGGTAGGCTCGCTGCCTCACTGATAAAGGAAAATTTGGTAGATGAAATTGTGGGCTTTCAAGCCGGAATGATTATAGGCGCTGAGGGTCAACCCGCTATTGGGCCGATGGAAATAGAGCATTTACAAAACGCAAACCGCTACGAATTGGTTACGACCACAGCAGTTGGACCGGATGTGATGAACCTCTGGCGGCGCAAAGATGAGCCGTCATCAATAATAAATTAACGCCAGAAAGGGTTTGGGGTGGCTAAGAGCCCTTGTGCTTTTGCAAGCAGACGGTTGACCCTTGAGCGCGGCAATGCCTGACTTTCAGAAAGGCGATCAACCACAACTTCCACAGGGCAGGCTTGTTGTGTCACCGGGTCAAAATAGCGTGGATAGGCAATCAATGCGGCATAGATCAGACTGTGCAATTCAACATGCCGAGTACGCCGCTCCGGCACAGATTCCATATCTGTGGTTAAGCCCCATCCGGCGTAAAAAGGGATGCCATAAGTGGTGACTTTTACTCCCCTAAGCAAAGCTTCAAAACCTGCCAAAGAGGTCATTGTGTGCACCTCGTTCACTTCGGATAAAAGATGAATAATATCGGCGCTATCAGCGATAATGTCCGCATAGAGCAAAGCTTGTTCCACAGGTATCTGCCCCTTGCGCAGTCGTGCTTCTACATCGGGGTGGGGCTTGTAAATAATCACATCACTTGGGTTATTAAGACGAACATTACGCAATAATTCGATGTTGGTTTTGATGCCTTGGGTGCCAAATTTTACCGAAGCGTCGTCTTCAACTTGGCCCGGCACCAAAATCCGCTTACCTGTCGGAAGTGCAGGAGTTTCACCATGTAAGTTGTACTTAGTAAGTTGTTGATTAATCAATGAATGTTGCAACCTTTTTGCACGATCAATTTGATCTTCTTTAAGAGGAGCGCTTGATTTAATTAAGCGTTCGAGGCGGCTTTCTTTGTTAGGATCATAATATATGCCTAAGTCGTCGCAAATAAGTGAGAGAGGAGGGATTAATTCGGCGCCCAGTCCCCTTGACCGCAAAAATCCATCCTCGATGCGAATGACATCGGTATTATTTAGGCTGTTAGACCCTGACCAAACCAATTTTCGGGCAGACGCCTTATGCTTTGCTGTAGCCATGGAAGAGACAAAACTGATGCGCGCATGCTGGCCAAAAAACTGCCGCATTGGTTTTCGTTTCCACATGCGGATTTTGTGGGCTTGCCAGCCTTTGTGGTCTTCGCGCCAACTGCGGGTTATTGCCTCAAAGGTATCAAGCGCGCGCTCTAAGGAACACAACTGATCACGGTAGGGATCATACCATTTGGAGTAAATCATCATTGTCGCCATGAACAGTTGCTCTGCATTGAGCTTTCTATTGCGTCTGGGCGGAGGGGCAATGTCTTTGCTGAGCCCCCACCCGGCGTAAAATGGCTGTCCAAAAATGAGGGGCTGGTGACCGTGTAGAATTGCCTCAAAACCAAATTGAGAGGACAGTGTGTAAACAGCGATTGCGCCGTCCAATAATACCCAAGGAGAGCAATTCTTTTGATATAAATGGATATTAGGGTCGCGACAGTGATTTTGGCTAAAATAACCGCGGCGCAACCCTGCTTGCGTTTCAGGATGGGTTTTAATGACGATTCGATGATTTGGGTGATCCTCTTTCGCTGTGCGAAGCATGGCATCAAAAACGTCTTGATTACCGTTGGAGGCAGTGACCGAGGCGTCACCCTGGCTTTGATCGATCACTAGAACATAGCCGGGTGATGGTAAGTCCGCATCAGGATCAAGAGCGCTGTACTTTGTTAGGTGATTTTCCTTTATACGCGATATTAAAGACTTAGCCTTTCTTATCATGCGTTCATCATCCAAAGGGTGTTGAGATAAGATCTCTTCTAGATCACTAGGATTTTTGGCGTCAAAATGCACGCCGCTTTTGTCTAATAAAATGCCCAAAGGTGGTTCATTTCTGCAACGGCCAGGAAACAGCGAGCGCAGAAATGTATCTTCGATTCGCAACAATGGAATATTGTATTTTTTTGCAATATAGGTGCCCCGGTATGCGGTTGGCGAATTTCCCCACACTGCTATCACATCGCCTTTTCTGGGCAATCCCAGAGATATTTGATAGCCTGATAACATTAGTATGCGACGAAGACGTTTTTGATTTAAAAACCCGCCATTGTAGACAAAAGCTCGCCTAATATCTAAATTTTTTGTGCCCTTTAAGTGGACATTATTGATCACAATTATTGACCTAAAAGTGACTGTGTCGAGGTGCTGATTGTATTCACTGCTCCCAAAGAACCTGTTGTTGCCGCGATTACTTTGTTCCACTGAGCAAATGGAGCTTCTGTCACATACACAGTATCTTGATCTCGGATAACAAAGTCCCGTGCCGTAAACATCCCGTTCGGCTTTGTAAGATCAAGCACATAAACCATCCGTTGCGCACCTTGTAAGTCTTTTCGCCCCATGACTTGATTGGCGATTTTTTCATCCTCATTTCGAAATACAAAGATGCCCTTTGGATCTGCAGCATTTGCATTTAAGCCGCCAACCAAGGCAAGTGCTTCGATTGCCGAGATTGTTTGGGTTGGAAATGAAATCCGGCCCTGATTTGCGGTTGCTCCAAGGGATGTAAAGGCCCGTGTATCGGTCTCAACCAATATCCGATCACCCCCTCGGAGAGCCACATCCATATCCGGATGATCATACAAATCTTGGAACCAGACTTTTTCACGCTGTTTGTTGCGGATCAAAGTGATTTGCGCAACCTCGGGTTCAATGGTAACGCCGCCAGCTTTGGCCAACATTGCGCCTAATGTGCGCGTTGGGCGTTCTATGACATATACGCCCTGACCGCCCACGGCCCCTATGATTGAAACGCTGGACCCGTCACCTGCTAAGCGCCGCAATTGAACCTGTGGGTCAGGTGTTTGTTCTTTTAGAAGGTTTACAATATTTTGGCGAACAGTTTCGGGGCTATTTCCCGCAGCCTTGATGCGCCCTGCATAGGGAACAAAAATATATCCGTTGCCGTCAACTTGCACGCCCTCTAGTGTTGTGGAGTTAAGCCCTTTTCCGGCTAGCAGGCTGTCATCGACATTTTCCCAGATAGAAAGCCCTAAAGTATCGCCAGCACGAATTGTGTCAGATCCAACAAGATTTGCATTACGAAATTTCCGACTGAAACCAAGTGCAGGGATGACGGCTGTAGCGCGTGCAACATGGTCATTTACCGTGAGAATAAAAGAATTGCCTTGCTTTTGTACGGAACCAGAATAAATTTCTGATTTAGACGGCCCAACTCTGGGAAGCCCGCATGCTGTCAAAAGGGATACGGCGACTATATGAATAGCAATAATCTTCCAGCGAAATGCGCCTAAATCTAACATTTTTCTACCTTAATTAATAAAATATATTTTTTATTACCCTATACGGGAAAAGAAAGCTACGGTTCAAAGTTATCATCCAATGATATCTGAATGTATGGGTGATTTCATTTTTTGTTGGTTGTGCATTTTGCGGTGGCGAAGGGCGTCGTAGGGATCGTGCTGGTCTAAAATCATATCAACAACGCGGCGTAATAATTGTTGCCTTGCTTTTCTTGAATAATACCCACCTAGTATTTGTGAAGTTTCAATCAAAAACCGGCGAAAATCACGGTACCCACGAGCATTTGTTGGTGTTGGTTTAGCAAAAAACTCTTCCAAATTTGCTTGTGAAACAAATTCTGGTTTATCATAAACAGCGGTTCCAAAAATCTTTAAAGGCAAACCGCGCCAAAGCACTTGCTGGGCGGCAGTAGAATTAATCGTCACTGCACTGCAGGCTTGATCCAGCAAACCGGCCAGTTTCCCGCCCCGAACATAATGGATGCGGTCAGAGACCTGATGTACTTTGCCAAGGTGTTTTAAAGTCTGACGAATTTCTGCCCTGCCATCTTCCAAAGGGTGTGCCTTGATCACCAAATGATGATGGCGAGGAGCTTCTTGAGAAATTTTTTTGATTACCAATTCTAGAAATTCACTGATTTTCTGAAACGGAGAATGGCTTTGTAGAGAGGAGTCATGTTCGAGTTGCAGCAATACGAGGTGATAAGGAAAACCGCCTCTATGAATATGTGTGGTTGCAAACTTACGCTCTATTGCATGAACTGGCAGAAGTAAAAGACGCCGAAGATGCAGTCTAAATTCCTGAACTACTGTCAGATCTCGATGAGGCTTAAAATGTGGAAAAGCGCGATTTGCGAACATTATGAACCAATGATACAGCGCACCATAAAAAACATGCTGGCGTGTGTCCCCCCAATGACTTGGTGGCATTGGAGCCTCTAGATCGTAATCGGTCAGGTCGCTCTGCATTTGTTTCAAAGGCATTTGCATCAGTCGCGAATTTCCGTTGGACCCTCCGCGTTCATAAGTTACCCAATATGGACGCAAGTAACCTTCCTCAAAGACGTGGACTTCAATGTTGAGTTTGCGCGCTTCTGAGATTGCTCTTTGATGGATTTCCCGTGTGTCTCCGTAAAGAACCAAGTCTGTGATGCTTTTATCAGTGACAATTTTTCTAAATGTTGCTGGCCATTCGCAGTAAGGCTCTTTAAAACTTATAAACTTGCTACGTGGACGCCAGAAAACCTTATCCCCAGCATTGAAACCAACTCTCCAACATCTACAACCTGCAATCTCAAGCATCTTTGCTAGTTGAAAAAAAATGGACCATGCGGGCCTTGCAAAAACAAAAATACCCGATCACCATTCAGGTTCTTGTCCATAATCACAATTTGCTCCATAGATATAAGGCCTAGCTTAAGATATGCAGCTACGTGTCAATTTAGTCAAAAATGCGTCACCAATAAGTAAACAAGGGGATTTTTTCAAAATGTTCACGGGTATTATTACCGATATTGGCGAGATCGTTGAATTAGAGCAGCGAGGTGATTTGCGTGCCCGTATCAAAACAGTTTATCCGACATCTGATATAGCGCTTGGAGCTTCTATTGCATGTGATGGGGTCTGTTTGACTGTCATTGAAATCGGCGATGATTGGTTTGATGTTGAAATTAGTGCAGAAACAATCTCTAAAACAACAATTGGTTACCCATTGGAAAATAAACTCGGTACGGCATGGCATGTGGGCCGCAAAGTAAATCTCGAACGTGCTTTAAAAGTAGGGGATGAGTTGGGCGGCCATATTGTGTCAGGTCATGTAGATGGCGTTGCCCAAATTGTTCAATTAGAGGAAGTTGGGGATAGCACTGAAGTGATGTTAGAAGCCCCAGAAGAACTCGCAAAATACATTGCCGTCAAAGGCTCGGTGACCCTAAATGGAACATCACTGACTGTGAATAAAGTCGATGGAAAATGCTTTGGCATTAATTTCATTCCTCACACAAAAACAGTTACAACTTGGGGGCAGATGGGACACGGCGATGCGGTTAATATTGAGATTGATACATTGGCAAGATATGTAGATCGCTTGCACGCCTCAGGTTGATTTTTGAACTTATTCGGATATCCAGCCCACACACGCAGTAAAGCCTAAATATGCTGGTACACAGCTCTGATCCGCTATTTAACTTGCACTTTTTACGGCAGAATCAGTTTTCCAACCTTTTCGGAAGGCTTTGGGAGACACGCCGAATTTTGCCCTGAAATGGCGTGCTAAATGCGACGTGCTGTTAAAACCCGTAGCCATGGCGATTTCGGTTATTGGTAAATTGGTTTCATTTAAAAGGCCATGAGCGCGTTCAAGCCGCAAACCATAATAAAACTGGGTAGGAGATTGGTGAGTGTATTTTTTGAAAAGCCGTTCTAATTGGCGACGAGAAATTTGCAAGGTGGCGCAAAGCTCCAACAAAGGTAAGGGGTCCTCAACCGTTTCGTTCATAACTTGGATAGCGTGCAATAACCGCTGGTTTCTTGACCCTATTGCAACCGAAATAGACGATTTTTGTGGCGCCCGGCGCTCGCTCGCTCTTTTGTGAATGCACATGTCTGATATTACGATTGCGATTTCACGGCCATGGTCAGTTTCAATCAGATCTAGCATCATATCCGTTGATGCACTGCCACCACCACAGGTGATCAGCCGGCAATCTTTTTCATAAAGGTTTTGAGTCGGAAGATGCTCTTGGAAACTTTCAATGAAGCTGGGTTGATTTTCCCAGTGAACTGTAAAGCTACGATTTCCTATAATATTGGCTTGAGCCAAAGCAAAAGCTCCGGTGCAAATACCACCTAAAGTAGCACCCATACGGTTTTCTCGGCGAATCCAGTTGAGTGTTTTTGGTCCGGCAGCTGACAAAGGCTCGACCCCAGAGCAAATAAATGAGGTTGCCCCTTTAGGAGGCGATTTCAGAGCCATGTCGGGTGTTATTTTAACCCCATTTGAACATGTCACTGTTCCACCATCCGGTGTCATTGTATACCAGCGATAGAGCTCTGTTTTGGTCAGTTGGTTCGCAATACGGAGCGGTTCTACGGCTGCACTAAAGGCTAGCATCGTGAGCTTTGGCAATAGTACAAAGTAAAATTCACGCGTCTTAGTATTCTGTTTTAAGTCAAGGCGCGCGGCGCCCTTTTGGATAAAACGTTCATGATCCACAGAAAACCACCTATTTCGGCCTAAGGAACATTATAATCACACTGTCTGTGAAAGTGAATGTTGAAATACGCACAATAATTTTATCAATATTAACAGCAAAGGAATGGGGTGCTTGAATTGCGGGTTCCAAAGGTTTAATTCGAGATCAGGCAGCAAATTTGTCGCGAGCTATTGCCGTCAAGGTGTCCCAACACTAAGACTACCAATAATAAGTTGCATGAATTTGTACAATTACGGATAGGCAGGGCATAATGAAAGATCCTCACGACTTCTACATGAACACTTTGGTCCCAATGGTGGTCGAGCAGACCAGCCGTGGCGAGCGCGCTTACGATATCTTTTCTAGGTTGCTCAAAGAGCGTATTATTTTTGTCAACGGGCCTGTGCATGATGGAATGTCAAGTTTGATCGTTGCTCAGTTGCTTCATCTTGAGGCAGAGAACCCGTCAAAAGAAATCAGCATGTATATCAATAGTCCGGGCGGTGTGGTAACCAGCGGTTTGTCTATTTATGACACGATGCAATATATCAAGCCAAAAGTATCTACGCTTGTGATTGGTCAGGCTGCTTCGATGGGTTCATTGCTTTTAACTGCTGGCGAAAAAGGCATGAGATTTTCTCTGCCTAATAGCCGTATTATGGTGCATCAACCTTCAGGCGGATACCAGGGTCAGGCGACAGATATAATGATCCATGCTGAGGAAACGTTAAAGCTTAAGAAGCGGCTTAATGAAATTTATGTACACCATACTGGGCAAAGCTTAGAAAAGGTGGAAGCTGCGCTTGAGCGCGATAACTTTATGTCGCCTGATGAAGCGAAGGACTGGGGTTTGATAGATGAAATAGTCGCCAATCGTGATAAAGGGGACGATGAATAAGACCTTAGGCAATAAGCGCAAATCGTTGCTATTGGCCGCAATGCTTCATTTTGCCATTGTAGAGCCTCGAAGCCTGTCTTAAGTTGGATGGCAGGGGTATATTGAATGAGGCTTTTTATATGCAGAAAAGCCGAGAGGTAGGCAATGGCGACAAATTCGAGCGGTGAAAGCAAGAACACACTTTATTGCAGCTTTTGTGGTAAAAGCCAGCATGAGGTTCGTAAACTAATTGCTGGCCCAACGGTTTTCATCTGTGATGAATGCGTTGAGTTGTGCATGGATATTATCCGTGAAGAAACTAAAGGCTCGGGGCTTAAGTCTTCCGAAGGCGTGCCAACACCTCGGGAAATTTGTGATGTTCTGGATGACTATGTAATTGGCCAGTCGTTTGCAAAACGAGTTTTGTCTGTTGCTGTTCACAACCATTACAAACGACTTAACCACGCTGCAAAATCAGGCGATATAGAACTTTCAAAATCTAACATTATGTTGGTTGGCCCCACAGGATGCGGAAAAACGCTTTTGGCTCAAACACTTGCCAGAATTTTGGATGTTCCATTTACCATGGCTGATGCAACCACTTTGACCGAAGCTGGCTATGTTGGTGAGGATGTTGAGAATATTATTCTAAAACTTTTGCAAGCATCGGAGTATAATGTTGAGCGTGCGCAGCGTGGTATAGTTTACATCGATGAGGTTGATAAAATCACCCGAAAGTCAGAAAATCCATCGATTACACGCGACGTGTCGGGTGAGGGTGTTCAACAGGCGCTTTTAAAATTAATGGAAGGCACTGTTGCCAGCGTGCCGCCCCAAGGTGGCCGGAAGCATCCACAGCAAGAATTCCTGCAGGTTGATACCACTAATATTTTATTTATTTGTGGTGGAGCTTTTGCAGGCCTTGATAAGGTCATTGCACAGCGTGGAAAAGGCAGTGCAATGGGATTCGGGGCTGATGTTCGTGACAATGATGAACGCGGTGTTGGCGAAATTTTTCAGGAACTTGAGCCAGAAGACTTATTAAAGTTTGGTCTAATTCCAGAGTTTGTTGGTCGACTTCCGGTCCTCGCAACCTTAGAGGACCTTGATGAAGAGGCTCTTGTGACAATTTTGACGCAACCTAAAAACGCGCTCGTAAAACAGTATCAGCGCCTGTTCGAGTTGGAAGATACGGCTCTTAGCTTTACCGACGAGGCCCTTCAGGCGATTGCCAAAAGAGCAATAGAGCGAAAAACAGGAGCACGGGGACTTCGATCCATTTTAGAAGATATTTTACTGGACACAATGTTTGATCTCCCAGGTCAAGAAGAAGTTCAAGAGGTGGTTGTGAACGAAGAGGCCGTTACTGCAGAGGCAGCGCCGTTGATGATTTATTCTGATACAAAAAAAGAACCTGCCTCGGCAGGTTGAACATTCGCAGGTTAGTTCCTTAGACACCTGCTAATAGTTGCTGGTCTAGACCTAAGGTTTATTTTAGTGCATAGAAAGTTCAGAGGAATTCGAGGTTTTTCATGGGTATCTTAAACACTTTGTTGCGGGCGGTGACGTGGTGGAATGGTCAAACGCTAAACACGCAATTTTTTACTTGGCGTAAAGGTGTAAAAGTAGGGCAAGATGCTGGCGGGAATACCTATTATCGGACATCTGATGGCCAACGCCGCTGGGTTATTTTTAACGGGAACAGCGAAGCAAGTCGGGTCAGTCCTGATTGGCATGGCTGGCTACACCATACATGGGATGAGCCCCCAAGCGAGCAGCCCCTTTCTCGAAAGTCATGGGAAAAGCCGCATCAAGAAAACCTTACTGGCACCGAAGCTGCCTATGCACCAACTGGTTCAATTCGAAAGACAAACTTACAAGCGCGCTCTGATTATGAGGCTTGGCGACCTGAATAGGATGTGAGGCATGTCTGAAAATACCACAGAAGTGGCCGTTGGAGGTTTGGTCCTCGCTCTTGCAATTGGGTTCGCTTTATTCGTATTTCAAAGCACCGGTCCTTCAAGCTCTTCAACTTCGTATGCAATTAACGCTTCTTTTCGCTCAGCCGAAGGAATAACAGTCGGAACAGATGTGCGACTAGCAGGGGTAAAGGTTGGATCTGTTAGCGCCCTTGATTTGGATAGTAATACCTATCAAGCTGTATCTGTGCTTGAGTTAAAGGATGATATACGTATTCCAGAAGACAGTGCGTTGGTGATTTCCTCTGAGGGGCTGCTTGGAGGTAATTTTGTCGAGATAATCCCCGGCGCATCATTTGATTATCTAGCTTCAGGGGATGAAATCGTTGATACACAAGGGTCTGTCAGCTTGATGTCTTTATTGATGAAGTTTGTCTCGAGTGGGCAGGACAGATGATCCGAGTAGGTGTGGTACTGTTCGCAGGGCTGGTGAGCGGATTTCCTGCAATAGCAGAAGTTGCTACTGCGCAGGCTGATGGGGTTGTGCTGCGCACCCTCGATAAAGTGAGTGGAGCCGTAATAGATCGAACTCTTTTGCAAGAAACGACCTCGCAGGTGGGCAACTTGGCAGTAACATTAAACGAATGCCGATACCCATTAGATAATCCTGCTGGGGATGCGTTCGCGCGAATTACTATTCTTTCAGGCAAAAAAGTGGGGCCGATCTATCAAGGATGGATGGTTGCTTCATCACCTGCTTTAAACCCACTTGATCATGCGCGTTATGATGTCTGGGTGCTACGCTGTACAATACCTGAAGCTGAAACAGAATAGGACGGGTCGGTAAAGTCTGCGGTTAAATCTACCGCCTTACTTAGGTGCATCAAATAGGTTTCCCGAGGAATTTCTATAGCCCCTAGAGAGGCTAAATGTGGTGTTATGAACTGGGTGTCAAACAGTTTAAATCCAGTGAAAGTAAGTCGATGCACTAAATAAGCCAGAGCAATCTTGGAGGCATTCTTGCGGCGGGAAAACATACTTTCACCAAAAAATGCTGCCCCAATAACCACGCCATAGACCCCACCAATTAGTTCATTATCATGCCAGACCTCTAGAGAGTGTGCCTGTTTCTTTTCAGCAAGCGTGCAATAAAGATCAAAAATTGTTTTATTAATCCATGTCTCAGGCCTCGCTGCGCATGCACTGATTACTTCTGAGAATGCGGAAGTTACTTTGATAGTATAGTCTTCCCTCAATATGCATCTGCGCATAGATTTAGAAATATGAAATTGGTTTAGGGGTAAAATTCCCCTGTATTTCGGGTCAACCCAAAACAGATCAATATCTTTGTGCGTTTCAGCCATAGGGAAAAGGCCGCGCCTATAAGCATTCAGAAGGGTGTCTGGCGAAATGTCCTGCACTTCCATCTCACATAAAATATATTCGCACCCCAGAGGGGTGACAGATCAATAATGGAATGGCTAGATGTCCGATCAAAACTTAACTGGTTTGTCGCTCTAGCCAATGTTCCAGCCAGTGAATATTATATGAGCCACTATGAATATCTTCTTCTGATAGAAGTGCATCAAACAGCGGAATTGTGGTGTCTATTCCATCAATAATTAGTTCACTGAGAGCACGTCTCAAGCGGGCTAAAGCTTCGTCGCGGTTGCGGCCATGTACAATTAATTTGCCGATCAGGCTATCGTAATAGGGCGGTATAGAATATCCATTATAGAGTGCGCTGTCCATGCGTACCCCCAAACCCCCAGGGGCATGATAAGCTGAAATTCTACCTGGACATGGGGCAAAGTTTGGAAGCTTTTCTGCGTTTATGCGTACTTCAATAGCGTGACCATTGATCTGGATATCTTTTTGAGCAAACGACATAGATTCGCCGGCTGCGACTCGAATCTGTTCGCGTACTAGATCGACACCGAAAATTGCTTCGGTTACTGGATGCTCAACTTGCAATCTTGTATTCATCTCAATGAAATAAAACTCGTCATTTTCGTACAAGAATTCGATCGTGCCAGCACCGATATAGTTAATCTTAGCCACGGCATCAGCGCATACTTTTCCAATGGCACTGCGTTGTTTTTCTGAGATACTTGGACCTGGCGCTTCTTCAAAAACCTTTTGGTGTCGACGTTGAAGAGAACAATCGCGCTCGCCTAGATGTACCGCTTGGCCTTTTCCATCGCCAAAGACTTGGATCTCGATATGTCGGGGAGTTGTTAGGTACTTTTCAATATAGACTTCGTCATTGCCGAATGCAGCTTTGCCTTCGGCGCGCGCAGTCATAAAGGCCTGTTCCATTTCTGATGCACTTTTTGCGACTTTCATCCCGCGACCGCCACCGCCTGCTGTCGCTTTGATGATAACCGGATAACCAATTTCATTACCAATTTTTTTGGCCTGCTCAAGTGTCGAAACACCGCCGTCAGATCCCGGAACACAGGGTACTCCAAGTGCTTTCATTGTATCTTTAGCCGTGATTTTATCACCCATTATGCGGATGTGCTCGGCTGTTGGTCCGATAAAAGTCAGCCCGTGATCTCCTAGAATTTGCACGAATTTTGCATTTTCAGATAAAAATCCATACCCTGGATGAATTGCCTGCGCACCTGATATTTCGCAGGCTGATATAATTGCAGGTATAGACAGATAGCTGTCAGAACTAGGTGGCGGGCCTATGCAAACCGACTCATCTGCCATGCGCACATGCATCGCATCACTGTCAGCAGTGGAATGGACTGCCACACATCGTATTCCCATCTCGCGGCAGGCGCGGATGACACGCAAGGCAATTTCACCACGGTTTGCAATCAGTATTTTCTCGAACATTTGCGCCGCCTTATTCGATGATGACCAATGGTGTGCCGAATTCAACTGCCGCGCCGTCCTCAACCAAAATGCGTTGGATTGATCCGGATTTTGGCGCCGGAATATGGTTCATGGTTTTCATCGCCTCAACAATCAGCAGTGTATCGCCTTCATTGACCTTTGAGCCAATCGTTATAAATGCAGGGGCTCCAGGTTCTGCTTGCATGTAGACTGTTCCCACCATTGGCGAGGTTACAGCACCTGGGTGGTTTGCAGGATCTTCACTGGAACTGACGGATGGTGCAGCATTTGAAACGGCAGCAGGAGCACTTTGCTGCGAGGCGGTCAGCGCAACTGGCGCGGCTATCGGTTGCGGCGCTACATTTTTGACTTGGCTGACCCTGACATTAAGGGTGTCATCTTCACCATATTCACGCATAACTTCTAGTTCGGTTAGCTCATTGCTCTTGAGCAAATCTGCAAGGGCCTGAATAAAGGCGATGTCTTGGTCGCGGGTTTTCTTTGTCATGTATACCTCAAAGATAAAAATCGTGGTTCTGCTCAAACCATTTTTCTAAAGCCATTATAAGGCAAGCAGCCTCCGGTGAAAAGAAAGTCGTGCAACAATGTGAGCGTGTTTAGGAAAATATTCCATGTTTTTGCCCTGTTTTTCCAACTTTTGCGTCTGTGATGCAATAAAGAGATGAATTTGCAAGTTTGGTATCAAGGAATTATTTAAGCGTTTCCATCGCAGATGCTTATAAAGAGCTTTGGCAGAGTCGATTTTGAAGGGGTTAGATTATGAATATTGCGCAATGGTTAAGTCGAGCGGCCAGAGAACACGGCGATAACCCAGCGATTTTCAGCGGAAAAAAACAATGTGGCACATATAAAGACCTGCACATCATCGTGGGCCAAGTTTCCAATTGGTTGAAGAGTTTGGGCATAAAACCGGGCGACCGTGTTGCTATATTTATGGTAAACCAAACTGATTATCTTTGCCTTCTGTTTGGCATATGGTGCTCAGGTGCAGTCGCGGTTCCTATCAATGCAAAACTACATGTCCGAGAGGTAACTTGGATTGTTGAAAATGCCGAGGCTAAGCTCACCTTGGCCTCAGGTCAGCAGTTTGAAAATCTTCAAAGAGCATCAGATTTCTGGAATGCCAATACTAAACTCATAGATTGCTGTGACGAAACGATGTTGGGTATAAGCAAAAATCTACCTTGTGAACCTGTCTTGCGCCGAGAAAGTTCAGATTTGGCGTGGTTGTTTTATACCTCTGGAACAACAGGTCGGCCAAAAGGGGTAATGATTACTCACGGGATGTTAAAATCCATGGCTTTCAGTTATTTTGTCGATGTAGATGAGGTACGCCAAGAGGATGCGGCGATTTATTCAGCCCCTTTTTCACACGGAGCCGGCCTATACAGTATAATGCATGTGCTAAAAGCCGCACGTCATGTTTTCCCTAGGTCTGGTGGTTTTAGCCCAAAAGAGGTTTTGGATTTGTCAGAACATTTTCAGTCAGCACATATGTTTGCAGCCCCCACAATGGTCAAGCGCCTAACAGCCGCTTCAAAGGCTAGTGGTCGCGCACCCAAAGGGATAAGAACCATCGTTTATGCCGGCGGACCAATGTATAAGTCGGATATTATTGAGGCGGTCGACTGGTTTGGGCCGGTATTTGTGCAAATTTATGGTCAGGGTGAATGTCCCATGGCGATAACGGCTCTGTCAAGAAAAGCGGTTAGTGATCGCACTCATCCACGATGGGAGGAGAGGCTAACTTCGGTGGGTTCTGCGCAGTCAGTGGTGGAAGTTCAAATCGGTGATCCATCTGGAAAGCCCACGGAAGAGGGTCAAATCGGAGAAATCATGGTGCGCGGTGATCCGGTTATGCCGGGATACTGGAGAAATTCTGATGCAAGTGAAAAGGCATTGGCTCAGGGGTGGCTTCATACTGGCGACATTGGCTACATGGATCATGAGGGATACATTACGTTAAAAGATCGCTCCAATGATCTAATCATTTCAGGCGGGAGTAATATTTACCCACGCGAAGTGGAAGAGGTGTTGTTGATGCATCCCTGCATCATTGAGGCCGCTGTTATCGGTCGATATCACCCCGATTGGGGCGAAGAGGTAATAGCTTTTATTGTGTTACGCGATCAAATAAAAATTTCATCGGCAGAAATAGGTGAATTTTGCCAACGTCACATTGCCGCCTATAAGCGGCCAAAAGGTTATATTACTTTAAAGGTTTTGCCAAAAAACAACTATGGGAAAATTCTTAAAACAGAATTGCGTATACTTGTTGAGACATCTCCTCTTTTAGGGTGATTTTGTTAAA
>ERZ1049444.1230-NODE-1230-length-19672-cov-29.077433_pt1 | contig 19672 bp, 24 predicted proteins | sample MGYA00383101_ERZ1049444 | MGnify/ENA primary metagenome ERZ1049444 (study PRJEB29581, sample SAMEA5548371) | metagenome | biome: marine; feature: coastal; material: water | depth 50 m | study: Short-term variability in the microbial, nano- and picoplankton...
GGACAATAAAATCTGGCTGATGTTTTTCTACAATTCTATCTAACTCCTCTCCATCCAACATATTGATTACTTCACTCTCGTGAGCAACTTGCATAGCAGGTGCATTTTTATAATTATCTACTGCAATTACATATTGTCCTAATCTTTGCATGGCAATTACTACTTCTTTACCTAGTTCTCCAGAACCTAATAATAATATCTTCTTTCTCATTTTATTCAATAATTATCTTCTTTTTTAATATTGGCAACGGACATTCATCATCAATTGGGTCAACCTTAAATAAATGTTTTACTTCATTCTTTAAATCACCATTATTATTATAATCTCTCCATATACCAACTTTAGTTCCATTCAGATATTCTCCTTTATTTTTAATTAGTCCATTATTATAATAGGTTTTATGTAATCCTGTTTTTTGTCCATTCATATATGTTCCTTCACACAACAATTTCCCATTTTCATAATACTCTTTTACATATTCAGTCTGCCCCAACCCAATCAAAGGCACACATAGTAATAGTAGTAATAGTTTTTTCATAATAGAGGCGAATGTACGAAATATAGAGATATAAAAAAAGCCTCTTACAAAGAGGCTTTGTACCCAGAGCCGGGCTCGAACCGGCACGGATTGCTCCATTGGTGTTTGAGACCAACGCGTCTACCAATTCCGCCACCTGGGCTATTTTGTTTTGCTTGCCCGCAAAAATAATACATAATTTTTCATATTATAGATTTTAAATAAAAATAATTTTTATCAGATATTTTACTATATTTGCACCCCTTTTTAAATAAGGAAATAATGGAAAAACCAATTAAATTTTTTGCAGGAGCTAACACAAAATATTTAGCATCTCAAATTGCTAAATCATACGGATCAGAGATTTCATCTTCATCAATAGTAGAATTTTCTGATGGAGAATTTGAACCATCATTTGATGAAACTGTTCGTGGATCTCATGTTTTTCTAATTCAATCTACCACACCACCATCAGATAATTTAATGGAACTATTACTAATGGTTGATGCTGCAAAAAGAGCTTCTGCTCATAATATTATTGCTGTAATGCCTTATTTTGGATATGCTCGTCAGGATAAAAAGGGGAAGCCAAGAGTTCCGATAGGGGCAAAATTAGTCGCTAATTTACTTTCGGCAGCTGGAGTAAGTCGTGTAATGACTATGGATTTACATGCCGATCAAATTCAAGGATTTTTTGAAGTTCCAGTAGATCATTTATATGCTTCAGAACTTTTTATAGAAGACATTAAGAATTTAAATTTAGCAAATTTAGTAATTGCATCTCCAGATATGGGAGGGACTAAAAGAGCAAATGCTTATAGTAAATTACTAAATTCAGGAGTTGTTGTTTGTTATAAAGAGCGTAAAAAAGCAAATGTAATAGGTGAGATGAAAGTTCTGGGAGATGTTGAAGGAAAAGATGTTGTAATTATTGATGATATGGTAGATACAGCTGGAACTCTAACTAAAGCTGCCGATTTAATGCTCCAGCAAGGAGCAACTTCAGTACGAGCATATTGTACTCATGGTGTTCTTTCAAAAGATGCGTATCAGAAAATTGACAACTCAAATATTGCAGAATTGGTAATAACAAATACAATTCCAAAGGAGCATAAAAGCAAAAAGGTAAGAGAAATTTCCGTTGCAGATTTCTTTGCTAAAACAATAAAATCAGTAGTTAAGAATGAATCTATCTCTGCTACTTGGAAAAGCAATCAGTAAGAAACAATTATTAATAAATCAAAAATAAAACAAAATGAAATCACTAGCAATTAGCGTAATTGAGAGAGAGAAAGTTGGAAAATCTAACACTCGATCGCTAAGAAATCAGGGTAATGTTCCATGTGTACTTTACGGGGGAGAAAAGCAAGTGTGTTTTTATGCTCATGAAAATGACTTTAGAAACCTTGTAAATACTCCAGATGTTTATGTAGTAGAATTAGATATTAGTGGAAAAAAAACGAGGGCAATCATGAAAGATATTCAGTTCCATCCAGTAACAGATAGAATTCTTCATATTGATTTTCTAGAAGTATTTGAGGACAAAGAAATCACTATTTCTATTCCAGTAATTCTAAATGGCTTATCTATCGGAGTTAGAAATGGAGGAAATCTTATGTTCAGAAGAAGAAAAATTATTACAAGAGGTCTCATTGAGAATATGCCAGATGCAATTGAACTTGATATTGAGCATTTAAAAATCGGTCAATTTATTTATATTAAAGATTTAGATCAAGATGGATGTGAATTCTTAGCCCCAGATAATTCTGTAGTAGTTGGTGTGAAAACTGCAAGAGCTGCTATTGAGGAAGAGGTAGAAGAGGATGAAGAATTAGAAGGAGAAGAAGGAGAAACTACTGAAGGTGGAGAATCTAAATCAGAAGGAGATGAAACGAAACAAGAATCTCCTGCTGAAGAACCAGCTACTGAGTAAATAATGAAATACTTAATCATAGGATTAGGTAACCCTGGCGAAAAGTATGAAAATAGTCGCCATAATATAGGATTTAAAGTGTTGGATAAGCTAGCTAGCTTATCCAACATTTCTTTTTCTACTGATAAGCTTGCTGACGTATCGGTATTAAAACATAAAGGGAGGCAGCTTATACTACTTAAGCCAAATACTTTTATGAATTTGAGTGGGAAAGCAGTAAATTATTGGATGCAAAAAGAGAAAGTATCTGCTGATAATATTTTAGTTGTTTCTGATGATATATCCTTACCATTTTCTACTATTAGGCTCAGAGCAAAGGGTTCTGATGGTGGGCATAATGGTTTAAAGGACATCATTGAAGTTTTACAAAGCACTTCTTTTCCAAGAATAAAATTTGGTATCGGATCTGAGTTTAACAAAGGTAGACAATCCGATTATGTGTTAGGAAATTGGTCAGATGAAGAAACAGAGTTATTAGAAGAAAAAATGGATTTAGCAGTTAAAATGATTTTATCATTTACTACTATTGGCATTAACCGAACAATGAATGATTTTAATAGGAGATAAATTATTTTCCAATTAAAATTATCTTTATATTTGTAATCCGAAAATAAGGTATCGTGGCCGAGTGGCTAGGCAGTGGTCTGCAACACCATCTACAGCGGTTCGAATCCGCTCGATACCTCAAAAATAAAAAGCTCGTATTTATACGAGCTTTTTTTTTATATTTGCCCAAGTTAATTTTTTATGAAAAAACAGATATTTCTTTTTACAATCCTATTATTATTTATTAGTTCTCAGATATATGCGCAATGTTCGTACGATCAAATAAATATAACACATGTTGATTGCTATAATGATAATACCGGAGAAATACAAATAAGCATTACTAACCCAAATGTTGATTGGAATTGGGTGCTACCAGATAGTTCGATCTCTACAAATTTAATATTATCTAATTTGCAATCTGGAGATTTTACTCTAATTATTAATGAATACTCTATTCCAGGAGATTCTACATCTCCTTTAATTTGTTCTTTAATTGATACTATCTCTGTAGAGCAAACGATTCCGATTACAGCAGAATTTGTTTTAAAAAACATGTGTAATCCTTCAGACTCTGCAGATATAACTACTACAATTTATGGTGGAACTCCTCCCTATTCTACGCTTTGGACAGGAATAGGAGATACATCCAGAAGTATTGTAAATATAGCTCCATCGATCACCCCTTACACCTTGCACATTACAGATACAAACGGATGTGAAAGAAATCAGTATTTAACTATTAATACCGTAGAAGAAATGCAAACTTTTATGTCTACTGATAATGTAATTTGTAAAGATGATAATAGCGGAGCAGCTAGAATTTATGTAGAAAACGGAACACCACCATTTACCTTTTTTTGGAACACAGAAGAGGAATTTATGGATATAGAATCTAGTAGAATTGAAAATTTATACCCCGGAACATATTCTGTTATAATAACAGATATAATGGGTTGCATAATTTCAGATTCTATTACAATATCTTCAAATCCTAAAATTTGTATTATAGTTTATTCTGTTTTTTCTCCTAATGATGATGGAATACATGATTATTGGGAAATAGAAAATATTGAATTGTATCCAGAAGCGCTAGTGGAAGTTTACGATAGAATGGGAAGTATGGTGTATAGAAGAAGAAATTATATAAATTCTGAATCTACTGCATTTAATGGTTACTCCAAAGATGGCAGAAGATTAACTTCAGGAACCTATTATTATGTCCTGAATTTAGAAAATGGAGATGAAGTGTTTAAAGGAACATTAACTATTGTAAGATAATGAAGAGAGTATTAATTATATCTATCTTAGTTCTTTCATTTCTGAGTTCAAAATCTCAACAATCGGTAATGTTCTCACAATATTTTACAAATGATGTTATTTATAATCCAGCTATATCTGGTAGTAAGGACTATAACCAATTTACCTTACAAAGCAGACAACAATGGCTAGGTTTCGAAGGAGCTCCTCTTTCTGCTAATATAAGTTATCATGGGTCTTTAAATAACAGATCTGCAATGGGTGGATACCTGGAATACGATAGAACTACTCCCTCTAATCAGACCAACCTACAAATAAATTATGCTTATCATGTTCCACTAAATTCAGATAATACCTATTTATCTTTTGGATTAGGAGCAAAAGTAATGTACTATTATTTAAACTTTGAACCAGGACAATTACCTCCAGGATATGACCCGGCTTATAATGACAGAGCTTTTGAAAAATTCTTAGGAGATGCTAGCTCTGGTTTGTATTTATATAATGAAAAACTTCATATAGGATATTCTGTTATTAATATGCTTCAATCCTCATTTAATGAAGAGGTAGGTGATGGATTCGGAAAAAATATTGAGGAGAGAGTTTATTATGGTATGGCCGGATATAAAATTAAAATTGACAGAGATTGGTATATAGAACCTTCTTTTTTATTACGACACAGAGATAACGGAGATCCTGAATATAATTTTTCCACTAGATTATTTTATATGGACCAAATTTGGACAGGACTTTCAATCAGATCAAATCAATCTTTAGCATTTTCTGTTGGCACTAACTCGGATAAAATTCAATTTGCATATTCTTTCGACCATTATTTTGGAGAAATCAGCCAGTATCAACTAGGAACGCATGAGATAACAATGTCTATTATGATTCCTAATCCAGTTAAAGGATATTAAACTATCTTAATTTTCACCTTCTAACTATATGAAAAAAATAGAACATATTGGTATTGCTGTAACCGACATCAATAAGTCAAATGAACTATTTTCTAAAATTTTTGGAAAGAAAAATTACAAGTCAGAAACAGTGGAATCGGAAGGAGTAACAACATCTTTTTTTCAGATTGGAGAAAGTAAAATTGAATTGGTATCAGCTATAAATTCTGAAAGCCCTATTAGTAACTATTTACAAAAAAATAGAGAAGGGATGCATCATATTTCTTTTGAAGTGGAAGATATTGTAAGGGAAATGGCAAGATTAAAAGCAGAAGGAATCAGATTGCTAAATGATACACCAAAAAAAGGTGCGGACAATAAAATCATTTGTTTTTTGCATCCAAAAGATACTAATGGAGTTCTTATTGAACTATGTCAGGAAATACTGTAGTAATTTCTTCATTATCTTTTAAATGATAAGTATGAATTCCTAGTTCTTTTGCTCCCTCAATGTGCTGAGGAGAATCATCAATAAATAAAACTTCTTTTTCTTTTAAATTATTTTCATCTAAAACAAGACGAAATGCTTCTGAATGTGGCTTCCTGACACCAATTTCATGAGAATAATATACTTTATTAAATAGATTATAAAATTTCGAATATTTCACTTTTCCTAATCTACTTTTTAATTCTTTAATATGAATAGCATTTGTATTAGAGAGTAAAAATAGTTGATATTTCTCTTTCAAATTTTCAAGAAGATTAGTTCGGTTTTTCGGCAAATCTAAAAGCATGGAATTCCAAGCAAAGATTATTTGTTTTCTTGTTGCGGACTTACAAGAACTTTGGATTTCTCTTATCAACTCATTTTCAGATATTTCTCCAGTTTCTAATAGATTAAAAATGTTTGTTTGGGATTTTTTGGAATAGAAGGCAGAGGAATTATCTACACCCAATTTTTCAAATTCATCAATAGTATTTTGGTAGCTGATATTTAGTAAAACCCCTCCCAAATCAAAAATAATAGATTTAATATTTTTCATTTTGCAAATGTTGTAAAATATAGAAACATTTTAATAGATTTGCATCACTAATTTTTCAGGGCCCATAGCTCAGCTGGTTAGAGCACTTGACTCATAATCAAGGGGTCGTTGGTTCAAGCCCAACTGGGCCCACAAAAAATAAACCCACTCATTTGAGTGGGTTTATTCGTTTTTAAGTGGTGCTCTAAAACCTTTTAATCTAATTCTATTCCCATTAACAAATTGAAAATAACCCATAAAAGCAGATTTATTTTCTATCTTTTTAGAGATAAATTCTAATGATATTTCTGGTATTTCAATCTCAATATTATCCATATAAAGATATACACTATCATTTAACTTATTTAAAGTATAATTAGAAACACCTTCGTCTTCTATTTTAGAATAATAACGTAATGGATCTATATACATTCCAAATACAAATGTATCAGCAACCTGTTCCTTAGAAATTACTTTTAACAAAGAATAATCATAATGTGTTCCGTCTGAGAAAGGACCTACCTTCTTTTCTTTAACTTTTAAAGTATAATAATATCCCCATTCAAAATCAAATCCATCAATATACTCTGCTTCAGAATCAGGAGAGTCAAGTACTAACCTTTTAAAATGCTCATAATTCTGGGTATACATATATGGTTTAATAGTGATTGTTTTATAGGACACCTTTTGAGATAATAGAAGTATTGGGAAACAAAAAAATATGACACAGATTTTTTTCATTTTAAAGTTAGATTTTCTTTACGGCCATCACATCCAACTTTAGGAGACATACAAGAAGATAATACACATGGAATACATAATAAGATTAATATTATTTTTTTCATAAGGCAAACTTACTCAATAAGTTTCTAAAAAAGTTCGAAATAAGGACCGAGAGGTCCACCAAAAAGAAACCTACTAATTAGTGGGGTTTTATTTACTAAATCCAATCTAATTCCTTAACTGTCATTTCCGTTTCAACATTACCGGTATGTAAGGTAGTCTTGGGTTCAAATAATAGATTAAATACAATCTCTCCATTAGTATGTGGTCTATGCTCTACACCTTTTGGGACAATTAAAATTTCACCTTCTTTTACTTCAACTGTTCGTCCTTCTCTGAAATCAATTAAAAGTGTTCCCTTAAATACCATAAACAGTTCATCTTCATTTTTATGACTATGCCATACAAAATCATCTTTAAGTTTACAGACTTTTACATGCTGACCATTAAGTTCCCCTATAATTTTAGGAGTCCATTCTTCATTAAATAATGAAAACTTATTCATTATATTAATTGGTTCAATTTTTTTCATAAAGCAAAATTACTTAATAATTTTCTAAAAAAGTTCGAAACTGGGACCGAGAGGTCCACCAAAAATAAACCCACTCAATTGAGTGGGTTTATGTATAATTCGGACTATTAATTAAAGGAAATATTCTTTCTCTTCTATGCTTGGAATACGACATGAATCTCTCTTCCCCATGATATTATATCTATTTTTTGAAAAAATATCATAAAGATAATCTGAAATAATTCTTGGGATAATAAGAGCAATTTTAGCTAACAAAGGGTAGAGGATGCCATCCAGGTTTGTTAATATCATAAATATTGCTTGTGACTTTTGATAGACTCTGTATCCATCATCATAATAAATCGTTCTTAGATTAATATCATTAACTCCTCTTTTTAACAGTTTTTCTTTTGCAATATCAGATTGTAAAGAAGCATAATATAAATTTCTTTTTTTATTATGCTTCCAAACAAAGTCTACACTCACATTACAAAAATTACATACACCATCAAAAAATACTATTTTACTATTTTTCATATAAAGAATGATGTTGATAAAGTCAAAGAAATTATAAATACTTGTAATGTTTTTTTCATATATCAAACTTACTTAAAAACTTTCTAAAAAATTTCGAAATTAGGACCGAGAAGTGCACCAAAAATAAACCCACTCTAATGAGTGAGTTTTTCTTTATTCAAGAATTTGTTTTACTCAACTAATTCACTTTTTGAATGGAATATGAAATCCTTCTTTTTTAACCTCAAGAGTATAAAGTTTTTTATGCGTCGTGATAAACAGAGTCTTACTAAAACTACCTCTACCAAAACACAAATTTGTTGCGGAACTGTTAGGGACTTCAATTTCTTCTATCTGCTCCCCTTTCGGTGAATAAACTACTATATTTCCTTTTACTGCGATATAAATATTTCCTTCTACATCAACTTTTATTCCGTCTGGACCGTTATCCATTAGATCAATCAGTATCCCATTAAATTGAACATTTCCATCAGGGAGCAGTGTATATTCCAGTATTGCTCCAGTTTTAAGAATATCTGGATGCCCCAAGTGATAGTTTGCAATGTATAGTGTTTTATAGTCTGGTGAAATAGCAATTCCGTTTGGCTTAGACGCATTATCAATAATTAGATGAACAGTACCGTCTGTATCAATACGATAAACTCCATCTAATGGCTGGTCTATCGGCTCTTTACCAAAATACCTTGGGTCAGTAAAATAAATCCGCCCGTCGTTATCAATTACTAAGTCATTCGGGGAGTTAAGCCTCCTGTCATTAAAAAGTCCTGCCACAATTGTACTTTTTCCATTATTCATATTCGTCTTGGTCAGTCTGCGCCCTCCAAAGTCTGCACCTTCACATGACAACAAATTTCCATCAACATCAAAAGCAAGACCAAGCGCCATACCACTTGGAGAGCGGAAAACTTTTGTCTCTCCTGTTTGAGGATTATAATTCCAAATTATTCCAGCTTTCATTCTCTTTGGGTTGGTAATAATAAGGTCTGAAAAGTATAAGGTGCCATCAGGACCCATTGTCGGACCCTCTAAAAGCACTCCCTCTCCACCTGAAAAAACTTCTTTAATTTTTGAATTTGGGTTAACTATATCAGCTCCTAAAGTCTTAGTTTGCCCAAATCCAATTATAGGTACGCATAGTAAGATTAGTAATATTTTTTTCATTCAACAAACTTACTCAATAAATTCTTAAAAAAGTTCGAAATTAGGACCGAGAGGCCCACCAAAAATAAACCCACTCAATTGAGTGGGTTTTTATTTATTCAATAATTAATATTAAATTTATTCACTAATTCTTATCAATCACACTCAGAGCTTCCCTTAGTAGAGGAACTATTTGACGTTCATCGGTAGTTTCAACAATATTAATATCTTCACCTTGATGTTTTCGCACCAAATTTCGATACTCTGTAAGCCCCCAACCTTTTGTTTGTGAACGACTACCTGGAATAGGTAATGTTCTCGCATCATATCTACATGCTCCAGGTGCAAAGAAAATAACCGACCACTTTTTTCTCTGTAATTCGGTGATAAAATCATCATCGTTTGTAATCGAAACCATTTCAGGATTACCCAATACTGGGGGTAATAACTTAATTGCACGTCTACCCATTTCTGGATCGCAACCTCTTACAAGAATACTCTTGTTTGAGTTATCACCTATCTGCGTAGTGTCAATGCCATCGTTAATATGTCCTATTAATATATCTCTTGAATCCATTGTCATATTTTTTTTAGTTTTAATTATCCCTTGCTGAGCAAATAGAAATGTAGGTATACATAATAATATAATGCATAATTTTTTCACAATGCAAACTTACTCAATAGTTTTCTAAAAAAGTTCGAAACTGGGACCGAGAGGTCCACTAAAAAGAAACCCACTCAATTGAGTGGGTTTTTATTATATGAAACAAAGAGATTAATCCAAATCAATCTTGATAAGAAATAAACGACTGGAAAGAGGATGATTATCAAAAACGAGATTATAGAAATTTGAATAAAAATATCCAACTCTTTATTTAAAATATACATAATTAACCATGTTAATATTGCAACAAATACTGTAAGGCCATAACTTACATACATTGCACCATACCAAAATCCTGGCTCTATTTCATATTTAAGATTACAATTTTTACAAGAACCTATATCCCCTCCATTATTAACTAATATATTCTTATATGGGTTGTTTTTTGGCCACAATTTATCAGATTGACATCTCGGACAACAATTATAAATAATACTATATAGTTTATTTCCCCTGTTAATTATTCTATACATAAAGCAAAATTAGAAATATTTTTATTAAAAAAGTTCGAAATAAGGACCGAGAGTCCACCATTTATAAACCCACTCATGCGTGGGTTTTTATTTTATAAAATGCTCTTTTACCAAATTTTTAATTGGGGATTGTACTATTTCTTGTACTTGCATTCCTTCTTTCTTAGCAATTTTATTTATGTAATCTGATAAAAAGTAGGCAACTGACCCCACAAAAGTAAGAGGGTATTTTTTGTAATTATCAAAACATTTTATGTGTAAATCAAAGAAGTGTTGTATTCCTTTTCTGAATATAGAATCAAATATTTGCTCTTCTTTATTTTCATACATAAAACGAAAGAAAGTTGCCAAATACAAATTTGGTCTTTGGACCGAATAGATATTTTCAATAATTTCATCTTTTCTTTCAGTAGTCCAATTTTCAAATTTCTCTACAATATTTCTTGGTAAAGCATTATTTACATATAAATTGATTAGTTGTTTGCCAAAGAAATTTCCACTTGCTTCATCTCCTGCAATATATCCTAAAGAGGGAGCATTTTCAATAATATTATCCCCATCAAAAATACAAGAATTAGATCCTGTCCCTAAAATACACGAAATGATTGGACTTTCCTTATAGGTAGCTTTAAGAGCAGCTTCCAAATCATGTCTTATTATTATTTCTGCATTTGAAAAGAATGACTGTAGAGGCTCTTTAATAATAACATTTTTACTTTCAGATGAACATCCTGCGCCATAAAAATAAACTTCTTTAATCTCTTTTTTTATAGAGTTCAGCTTACTACTATTTAGTTCTGAAGTAATGATATCAAAAGAACTATATTTCGGATTAAATCCTGATGTTTTGTGTATAGATAAGATCTTCCCATCTGTAGTACAAATTGCCCAAGCACACTTTGTAGACCCACTATCAGCAATTAATATCATAAATTTTATTTACAAAAATAAACTAAATTCTAACTTACAGAGTTATTGGTATAGAACAAATATTATTTATTATTTTAGCACAAATATATTTTCAATGAAATTATTATTATTAATACTCTCTTTATCCGCATCTTCTTTAATTTGTTTCTCTCAAATTAATTTACTTAAAAAAGCATCTGAAAAAGCGGATGGATTTATAAAAAAGGAAGTAAAACTATCAGAAAATGATATTGCAGACGGATTGACAGAAGCATTAGTTAGAGGAAGTTCCTATTCTGTAGATTTAGCCTCTGCTAAGGGAGGATTTAATAATAACAAATTTATTAGAATACCATTCCCAGAAGAAGCTATTAACATTAAAAATACTCTATCAAATGTTGGATTTAATAATAAGGTGCAGGCATTTGAACATAGTATGAATCAAGCTGCAGAAACGGCTTCTAAAAAAGCTTTATCTATTCTGCTGGACGCTATAAAAAAGATGAGCATTAATGACGCTCTTACTATTTTAAATGAAGAAGATAATGCAGCTACTATATACTTAAAGAATACTACAGATGGATTTTTATATTCTGAATTTAAACCAATTATTATTTCAGCAATGGATAAAGTAGATTTAGCGAAAAAGTGGAATCCATTAATTAAAAAGTACAATACAATTCCGTTTACAAAAAAAATAAATCCAGACTTGGAAGATTATATAACAACAAAAACAATCGATGGATTATTTATATTGATTGCTGAGCAAGAAAAAGAAATAAGAAATAACCCAGAAGCAAGAGTTTCAGATTTATTAATCAAAGTATTTAAATAAAATTATGGAAAAAAACGATCAAATTTTTTTACAACTCATTTATATGTTTCATACTTCTGCTATGCAAGGTTTAGGGAAAGTAGCCGACCCAACAGGACAAATAAATAGAAACCTAGAATATGTAAATCAGACTATTGACTTGATGGAGATGCTGTTGGTTAAAACAAAAGGAAATATATCAGAAGAGATAGAAAAAATGCTTACACAAATGATTTCCGAACTAAAGCTGAATTATGTTGATGAGAAATCAAAATCAGTAGAAGACAAGAAAAAAGAAGAAATAAAAGAATCAAGTACAAAGAAGAAATCTCCAAAAAAGAAAACTAAAAAGAAGACTAAAAAGTAGATGGAGGAATCTAAAAGTAAAATTTATATTATACTCTTAGCAACATCTTTGATTGTTATTTCTTCTTGGTTTTATTTTTATTCTGAAAAATCCATAAATTTACAAGAAGATTTGAGGAATAATATCTCATTAACAGCAGATTCACTATCAAAGGGTAGAGCCCAAATAATTCTAAAACTAGAGGAAGAAAATAACTTGCGTTCGCAGTTAGATGATATAATTGAACAGTACGATAATTCCAGAAATGAGATTGATAATCTGAATATTGATTTGGATGACAAACAATCTGAGATTGATAGCTTGAAATCTGAAATTAGAGATTTATTTGAGGAAATTAAAAATAAAGAGGATATAGAGAATGCTTTGAAAGAAGCAAAAAAGAAGATTGTTGCACTACAAAACATTTCAAAGAAATACTTCGAACAAGTAGATTCTTTACTAGGGGAAACCGAACAGCTAGTATTGGAAAATAAAAACTTAGAAAAAGAAATTACATTCATAAAGGATAAGAATAAAAATCTAAATTCTGAAAACACAGATTTAAATGCTCGTTTAAACGCTGGGTCTATATTAGAGATTTCTGACATAGAGATTGACAAATTCAAAGAAGGATCACGCGGAGATTTTAAACCGGTATACTTTACAAAAAATATAAAATTACTAAGCTGTCGTTTTAAGGTTGCCGCAAATTCCATTGCTAAAGCAGAAAGCAAATCAGTTTATATTCAGTACATATCACCAAGTGGAGAATTACTTCAATCATCAAAGACTCCTGAGGGATCAATATTTGTATATGAAGATTCAACAATGCATGCAACCACATATTCTGAGTTTAATTATCAAAATAGAGAGATAGAACTTTGTGTAGATTGGGAAAGAGGAGATCCATTGGAAAAAGGAAAATATAAGATTTTATTTTTTATTGAAGGAAAATTAGTAGCGGTAAGTTCCTTTAAACTTGGTTAGAAATAAGCAGTAATTCCCATATTTCCGACATGTTTTGTTTCGGAATTTTCAGATTTTCTTCCGCTATACTGTAAATTAATCTGCAGATTATTTTTTAGTTTGTTATTATAATTTATTCCCCAAACTAAATTATTTCCATTACTGAGTCCTTCCATTAATTCGTAGCTTAAGATGGAATTGTCTGATCCAGAATATTCAATATTTACATACTTACAATGAGATTGAAAATTACTTTTTTCAGATATTTCTCTATCTAATTCCACTCCTATTTCATGCAGTGTTAAATCTATCTCCTCCTCCGAAACGTTTTTTGATTTAAAAGAATAATCTAAACTCAGATTACTTTTTTTGTTAGTCTTAATCATTACACTTTCAGAGAAATTCTGATATTTGTATTGATAATTTTTTGAACTGAAAAAATCGGAAATATTTTCTTTTTCTCCAAAAGTAAAACTGATATTATTTTGTAATTTTCGGAATAGGGAAAAGTTACTTTCTATCTTGTTTTCTAGAATTTCTTGCTTGTCGGTTCCATATGAAAAGCTGTTCTGAACGACAGATTGCTTATTACTAAATAACAAACTAAATTTTTTGTTGTTTCTGTTGTACCACAAAGAATTAATATTTTGATTCATAAAATTTATACTACTATCCATTAAGTTCCCCGAAAAAGGATTATAACTAACTTCTTTGTTTTTGTTTTGTAACTGATATATGTTGGATATAGATAATCTTTTTATAAACCTATGATTACTTATTTCTTTTAAGTTAATATTTATATTTTGACTATAATTAAGTAGATAAATATTTTCTAATTCTGATGATGGTAAAATTAAGCTAACATAATCGGATTCATCTTGAAAGAGAGCAATTACAAACTCATTTATTTCTTGAATTCCGTTATTATTGTTATCAATCCAATTATGTGTTCCCATCCCAGTAGGAACTTTAATAAAACTCTTTACTTTTTTTGCTTCTTTACCTTTTCCAATCTCATAGTTACTATTAGTTTGAATCAGATTATTCCAAAGATTTAGAGTTAATCGGTTGTTGCTTAATAGGTTATTTTCACTTGATAAACTATCTGGAATGAAATTAAGTTTTCTGAAAATAATATCATTATAGTATTTAATATTTTTATTTTCTTTTAGATTATAAGAAACATTTATCTGATTTGCATTACTATATTCTTTTTGCTCCTTTGTATCAGAACGCATTTTGTGTTTTAGAGAAACAATTTCTTTTTTATCCATCACTTCAGTGGAAAATTCAGTAAATGAAAATGTATTTTCTTGTAAAATTCCTGCCTTATCAAAATTATCTTGTTTTTCAGAGTTTAATGTTAAATCAAAATCAAGATATTTCCATTTTTTCACCAGATGCGAATTATAAAACAATAAGGAAGATTTGTAGTTTTCTGCTTGTATATCCGAAAAATCTGCAGTTATATTTAATTCTGTTTTTGATTTGATATATTTTATTTTCCCTATATTTTTCACTCCAGAATAAGTCTTCCCGATTCTTAAATTTTGAAATTGATATTCCAAAAAGGTATTTTCATACGCCACTAAAAATAGTTGATGGTTTAGCAAAGTTTGATTTCCAATAATATCTGGGATATTCCATTTTCTATTAAATTCTACTTCCTTATATCGGATTACCCCCTCATATTTTTCGTTAATATATTCTACGGAGTTCTTGCTTGAGATTTGCATCTTTTTGTTCTTTAAAATCAGCCAATCAAATTCGAAAAAAGTAGATATAGAGTTATTGTCCGAATCATCTAAATCTGAAAATAGGTTTTTATCCAAATTCTGAAAAGTAAAGTTTGCTGTAGTGTTTATTTTTTCAGATATATTATATTTTAATTCAGCAGAAATAATATTTTTTGATTTAGGGCTTACAATTCTTATGTTGGGAGTGAAATTTCCTTGAGACACAAGATCTCCACCTATCGAAATAGGAGCTATCCAAGAAAAAATTCTTCCATTCATCCCTTCTTCTTTTAGAATATAATCTCCATTGTTTTGATCTACTTGAGTAAATTTGATTTGATAATAAGCAGAATCCTGGTTATTTGAAAATTTATAATAAATAATAGGAATTCCAGAGATAGTTGTATCCATTTTTTTGTACAAAATTATCTCATTATTATAAGAAACACTATCGATAGAATTTGAGAGTATTTGAGTTTCATTATCCCCACTTTCTGACAGGATTTTTTTATCATTATCAGATAGATCAGTTAAATAATTTTGATTTTTCCAATCACTTTCAGAGTAAAAATTAAAATTAAATAAAACCTTCTCTGTTTTTATTTCCTGATTTGAAAATATAGTAGATTGAGCATAACTTCTGTCGTTGTATTCAAATTCCACATAAAATCGTTTATCTTTTGTAATGATGTTTTTATTTGTAAAAATAATTTCGGAGCTATTATAATTTATTATATAATCGTTTTCTTCTCCTCTTTTCAAAAGGTTACCATCCATAAAAATCTTTTCGGTACCAGATAAAACAACAATATAGGATTCTCCATTTATTCCTTTTAATTTATAAGGACCCTGATTTCCTTCTGTACCCATAAAATTATTTGTAGCATATTTCCCTTTACTCATACTTACAGATGTAGAATTTTTTAAAAGAAGATTATTTTTCTCCCTGGAACTATTATAAATAATTCCTTTAGATTTTTTTCTGAAATTTAAAAAACGACTATTACTTTTACTTATAATATCACCTGAAATAAGTTCATTTTTTTTATCATAAACACGGATGTAAACTTTGTCAAACTCTTGTAATTTATAACTGCTTCCATCTTCTTGAAATGGCAAGTTATTGTCAGAAATAACAGCTTGTATTTTTAAATTATCGCTTAGATTACCCGAAATCCTTAGATCAATATTTGAAAGTACCGACAGATCTTGAGAGTTTCCAGTCATAATTGTTCTGCTAATATTCCCTTCTTTATTTAAAGAGGAATTTTCTGTATTTTTTGTAGATGTTTTCTTGTTCCAATATTTGTCAGAGTTGTTTTCTGGCTCTATAAAATTAAGTTTTCTGTGGTAGTATGTTTTCGAGAGCAGAACAGGATAAACTTGATAATTCATCAGAATGGTTTCTCCAATAAAACTAGAGTCCGTAAATTTAATATTAGCATCAATTTCATTAAGTAAATATTTTTCTGAGTTTACAACTGTTGAATCTTCCAAGTATATTATTAGGCTATTAGAGATAATACTAAACTCATCAAAACCAAAAGTGATTTCAGATATCTCTATCGTCTTATTTCTTTCAGAGAGAGTAGATTGTGCAAAAAGCACAGATGGAATAAATAATAAAAGGACAAATATTTTTGTTATGAATTTCAAATTGAATTTTATTGGATTCTGATAACGAAAAAAGTTAGAAATCTGTATAATTTGTGACAAAAGTATTACTTTTATCGTCTATTAAAAAATAAAATATGTCAGTAATATTAACATATAATGTAAATGGAATTCGAGCAGCATTAAGAAAAGATTTTGATAAATGGTTAAAATCTACAAATGCAGATATTGTGTGTTTGCAAGAAATAAAGGCAAATCCCCAGCAATTTGATGAATCTGTTTTTACCGAATTAGGATATCATTGTTATTGGAATCCCGCAGAAAAGAAAGGTTATAGTGGAGTTGCAATTCTAACAAAAGAGAAACCAAACTTTGTAGAATATGGTTGCGGAATAGATAATATTGACTTTGAAGGCAGGTTTATTAGAGCAGATTTTGACAACTATTCGGTAATGAGTATTTATTTCCCAAGTGGTAGTAGTGGAAATGTTCGTCAGGAATATAAAATATACTTTCTAGATAAATTCCAAAAGTATATTAATGAATTGAAAAAAGAAATTCCAAACTTAATTTTATGCGGAGATTATAATATCTGTCATCAGGCAATTGATATTCATAATCCTCAGAGGAATAAAAACACTTCCGGTTTTTTACCAGAAGAAAGAGAGTGGATGTCTAATTTTCTGCAAAGTGGATTTATTGATCCATTCAGACATCTAAATAAAGAACCACACAATTATACTTGGTGGAGTTACCGATCTAATGCAAGAGTAAAAAACTTAGGGTGGAGAATTGATTATCAAATGATTTCACAGCAGTTACTTCCTAAATTAAAGAGAAGCCAGATTCTTGCCTCAGCAAAACATTCTGATCATTGCCCTGTACTGTTGCAATTAGAAGATTAGATTTTTTATTACATTTGCACACCTAAAAAGAAAATAAATGAGTAGTATTTTACAAACTGCTGAGCGGAGTTCTCATCTTGATCCATCTGAAAATGTAATTTTCCAAAGACACTTAATTGCTTACAAGGAAGCTGCAAAATTGGTAAGCGGAACTATACTCGAAATTGGTAGTGGAGAAGGATATGGAGTAACAGAATTAGCTCCGAAATCAACGAAATATATTGCAGTAGATAAGTATGATTCTCCAATTTCGGAAAAGTTAAAAGACAACAATAACATTGAATTTAAACAAATGAATGTTCCTCCTTTAAAAGGAATAGAAGAAAATAGTATTGATTATGTAGTCACTTTTCAAGTAATAGAGCACATACAAAATGATGTACAGTTTGTAAAGGAAATTTATAGAGTATTAAAACCTGGAGGGAAGTTGATATTAACAACTCCAAACTTACTAATGTCTCTTTCCAGGAATCCATGGCACACCAGAGAATATACTCCACAGTCAATGAGAGATATTCTAGAGATATCTTTTGCAGATATTGAGATGAATGGAGTTTTTGGTAATGAAAAAATTATGCAATATTATAATGCAAACAAGAAATCGGTTGAAAGAATTAGGAAATGGGATATTTTCAATTTAGAAAAAAATATGCCAAGAAGGTTACTGCAAGTTCCTTACGATATATTAAATAGATTTAACCGCCATAAACTTCAGGATAAAAATGAAAGTTTAGTTAATGATGTAAAGTATACGGATTACTCAATTTCAGAAATGACAGACCAGTGTTTAGATTATTTTTGCATAGCTACTAAATAGTCCCAAATTTAAATCCTCTTTTCAAAAGAGTTTTAAGTATTTCTTCTAAATTTTTTTGAAGTATTTTTTCAGATTTTTTAGTATCATGAAAAACAATAATTGATCCACTTTCTGTATTTTTCAGTATGTTTTTCTTTAGTTGTTTCTCAGAAATATTTTCAGTAAAATCATAGCTCAACACATCCCACATAATAATTTTGTATTTCTCTTTTATTTTTCTGATTTGCCATGGATACATTTTTCCAAAAGGAGGACGAAATAAATTTGTATTTGGAAGTATATTCTTGCACCTATCAATATCCTGTAAATACGTTTTATTAGAACTTAAAAATCCATTTTTATGAGAATAAGTATGATTCCCAATTTGATGTCCATTATTTAAAATTGCATCAATAATTTTAGGATGTTTTTCAGCAGATTCTCCAACACAAAAAAAGTAGCCTTTATATTAAGGCTACTTAGTAAATTTAATATCCAGTATGTAAATTTAGGGGTAGGGCTATCATCAAAAGTTAGATATATTTCTTTTTCAGAGTTTTCTTTCTTCCAAACTAAAGATGGAAAAAGTGATTCAAAAAACTTTGGAGTTTTAACTATTTGCACTAAAGAATATCCAACAGCTCCACTTCAAATATTAAAGTTGCATTTGATGGAATTCTTGGAGGACTTCCTCTTTCTCCATATCCTAATTCAGATGGAATTCTAAACACAAATCTATCCCCAACATTCATTAATTGAAGACCTTCAGTCCACCCTGGAATCACTTGGTTTAAAGGAAATTCTACTGGTTCACCTCTTTGTATAGAAGAATCAAATATGGTGCCATCTATTAACATTCCAGTATAATGAACTTTTACCGTATTTGTTGCTGTAGGAGATTTACCTCCACTGCCTTCAGTAATAACTATGTAAGACAATCCACTTCCTGTTATAGTTCCTTTTCCTAGTATTAATTCTTGCATAGCTTTTTCTACTTGAGCTTCTTTTTCTTTTTGCACTAACTCTGCATTGGTGAACCTTCCTTTTCCTTCATCTTCATTTTTCTCTCTTTCTATTTCCGCTTGTTCTAGTTCTTTCTTTACTTTTTCATTTTCCTCTAACTCTGCATTACTAAATCTTCCCTTGCCATCAGCTTCATTTTTCTCTCTTTCTGTTTCTGCTTGTTCAAGTTTTTTCTTATCAGAGATTGTTTTACTATATTGATTCAATTGCTTAATAGAATTGATAGCATGATCAAGCAAATACTTTCCTTCTCCTTCAAGATTAGCAACTAATTCTA